>JAEEGL014320784.1_pt1 | contig 21814 bp, 25 predicted proteins | sample 9134231 | NCBI WGS metagenome assembly JAEEGL01 (sample SAMN16246548, study PRJNA631951) | gut metagenome | biome: gut microbiome; feature: rumen; material: fiber-attached | host: Bos | place: Iran: Karaj | collected 2018-10 | reverse complement strand
TATATTAACGACAAGATCAAATATGCCCTGAAGCTGGTGAATCTGGACGGTTTCGAGGAGCGTATGCCCGACTCTCTCTCCGGCGGTCAGCAGCAACGGATCGCCATTGCCCGGGCCATCGTCAACGAACCCCGGGTGCTCCTTCTGGACGAGCCGTTGGGAGCCCTCGATCTGAAGCTCCGCCAGGACATGCAGTATGAACTGATCCGGCTTAAGAATGAACTGGGCATTACCTTTATCTATGTAACCCACGATCAGGAAGAGGCCCTTACCATGTCCGATACCATCGTGGTGATGAACCAGGGCTATATCCAGCAGATCGGCACTCCGGAAAAGATCTACAACGAGCCGGAGAACGCCTTTGTTGCCGACTTTATCGGAGACAGCAATATCATCCGTTCCACCATGGTCCGGGATGAACTGGTGAATATCCTGGGTGTGGATTTCCCCTGCGTGGATAAGGGCTTCGGAGAAAACAAACCGGTGGACGTTGTGATCCGTCCCGAGGACGTGATCCTTTCCGACAAACTGGACGGCAGGATCCAGGGCGTGGTCTCCCACCTGATCTTCAAGGGTGTCCATTACGAAATGGAAGTACAGGCCAACGGTTTCGAATGGCTTGTACATTCCACGGGCTTCTTCCCCGTTGGCACACTGGTCACCATTGATGTGATCCCCTTTAACATTCAGATCATGAACAAACCCGAATTTGAGGACGAGGAGGCTTTAAAGCTGGATGAATAAGACATCGCCCGTCCGCAAAATGCTGGGACTCCCCTATTATCTCTGGGCTCTGACCTTCATCCTGATCCCTCTGGCCATGGTCTTTTTTTATGGTCTTACGGACAGATCCGGAAGGTTTACTTTCAGAAACATCTCTGCCATCGTAGAGCCGGAACATGCCAAGGCTCTGTTCCTTGCTCTGGGGCTTTCCCTGATCGCCACCGTGATCTGTCTGATGCTTGCCTACCCTCTGGCAGTGATCCTGAACTCTCTTCGGGTATCCGCCCACAGTTTTATCGTATTGATCTTCATTCTTCCCATGTGGATGAATTTTCTGCTCCGTACCATGGCATGGCAGACACTGCTGGAAAAGAACGGTGTGATCAACACGCTTCTTTCCTTCGTTCATCTGCCTCCCTTAAGGATCATCAATACGCCTTACGCCATCATCCTGGGCATGGTATACAATTTCCTGCCCTTCATGGTGCTTCCCATTTATAATTCCATCTCCAAGATTGACATCAATGTCATCAATGCCGCCAGGGATCTTGGGGCCAACGGCCTGCAGGTCTTTCTTCGCATCCTGCTCCCCTTAAGCATTCCCGGCATCATCAGCGGTATCACCATGGTCTTCATTCCCGCCCTTACCACCTTCGTGATCAGTAAGCTGTTGGGCGGGTCCAAGATCCTTCTTATCGGTAATGTGATCGAGGAGGAATTCACCCAGGCAAGTAACTGGAATCTCGGCTCCGGATTATCCATTGTTCTGATGATCTTCATCATCTTTAACATGTTCCTGTCCGCGGCCTTCGATAAGGGAGGCGAGAGCAACTTCCTATGATGAGCCGGATCCTGAAACGTATTTATCTTGTTCTTATTATGGTCTTTCTGTATGCGCCGATCCTGACGCTGATCGTCCTGAGTTTCAACAGCAGCAAGACCCGGGCAAAATGGGGCGGTTTCACCCTGAAATGGTACGGAAGCCTCTTCCGGAACGAAGCCATTATGAGTGCTCTCATGAATACCCTGCTCATCGCCCTCATAGCATCGGTGGTATCCACCCTCATCGGTACCGTAGCCGCCGTTTCCATGATGAGCCTCAGCAAAAAGAGCCGGACCATAGTCACGGGAGTCACCAATATTCCCATGCTGAACGCGGAGATCGTCACCGGCATCTCCCTGATGCTGCTCTTTATCAGTTTCGGATTCCGGTTCGGACTGGGAACCATTCTGCTTGCCCATATCACCTTCTGCATCCCTTATGTGATCCTGAGCGTCATGCCCCGGATGAGGAACACGAATCCTTATGCCTACGAAGCCGCGCTGGATCTGGGAGCCGGACCCGTATACGGCTTTATGAAGGTCGTCCTGCCGGAACTGTGGCCCGGTATCACCTCCGGGTTTCTGATGGCCTTTACCATGAGCATCGACGACTTCATCATCACGCACTTTACGAAAGGCGCCGGGGTTGATACCCTTTCCACCAAGATCTACACCGAGGTAAAGAAAGGCATCAAACCCGAGATCTACGCACTTTCATCTATTATTTTTATCACTGTTCTGGTATTATTGCTTTTGATCAATTACATGCCCAAGGACAGATCAGAGGAGAGATCATGAAAAAAAGACTTATTGCTTCATTACTGGTACTTATGCTGGTTTGCGGTATGATCACCGCCTGCAACGCTTCCTCCGCAAAGGGTGAGGTCGTGGTTTACAACTGGGGAGAATACATCGATCCGGAAACCCTTGCCATGTTTGAAAAAGAAACGGGGATCAAGGTGATCTACGATGAATTCGAGACCAACGAGACCATGTATCCGAAAGTGGAAGCCGGAGCCACGGTATATGATGTGATCTGTCCTTCCGATTACATGATCGCAAAGATGATCGAAAACGATCTTTTGCAGAAGATCAACTTTGACCATATCCCCAACGTGAAGAATATCGGTCAGCAGTATTTTGACAATTCCAGGGAATTCGATCCCGAAAACGCCTACTCCATCCCCTATTGCTGGGGTACCGTCGGGATCCTATACAATAAGACCATGGTCAACGGTCCCATCGACAGCTGGGATGTCCTTTGGGACGAGCAGTATGCGGACAGCATCCTGATGCAGGATTCCGTGCGGGATGCCTTTATGGTAGCACTGAAAAAGAACGGATATTCCATGAATACCCTGGATCTTGATGAACTCACGGCAGCCAAGAACGATCTGCTGCTCCAGAAGCCTCTGGTACAGGCCTATGTCATCGACCAGGTACGGGATAAGATGATCGGCAACGAAGCGGCTCTGGGGGTGATCTATTCCGGCGAAGCCATCTATACCCAGCGGGAAAACCCGGATCTTGAATATGTGATCCCCAAGGAAGGGACCAACGTGTGGATCGACTCCTGGGTGATCCCGAAAAACGCAAAGAATGTGGAAAATGCAGAGAAATTCATTGATTTCATGCTGCGCGACGATGTGGCGCTCATGAACTTCGAATATATCACCTACTCTACCCCCAACGATGCGGCCAGAGACCTGATCGAGGATGAGGATATCCGGAATTCAAAGATCGCATTTCCGGATCTGTCCCAGTATCAGGATCTCGAGACCTATACCTATCTGGGGGAGGACGGTGATAAACTCTATAACGAACTCTGGAAGGAAGTAAAGTCCGAGTGACAAAGGGTCAGCTTCGTACCAGGTAATCCCCGTCTATCACATATTTATAACTCGTAAGCTCCTTTAAGCCCATAGGTCCCCGGGCATGGAGCTTTTGCGTGCTGATACCGATCTCGGCTCCCAGTCCGAATTCGAATCCGTCCGTAAAACGGGTGGAACAGTTGTGGTATACACAGGCGGCATCCACCTCGTTGAGGAACATTTCCGCGTTTCCGGGATCCTCCGTCAGGATAGACTCGGAATGATGGGTGGTGTAGCGGTTGATATGATCGATGGCTTCCCGTACGTCTCCCACCGTTTTCACGGACAGGATGAGCGCCAGATACTCGGTACCGAAATCTTCTTCCGTGGCCGGCACACAGTCGATCACATCCATGGTCTCTTTGTCTCCCCGTACTTCCACCTGTTTTTCATCCAGCGCTTTTTTGAGTTTCGGCAGAAACTCTTTTTCTATGTTCCGGTGGATCACCAGGGATTCACAGGCATTGCATACGCCGATCCTCTGGGTCTTGGCGTTCAGGATGATCTCAAGGGCCTTCTGCTGGTCCGCACTTTCATCAACAAAGATATGACAGTTTCCGGTACCCGTCTCGATAACGGGGATCGTGCTGTTCTCCACAACGGAACGGATGAGTCCGGCACCTCCTCTGGGAATGAGGAGATCCACATATTCCTTCATCTTCATGAATTCCCTGGTCACTTCCCGGTCCGTGGACTTGATCAGGAGGATGGCATCCTCCGGAATACTGCAGGCGGAAAGAGCGGCTCTGATCACGTTTTCAATGGCGGTATTGGAATGGATGGCATCCGATCCCCCCTTCAGGATCACCGCATTTCCGGTCTTGAAACAAAGGGAGAAGGCATCCGCGGTCACATTGGGGCGGGATTCGTAAATGATCCCGATGACTCCCATGGGAACCCGTTTCTTGATGATATGAAGGCCGTTCTTTGCAGTATAATCATCCAGCACCTCTCCCACGGGATCCGGCAGGTCCGCAACCTGTCTTAAGGATACCGCGATCCCTTGGATTCGCTCCTTCGTCAGGGTCAGGCGGTCCAGAAGGCCCTCATTCATTCCCTTTTCCCTGCCGTTTGCAAGATCCTTCTCGTTTTCCGCAAGGATCACATCCGCCCGGGCAATAAGCAGATCCGCCACCTCATATAAGGCTTTGTTCTTATCCTCCGTGGTCAGTTTCTGAAGTTCATATTTTACCCTGCATGCACGTAAACCGATGTCTTTTAATTCCTCGTTCATCTTATCCTCCGCTCCGATGATGTTATGATTCTTTTTTCCGTGACCACCAGATCCATGATCACGTCGTGTTCCTCCCGGGGGATCGGCGTATCCGAGATCTGAGCCTCAAAGGCAACACCGATCCTGAAAAGACCGGGATGTTCGCCCAGAAACCGGTCGTAATATCCTTTTCCGTAACCCATCCTTCCGCATGTACGGTCAAACACCGATCCCGGAACGATGCATACGCTTTTGGTTTCTTCCGGCTCTCCCCGGTATAGCAGACTCCCGTCCTTTCCGGAGGGTTCCCTGATCCCTTTGTATCCCGCTTCCAGATCATTCGGATCCTTCACTTCGTAAAAATCCATCACAGGTCCGTTTACTTTGGGCAGGAATACTTTCTTTTTTCCTTCCCTGATCAGTTCCCGGATAAAGTCTCCCGTCATCACCTCGCTTCGAAAATCATGATAGATCAGGAGATTTTCGGCTTCACATACCTGGGGAAGCCTCCTGCAGGAAGTCATGATCTGCGTGGATGCTGCGTTCCGTTCTTCTTCGGAGAGATGATCCCGCAGGTCAAGATAGGTTTTTCTGAATGCCGCTCTATCCATGGATGATCTCCCTGTTAAGGCACAGTGCCTGAGCCACACGGATACCGTCCGTAGCTGCGGACATGATACCGCCGGCATATCCTGCTCCCTCTCCGCAGGGATAAAGCCCGCTTATGTTGGAATGATAATCTTCGTCTCTGATGATCCTTACGGGAGAAGAGGTACGGGATTCCACGCCGGCCAATATGACACGATCGTCATTAAATCCGGGCATCTTCCTGCCGAAGGCCTCCATCCCCTCGATGAGATCCTCCTTCAACGGGAGCGGCAGGATCCCTCCCAGATCCGCATGACAATACTGTCCCAGGATCGCCGGACGAAGTGCTTTGAACTCCTCGTCACTGAGGGAGAGCACGCCTTTTCTGTATTCTCCGTATGTCTCCGCGGGGATGCGGGAGTTTCCTGCGCGGTAAGAAGCTTCCTCCAGTTTCCTTTGAAGATCGATCCCGGAAAGGGCATAGCCGGGATCATCGAAATCTTCCGGCGTCACAGTCACCACCAGGGCGGCATTGGACTTTTCCCCGTCCCTGCCGTGGTTGCTCATGCCGTTCACCACGGTCCTCCCCTGCTCGGAAGACGCATTCACGATGTATCCTCCGGGACACATGCAGAAGGTGTAAACGCCTCTGCCGGAAGCACAATGATGAGTCAGTTTATATGAAGCAGCTCCCAGATCCGTTTCGTGACCTTCTCCGTACTGGATCCGGTTGATCAGTTCAGCCGGATGCTCCATCCTCACTCCTACGGCAAATGCCTTGGGTTCCATGGATACTCCCCGGTCAAAAAGCGTCTTTACCGTATCCCGGGCGCTGTGGCCCGTAGCCAGGATCGCCTCTGTACAGGGGATCCGTTCCCCATCGTTGACCCGAAGGCCCAAAAGCTTTCCCTCCGAGATCTCAAAATCCGTTACCGTACTGTGAAACCGTACTTCCCCTCCAAGGCGGATGATCTCTTTTCGCATGGCGGATATGACGGATTTCAGGCGGTCCGTTCCGATATGAGGCTTCTGATCATACAGGATCTCTTCCGGAGCACCGAATTCCACAAATGTGTTCAGCACAAACCGATGGATCCCTTCCCGGTCTTTGGTCAGGGTATTGAGTTTCCCGTCGGAATAGGCGCCGGCACCTCCTTCGCCGAACTGAACGTTGGATTCCGGCTTCAGGATCCCTTTCCTGAAAAACTCCTCCACATCCCTGTCACGTTCCTCCATTGCGGATCCCCGCTCCAGAATGATGGGACGAAGTCCGGCTCCCGAAAGCATCAACCCGGCGAAGATACCTGCAGGCCCGAAACCGATTATGACAGGTCTGTCATTTCTATCGATCCTGTCCGGGCAGGGAAAACGGTAGACCGTTTCTGTATAAAGTCCCACCCCCGGGATCTTTTTCTGCAGGATCTTCCCCTCTTCTTCCCCGGGGAGTTCCACAGTCAGGGCATAGTTATAAAAAAGCTGAGGCTTTTTACGGGCATCCAGGGATCTTCTGAGGATCTTAAGGGTAAATCCGGAAGGGTCCTTCCGTCGGAGGATCTTAGATACTTTCTGATAGAGTTCCGGTTCCGTATGTCCCACCGGAAGACGCAGTTCATCGATCTTAAGCATTACAGGAGACGCACCGTCCTTCCGATCACCAGCATCACTCTTCCCACGGGGCTCTCCAGCAGTTCCTCCTCCCGGTAACCGTGAAGGGCCAGCAGGATGATCATATAAAGCAGGATACAGAGTAAGAAGGTGATCCCCATGGAAAGGGCACTGCCCGCCACAGGAGTCATGGCCTTATTCAGAAGCATTCCGATAAGGCCGGAACACAAAGCAGCGATCAGGGTCACCGCAAAGGCCCGAAACCATTCCTGGGTGTACTGGAAGGCCCTGGAGACAAAGACAAAGGACGCCACCGCAAGGAGGGCGAAAAAGAGCATGTTACCGATCACCACCCCCATAAGGGAAAGATGAAGGGTATCCACGAACACCACCGTCAGTACGGTATGAACAAGAAAAGCGATCCCCGCCAGGGTAAGAGCCAGTTTATGATACTGCATCAGGATGATCAGCTCCAGGAGCATCACCGCAAAGATGGAAAACATCACGGTCACGGCACTTACCTGGAGCAGCGTTACCGTATTACTTCCGTTGTTGGTAAACACGATATTGACAATATTATCCGCAAGAACAAGGAGCATGACGGAAATAAAGATCCCAACACCGGCACAGCGGTGGATCAGTCTCTCCAGCTTTTCCCGGGCGTTCCGGTATTCTTCTCTCCTCACGGCGGAAACGGCCTTCCGCACGTAAGAATAACACACGAACATGACGATGATGCCGAAGATCGCTGCCGTAGGAAGTACCTTGCCGTAATACTCTCCCCAAAGGTAGGAGGCATTCTCCTCCCCGGAAGCAAAATAGGCCAGGATATCCGGCAGGATCAGAGCGGAGAAGACGGCATACAGCCCCATATACATGAGTCCGTTCAGCAGGATGTTCAGCATGACCGCACCGGGAGATTCCTGTGTCCTCTGGAAATCCCGCTCATCCTTTAAGACCGTCCTGTGTCTCATGAGGAAATACAGGATCACGATATGGATAAAGCAGATGAAGGAGGATACCACAGCCCCCAGAGAGGCTCCGATGGCACCGTAGGCAAAGGTAAATTCCTCATTTCGAAGAAGCGCGGAAACCCGTTCCCCGTATCCGTTCAGCGCTACGGAGATCAGACTTCCGGACAATGCATAGAGCAGGACAAAAAGCACATCCGACTGTCCGGCAATATTCCGGTACCCCGTTCCCATAAAGAACCCCCGGAAGACTCCCGTCAGGATCATGAAGAGCAATGCGGGAATGATCAGCAGGATGCTCAGATAGGAAAGGTGGATATGAAAGATCCCGTCGGCAATGCGTCTGGAAAGAAAGGCGATAAGGATGCAGAAAACACCGGAAAAGATGACCCCCGTATAAAGAGCATAGGAAACCAGGCGCATGGCGTTGCCGTACTGTCCCTTTGCGATCCGGTTGTCGATCATCAGGCTCAGGGATTCCCTGATGCCGTAACTGATACTTCCGCCGATGAGAAACAGAAGCTCATTGGGAACGCTGAAGATGGCAACCCCCCTGCTCCCGATGATATGGGACAGAACGATCCTGTATACCATCAGGATGAACAGGGTGACCATGAGGATCGGAAAATATGCACTTTTCCGCTTCGATCTCACCCGTGTCTACCTCAGAAAATCATAAAACAGTTTTTCATCGATCAGAGTCTTTTTCATCAGATTGATATCCCCGTAGGAGATCTCGGAGCGGTCGATGACTCCGCTCTCGATCTTCTTGTCGAAGATCGTTCCGATGAGTTTATCATAGTTCAGCTGTGCATCGTTTTCCTTGGAAAAAAGATAACTGATGGAGGAGATCACGGTATCCGCAAAAAGCAACACCGTCGTTTCTCTGGACCTGATATACTGTCCCGGCTCCATATATTCCGATAGAAGCTCGATCACCTGATCCGGGATCTCATATTCCTGCATGATCTCCTTTGCGTTTTCCCAGTTATTCTCTCCCCGCAGTACACCGATACGGTGATAATAGCCCAGCGCCTTGGTAAGGGGCTCGTTCAGTCCGATACGGTTGGCCATCTTGGAACAGAGTACCGCCGTATAGATGGCGTGATCGTAATCTTCCCTGGATGTGGAACGCAGCATGGACAGCAGTTCGAATTCCGGATCGATGATATCCATAAACCGGTCCTGTTCCTTGTAGATCAGGGAATTGGAAAAGATCTTCAGGACAATAAGAACGATCACTACGCAGATCACCGTATTGATGAGAGGATACAGGAATGATAGGACGGAAAAGACCCGGTTGGGCCAGAGCACCTCACTCACCGACAGAGTAAGGATCTGCATCAGTACCGACACCAGCAGGGGAACAAATACCCGGAACTCCTCTCCGATGGTGGAAAAGAGCAGCACACTCAGAAGTCCCGGCAGGATATAGGAAAGGAACACTGTGGGATCCGAATTACCCGCCAGCATCATACTCACGCAAAGGAGCATGGTTCCCGTGGTAAAAGCGCACAGTTCGTTGGAAAAAAGAGTCAGGGTGATGAACACGGAAAGAAAGATCCATCCGCCTGTGGGCAGGAGCGGAAAAGCACAGGATGCCCCCAGCGCAATAAAGCAGGTGAGAAAGAACCGCCCCGGATGATGTTCGTTATCGTAGAGCAGAGTCCCCCTGATGCGGGAAAACCGCAGGGCAAAAACCGAAGCAAATAAAAGGAGTCCGGTAAAGATCCCGTTCCTTATGAGGGTCTTTAAGTCCGCCCCGTAGAAAAAACCGCAGGCCGATACGGCCCCGAGGGTAACGATCACAAAAACCGCGGTAAGGATATTCAGATGATCAGGCTTTTTTGTTTCTTCCATGATTCCGGTTCTCACGTTTTCCGGTACGGGACAATCCTTCTTCATAGCGTTCGTAGGCTTTTACGATGCGCTGAACCAGCGGATGACGTACCACATCCATGCTGGTTAACGTGATGAAGGAGATCCCTTCGATCTTACCCAGTACTTTCCGGGCGATATCAAGCCCCGATACCACATCCCGGGGCAGATCCTTCTGTGTATTGTCTCCGGTCACCACCACTTTGGAGCCGAATCCGATCCTGGTAAGGAACATCTTCATCTGGGCCTGGGTGGTATTCTGGGCTTCATCCAGGATGATATAGGCATTATCCAGGGTACGGCCCCGCATATAGGCAAGGGGCGCCACTTCGATCAGCCCCTTTTCCATATTCTTGGTAAAGGTCTCCGCCCCCATGATCTGATAAAGAGCGTCATAGAGCGGTCTTAAATAGGGATCTACCTTGGACTGCAGGTCACCGGGCAGGAATCCCAGTTTCTCTCCCGCTTCGATGGCGGGTCTGGTCAGGATGATCCGCTCCACCTCTTCGTTCTTGAAGGCGGTGATTGCCATGGCCATGGCAAGATAGGTCTTGCCCGTTCCGGCAGGGCCGATCCCGAAGGTGATCATATTGTCTCGGATGGCATCCACATATTGTTTCTGTCCCAGGGTCTTCGGACGGATGGGCTTGCCCTGCATGGTGTGACAGATGATCTTATCATCCACTTCCTGCAGTGTCTCACCCTTCTTTGATTCCCTGCTCAATCCGATGGCATAATCCACGTTCTGTTCCTCTATGATCTGTCCCTTCCCGATGAGACGGCACAGATAATCCGTCACCGACAGGGCTTTTTCGATGCCCGCCTCTTCCCCCGTAATATGCAGCACACCGTCCCGGCACAGGATCCTGACACCGAATTCCTTTTCGATCCGCCGGACATGACAGTCCAGATGTCCGAAGAGGTTCCGTTGATCCTCAAGGGGCAGTTTCTCCAGGGAAAATGTCTCCTCCATTTAATCCACCACGCCCAGAATCACAGGCTTTTTCTCCGCCTTTTCGGCTCCTATGGTATAGGCCAGCAGAAGTCTTTCCTCCGCTGTCTTCATCTTCTCTTCGTCGTTGGCAAAAAGCTCGGCCATCACATCTCCCTCGTCCACCATGTCTCCCACCTTTTTGTGAAGACGGATCCCCACGGAAAGATCGATCTCCGATTCCTTGGTGGTCCTTCCGCCCCCCAGGATCAGAGAGCAGATACCCACTTCATCGCAAACGATCTTTTCCACATAGCCGGATCTGGGAGCGATCACAGACTTATGAAGCGAAGCTTTGGGCAGTCTGTCCGGTTCATAGATGTACAGGGGATCTCCTCCCTGTGCCTTGACAAAGCTTGCCAGTTTGGAAAGCGCCATTCCGCTTTCGATGGACTTGATCAGTTTCTCACGGGCCTCTTCCTCGGTCTCCGCAGCCTCTCCGCAAAGGAGCATCCGGCTTCCCAGGGTCAGACACAGTTCCGTGAAATCATCGGGTCCCTTACCGTTTAAAGTGTCGATGGCTTCCCTGACCTCCAGGGCGTTGCCCACGTTGTACCCCAGGGGCTGATCCATATTGGATACCACCGCGATGGTATTTTTACCGGCCCGTTTTCCGATCTTTACCATGGCTGAGGCAAGGGCACGGGCATCCGCTTCCTTTTTCATGAAGGCACCGGATCCGGTCTTGACATCCAGCACGATGGCATCGGCTCCGGAGGCCAGTTTCTTGGACATGATGGAGGATGCGATGAGGGACAGGTTGTCCACGGTGGCGGTGACGTCGCGAAGGGCATAGAGTTTCTTGTCGGCCGGTGCCAGATCTTTCGTCTGTCCCATAATGGCGATGCCCACCCTGTTCACATTATCGATGAAGGTATCCGTATCGATATCGGTACGGAAGCCTGCGATACTTTCCAGTTTGTCGATGGTGCCGCCGGTATGCCCCAGTCCCCGTCCGGACATTTTGGCAACCTTGACACCGCAGGAAGCAACCATGGGAGCAAGGGCAAGGGAAGTCTTATCTCCCACGCCTCCCGTGGAATGCTTGTCCACCTTGATCCCTTCGATCCCGTCCAGATGGAGCATTTCCCCGCTGTAAGCCATGGCATAGGTCAGATCAAAGGTCTCCCTTTCATCCATTCCCACAAAACAGATGGCCATCATCATGGCGGACATCTGATAATCCGGGATTTCGCCCTTGGTATAGCCCTCGACCATAAAATAGATCTCTTCCTTCGAGAGCGGAAGTCCCTGTTTCTTTTTGACGATCAGATCATACATGCGCATGGTATTTTCCTCGCTGAATCATTTATGATAGGGCTCCTTCCGGATGATCCGGAAGCTTCTGTAAAGTTGTTCGAGCAGGATCACCCGCATCATCTGATGCGGAAAAGTGAAGTCGGAAAAAGAAAGATGAAGATCCGAAAGATCCGTAATGCTTTTATGAAGACCGAGGGAACCTCCGATCACAAACTGGATCCGGCCGGTGCCTTTGACGGCAAGCCCTTCCAGGTGATCCGCAAGTTCCTCCGAAGAGAGTCTTGTTCCGTTTATTTCCAAAGTAATGACATAAGCGTCATTTTTAACGGCTTTCCGTATTCTTTCCGCTTCACGTGCAAGGACGGCTTCCGTCTCCCGGGGGGACGCGTTTTCCTTCGTCTGCTCATCCTGCAGTTCCGTGACAGTGATCTTCCCGTAGGAAGAAAGGCGCTTCAGATATTCGGCGGCAGCGTCACGCCAGTACTTTTCCTTTAATCTGCCGACACAGAGGATCTCAATGTTCATACAGTTCGGAATAGATCTCTTCAACGATGCTTTCCACATAGGCATCGTTCAAGTTCACGAACTTCCCGTTGATCTCTTTTCTGATGTACGAAGCACGCTCGAAATATTTCAGTTCCTCGGGCATGTCTTCCGAAGCCAGAACTCTGTCGATCTGCTCCGGGAACAGGTTTTCCCTGCACCATTTCCGGATCTCATCCGTCCTGGAATTCTCCTCATTGGCCTTTTCCCGATATTTGCGAAAACTTTTGAGGGAAACGATCCCCATGATGAAAAAGAGCAGGAACATCACGCCCATGATCCCGGTGATCATGAACCGGGAGAACTGGGACATGGAGATCCTGATGACCCCGAAGAAGAAAAGAACCACCAGCACCAGACCCGCAAGTCCCACAAAAAGCAGAGTAAAGGCGGATGTTCTGTGATCTTCCGCTTTTTCCGCATTATTGACATAGGCTTCCGCCATCCGGGGTGTTTCCTCTTCCTCCTCTTCTTCCACGGTAAAAGAAGGATTCATGCGCGCCATCGCCATCTTGAGGACATCGGGATCGATCTCCTCTTCTTTCTTTACAACAAAAGAAAGGTCATCCACCAGTTCCGCGCCGCAATCGGCGCAAACACGGATGCCTTCCTTATATTCGTCTTTACAGTTCGGACACCAGGGCATGATTTTCTCCAGTCAGATCAACTGTCCCTATTATAATCCAAGATGTCCCGTTTTTCCATATTTTTTAATGCTTATTTTCCGAAATATAGTTCTTTACGCCGATCTTCTGATTCTCGTTAGCGGAGAGCCAGAAATAGTTATCCGGATTCTCCCGGTCGGTCATGACGGGGCCCCGTCTGTTCTTGTCCCGGGAATCCGAAATGAACTCAAAACTGCCCTCCTTTGCATTGGCGATCCAGTCGAAATATTCCCCGCTGCCTCCGGTAATGCTGGTGGCATAGATCTCCCCGTCGATATATCCGTCCTTAAAGCTGCAGATATAATTGGTCACATAGTATTTTCCCGCTTCCAGAAGTTCCGTATTGTATTCGTAATGATCCTGTCCCGCACCGTTTGGCAGATCATTGGCAAAGGTTCCTTTGAAGGAATGATGATAGATCAGATCCTTGGTATTCTCCTTCAGATGGATATGGTAATGCACCCAGGTGCCGGCTCCGTTACGCAGCCCGTTCTTCCATTCGCCGTAATAATATTCGTTGTCGGCATAGACCGCGATCCCCGTGCCTTCCGGCTCTCCCGCGGAATTGGTGTCCCCGTAGTAGATATACTGCTCCGAATCCTTCAGGGAATAGGACATGGCGATATAACGGTCAAGATGAGCAAGATCCCAGAGGGCTTCTTCATTCTGATCCTTAAAATATCCTTCCATTTCGCTCAGGTTCCGTTTGGCATCAAACTTCACCTTCCCATAGTCCTTGCCGTAGGGTTCCATGACGGGAGCATCCGGTTCCGGCGTACCGATGATCTCCGGCGTGGGAGAAGGACTGGCCGGGGCTTCCCTGGTATCTTCCTCCCGGGCAAAGATCTCATCCTCCCCCGGTTTGCCCTCGGGCTCTTCGGTGGGGGCTGTCTCTCCTTCTCCTTCCGCATTCTGCATGATACTCTCCTGCAGATCCGTTGAAGGTGCTTTTTTCTTTTTCGCAATCAGGATCCCGATCAGGACCCCTGCGATCAGCAGAAGGAACAGGCAGAGCATGATGATGCCCCGGATCAGGATCCCTCTTTTGTCATCCTCCCGGAAATATTCCTCTTCAAATTCTTCTTCCCGTTGTTCTCTGTCTTTCTTCGGATCTTTCAAAACATTCTCCTTTTATACCTGTGCCCCGGGGCGCAGCACCTTCCGTGCCCCGATACAGCATCAGTATAGCACCGCGGCTTTAATATTTTCGTGTCAAATTCTTAAGGATTCCTTAAATCGGTCCCATATAGGGAAAGGCATCTTCGTAATGGGTGATCCGTTCTTTCAGGATGGCGATGACATCGAATCTCACCCTGTAATCCGCATACATCCGGTGGGTATAAAGATAGTAATCCGCCGCACGGCAGATCCTCCGGATCTTTTTGGGGTTCACGGCTTCCTCCGGCAATCCCGCCCTGTCGGAGCTCCGGTATTTCACCTCCGCAAAAACAAGGGTTCTTTCTTTTGTGCAGATGATGTCGATCTCACCCTGTCTGGTGAAGAAGCCGTGCTCCAGGATACGGTATCCCCGATCCTCCAGATAACGGATGGCATAAAGTTCCTTTTCGCTGCCTTTGCCGCGTTTGTTGAAGCTGCTCATCCTTACTTGAGTTTTACGGCACGGGCCGCATCCATCTTGGCCTTGATCTTGTCCATGGCATCAACGAATACCAGGATCTCCGCCACCACTTCATACAGTTCCGGCGGGATCAGTTCCCCGATCTCCAGACGGGATAAGGTTTCCGCCAGCTTATCATCCCTGTGGACCGCCACATCGGCTTCCTTTGCCTTTTCGATGATCCGCTCCGCCAGAGCCCCTTTACCGGAAGCTACGACTTTCGGCGCATCGTCATCCGGATCGTATGACAGCGCGACGGCTGTTTTTACCTTTTTCTTATCATCCGCCATCATGCCCTCGCATCAAAGGAAAACTCCGATAAGGCGGGCGTGCTTCCTTCGTTCTCCATCAGTCTGTCCACGGGAGATTTTGTCTCATCCTGATTGATGAATTCCGCATTGGCGCTGTATCCCCGTTTGTTCAGACGCTCATTGAGCAGGTCGATATGCTCCGCGATGAGATCCAGGGAAGCATCATCCTTCAGATAGAACTTCGTCTTTACGGCATTCTCCCGGTTCAGTGTCACATGAACATCCACCGGTCCCAGATTCTCCATGTCCAGGTGAAGAAGGGCGGTGATATCCCCCTCTTTCTCCGCCGGCTGCCTTTTATTCCTGTATACATACAGTTCCCCGTTTTCTTCTCCGTTTGCCATCTTCAGAGGGATCTGTACATACTGAAAATTCTGATTGATCTGATTCATGAACTCCAGATTCTGGTTCAGCTGTCCCGCCGCCTGGAAAACCTGGGTATCCTGTCTTCCCTGGGAGGAGAGGCTTTCCGTCAGACGGGAGGTCTGCTCATGGAGTTTTTCGTATAAACGCTCCACCTTTCCTTCCTCAGCCACCTCTTCGGGCTTTAAGAGCCACCGGTCACCAAGATCATGCTTCAGCAGTTCCCGGAAGCCCTCATGATCGCTTAATTTCCGGATCATTTCCGCCTTTTCTCCGGTTTCGTGGGCTATGGCGGGATCCCTTTGCCCAAGCTCCTCCAGTACGGCTTTTAAGATGGCATTCTGGGGGATGGCACCGCTGTTTACGGAAGATACCAGTTTATCGGAAAACCCTGCATCTTTCAGTGTCTGCACGAAAGAATCCAACTGCTTCTGGGACAGGGGCTCCTCCGGATTTCCCATGGTCTCCTTCCCCGGCAGGGGAAGCTCTTTCACGCTCTGCTCTCCCACTGCCTTTTCGGTCAGAGGGCCATCCTGCGCCATAACGGTTCCTTCACCGCCCTTCTGCAGGATCCCGTTTTCCTTACCCGTAGCTTCCTCTCCCGTGTCTTCCGCGGGGAACAGGGTCTTCATCATATCATCGAAAAACCGTACCGCTTCCGCAGGTCCTTCTTTGGAAAGCACGCTCAAATAACTGCCGCTTAGGGAATCCGACAGATCGGAGAGTTTCCCCGTCAGGGCATGCTCATAGTTCTTGTACTGTTCAAACTGCTCAACCATGTCTTCCGTAAGAGGAATATGAAGGCGCTGCATCCTTGCCAGATCCAGGGGATCCACATTGGGATTGGCATTCATGGCCCTGTTCATGGTAAATAAGGACTGCCGGTCAATGGAGAGTCCCTCTTCCATCATGGATTTCACCATATACTGGAGTTTATCGGTGACGGGAAGTCCTGCGGATGAAAGGGCCGTATTCACCATGGGATTCTGATTGAGATTTTCGTAAAGGGGTGAAAGAGCGATCTTCTGTGCATCGTTTCCCTTGATCATGAAGGTCATCATCTGGCCTTCGGAGGCCTTGATCCCCTGGTTAAGGGTGGCCTGCAGAGCCGCATTGTCTCCCAGGGAAAGGAGGATGTTATTCCCGTCGGTACTGATGATCTCCCCGGAGATCACATCTCCCACGTTCATATCGGAGATCATGGACAGCCCCCGCTGAAGCATGGGGTCGATCTGCTGCTGAGGAAGGCGTGCACCCTCCGTCCGGTCAGCGGCATCGCTTGCCTGATTGCTGATGGCCTGATAGATTTGTCCCGCAAGGGAAGAAATGTTCATACAAAATTACCTATGAAAGAACGTCTGTGGATGGGTGTGGGTCCGTACTTTTTCAATGCCTCGATATGGGCAGCGGAACCGTATCCCTTGTTGGAAGCAAAGCCGTACTCCGGATAGATGCTGTCATATTCCACCATCAGGGCATCCCTTTTTACCTTGGCCACAATACTGGCTGCGGCAATGGAGATGCTCTTGGCATCCCCCTTGATGATGGGCACCTGCCTTATGTCGATCCCCGGGATGGTGACCGCGTCGTTCAAAAGCAGGGTGGGAGCGGGATCCAGTTTGGATACCGCCTGCTGCATTGCCTCATAGGTGGCATTCAGGATATTGATCTTGTCAATCCTATCCGGTTCATTGGAACCGATACCCACGGATACGGCTTTTTCCATGATCACGGAATAAAGCTCTTCTCTCTTTTTTTCGGAGAGTTGCTTGGAATCGTTTAGATAAAGGATGTCACAATCTTTCGGCAGGATCACGGCACAGGCCACAACGGGTCCCGCCAGAGGTCCTCTTCCCACTTCGTCGATGCCGCAGATGAACTCGTAATCGGCATATTCTTTTTCATACCGCTTCATCGTTTCCGTACGGGCCAGTTCCTTTTCATAGGCAAGTATGGTCTTTTTTGCCCTTTCCGTAAGCTGTCGTACGGCCGCTCTCTCATCGTCTTTGTATCTTTCGATAAAAGAAGGCAGCTCGTCCACGGTGGCTGCCTTCAGTTCATTTTTCAGATCATTGATGGAAATCATGTTAACCTCTATCTGTGCTTGATCAGTCCCATTTTCTTGAAGGGAGAAACTCTCATGAATGCCTTGCCGATGATCTGGCTGCGCTTCAGGTTCCCTACATTGGGATCCCGGGAATCGGTGGAATTGTTCCTGTTGTCCCCCAGCACGAAATATTCGTCTTCACCCAGCAGAATGTCCTCATAGGCCCGTCCCTGGTTTTTGATGACCTCGGCTCCGTAATTCTCGTTCAGGGCCTCTCCGTTGATGTAGATCACCCCATCCGTGTTGATATATACGGTTTCACCGGGCAGCCCGATGATCCGCTTGATATAATAAGTATCCTTCTCATATTGATACGGAAATACGATGATATCAAAGCGCTCGGGGTCGGAGAACCGGTAGCTGATCTTGTCCACCATCAGGTTATCTCCGTCCGTCAAAGTAGGGGACATGGAAGAACCCACCACTTCCACCTTCTGTCCTACGTAGGTGATGATCAGCAGGACCAGCACCAGAACGATCAGCAGATAAAAACTGGTTAACAATATATCTTTCAGCTTATTCAACTCAACTCCTCCGGGACTTCCAGGCTGATGCGTCCCATCCTTCCGCTTCTGAAATCATCGATCACCATATTCGCAACTCTATTATAATCGATTTTCAGTCCTTTGGAATAGATACTTTTTTGTTCGCCGATCCTCTCAAGGATCTCGTGTCCCTGCATATCGGCTGGAAATCCTTCTCCGTACCGGGCTGTAAAATTCTCCGGGTAGTGTTCCCTTACATAAGCGATGATCCTGAGGGCCAGCTCATCCGTGTGCAGGATCTCGTCGTTCATGGAACCGATCATGGCGATGTGTTCCCCGATCTTTTCATCCTCGAATTTCGGCCAGAGGATCCCGGGCGTATCCAGAAGTTCCAGAGTCTTACTCAGCCGGATCCACTGCTTTCCTTTGGTGACTCCGGGTCTGTTTCCGGTCTTTGCCACCGCTTTTTTGGCAAAGGAATTGATGAAAGTGGATTTCCCCACGTTGGGGATCCCCACCACCATGGCCCTCACGGGCCGGTTGATGATCCCCCGTTTTCTGTCCCGCTCCATCTTTTCGCGGCAGGCTTCCTTTACCAGGGGATCCAGTTTTTTCAGGGATGCGCCGTTTCTGGCATCAGCAAAAAGGGTAAAAAGCCCCCGGTCGCGGAAATATGTCTCCCACATCCGGTTCACCTTTTCGTCCGCCAGATCCGCCTTGTTCAGGATCAGGATCCTGGAACGGTTCCCGGCAAGTTTATGGATATCCGGGTTCCGGGAACTCACGGGGATCCGCGCGTCCAGAAGTTCGATCACCAGATCGATGAGTTTCATATCCTCCTGCATCTGGCGGTATGCTTTTGTCATGTGTCCGGGGTACCATTGATATCCCATATCTCTCACCTGATGAGATCAGCCTTGGATTCTCCTGCGGAGAGTTTGAACCACGCCCGTCCCAGGATGGTATCCCTGCGCACGGCTCCGATATTTCCGTTCCGGCTGTCTTCTGAATTGTTCCGGTTATCTCCCAGCACGAAATATTCCTCTTCTCCCAGAAGAAAAGGGCCGGAAGCATCTCCCGCTTCTTCGATCTTGTCGTATTCTTCGCTTTCGGGAAGGCGGACGCCGTCAATATAGACATATCCTCCGATGATCTCCACCGACTCTCCCGGCAGTCCCACGATCCGCTTCACGTACAGGTGGGAATTCTCATTGCCCTTGGGATAAAAGCAGACCACATCCCCCCGGTTGGGTGAGGACAGGCCGTATAAAAAACGGTCCACCAGCACCTGCTGGCCGTTCTCAAGTCCCGGTTCCATGGAGACCCCGATCACAGGGATCTTCATACCGAATGCGATCACAAGGACAGCGGCAAACAGCGCGGCCGCAAAACAATACACCAGCGTGAACATGATCTCCCGCACCAGTTCTTTGGAGACCACCTTTTTCTTTTCGATGAAAGTAAATTCCTTTTTCCGTCGCATGGGAACTCTTATCAGCCTTATAATGCAAATAAGGGGACGGTTCAAAACCGTCCCCGAACTTTCTTATCGGATCGCTTCCTTAACTTTCGCAGCCTTACCGACTCTGTCTCTTAAGTAATTCAGCTTAGCTCTTCTTACTTTACCGCGGCGAACGATCTCAACCTTCTCTACCAGGGGAGAATACAGGGGCCATGTCTTTTCCACGCCCACACCGTTGCTGGTCTTGCGGACCGTGAAGGTCGCCCGGGCTCCGGTTCCCTGCTTCTTTAATACGGTACCTTCAAATACCTGGATCCTCTCGCGGTTACCTTCCTTGATCTTGCCGTATACCTTTACGGTATCACCGACACGGAAGTCATTGACCTCTTTGAGGGCCTCGTTCTCGATCTCTTTTAAAATGTCACTCATGTTCTTTCTCCTTCTTTGTATGAGGTGTTCATTCGCCGTATGCCAGAGGACCACCAAATTTTAAGGCAACATTGGTAATTTATCACAATTCCTTTTCTTTTGCAAGGCTTTCGGATGCTTTTTTTGCCCTTTTTTCCGCTTTTTTCCGTTCCTTCTCCCTGCGCTTCTCCATCATGGCGAAGTATTCCGGATGGGCAGCTGCCCATTTCTCATAAAGATCGGGCCTGAAACCCTTCGTGGCCTCCAGGGACTTCTCCAGTCTCCACTCCTCTACCTTTTTATGATCGCCGGATAAAAGGATCTCCGGAACACGCATCCCTTCCCATTCCTCCGGTCTGGAATACTGGGGGTATTCCAGCAGTCCGTCATAAAAGCTTTCCGTCAGAGCGGAATCGTCGTTTCCAAGCACACCGGGAAGGAGACGGGATACCGCATCCATCACCGCAAGGGCGGGGATCTCACCTCCCGTCAGCACGTAATCGCCGATACTGATCCGATCCGTTACGATCTTTTGGAGGACCCGTTCATCCACCCCTTCGTATCTTCCGCAAAGGAACACCAGATCCTCTTCTCCCGCAAGTTCCCCGGCGATCTCCTGGTTAAAGGTACGTCCCACGGGGGTCAGAAAGATCACCCGGTGAGGACCCGTAAGATTCAGAGAACGATAGGCATCCTCAATGGGCTGGGGAAACATGAGCATACCCGCTCCGCCGCCGTAGGGATAGTCGTCCACCTTATGATGGGGATCCTTTGACCAGTCCCGGATATTCACGGTATTCAGTTGGATGGCCCCGGTCTTCAGCGCCCTTCCCGTGATGCTTTCTTCCATCACGGAGCGGATCATATCCGGAAACAGAGTCAGTACATGATATCTCATGGTTTACATAAGTCCATCCATCAGGTGAAAGGTAAGGAGCTTTTGTTCCAGATCGATGCTCCGGATACAATCCCGGATGGCCGGGATCAAGAGTTCTTTTCCGTCCGAAAGATGAAGCACATAGACGTCATTGGCACCGGTCTGAAGCACATCGTATACCTCACCCCTTAAGGTGCCGTCCTCGGATACCGCCGTAAGTCCGATGAGATCAGCAATGAAATACTCACCCTTCTGCAGTTTTACGGCATTCTCCCTGGTCACAAAAAGCTCCGCCCCCCGCAGCCGGTCGATCTCCTCCGGAGATGAAAACTCTGCAAACCTTAAGATCACGATATTCTTAAACAGTTTTGCGGATAAGACATTTAAGGTCATTTCGCCGTCCCTTTCGGACTTTAAAATGACCTCTTTCAGCTTTTTGAACCGTTTTGCATCATCGGTTGTGGGAAACACCTTAGCCTCACCGAACACGCCGTGAGGCTTGATGATGATCCCTACCTTTAACAATTCATCCATTAAACGATCTCAACGTCCACTCTCTTGTTCTCAGCGGTGGAAGCCGCCTTGACCACCGTACGGATCGCTCTGGCGATCCTGCCCTGCTTGCCGATCACCTTACCCATATCGGGCTGTGCCACATGCAGTTCGATCACGGTATTCTTACCCTCTTCCTTTTCGGTAACCACAACCTCATCCGGATTGTCGACGAGAGCTTTCGCGATCACTTCAACTAATTCCTTCATTTCTTACTCCCTCTCAAGCTCTTTACTTCGCAATACCCGCAAGTTTGAAGATCTTAGCGACCATATCGGTAGGCTGTGCGCCGTCGGAAAGCCACTTCTTTGCAAGTTCCTCGTTCACCTTGTAGGAAACGGGCTCCGTAGTGGGATCATAGGTTCCGATCTCCTCGATGAAACGTCCGTCTCTGGGAGAACGGGAATCCGCTACCACGATCCTGTAGAAAGGTGCTTTCTTCTGACCCATTCTTCTTAATCTGATCTTTACTGCCATTGTTGTTTTCCTCCTGAAATCTTT
>JAEEGL014034118.1_pt1 | contig 21815 bp, 7 predicted proteins | sample 9134231 | NCBI WGS metagenome assembly JAEEGL01 (sample SAMN16246548, study PRJNA631951) | gut metagenome | biome: gut microbiome; feature: rumen; material: fiber-attached | host: Bos | place: Iran: Karaj | collected 2018-10 | reverse complement strand
TTCACGGTCACGTAGAATCTCACGTCCACGTTGGTGTAGGTGTTTACCCTGCCGCTCACAGCGGTCTCGTTCATCTTGTTGTAGCCCCAGACGCCGTCGATCTTCTCGTAGGGAACGGTGGAGTATTTCACGCCGTCCTGGCCGATGAACTGAACGAAGCGCTGGCCGGTGGGCTGGAAGCGAAGCTCTTCCGTTACGGTCTCGCCGCATACGGAGCACACGCCGGTGCGGTAACCGAGCTGGTCGTACTGCGTGGGAACCTTCACGTCGGTCCACTCGTCCACGGTATGGGAACCGGGTGCATATACGGTTTCGGTGTAGGTATCGCCGCAGAAACGGCAGGTGTAGGTCGCCGTGATGGGATCGGTTTGCGTGCAGGTCGCGTTTTCGGGACTGTAGGAAACCTCATAATCGTGGATACCGGTGGCATTCAACGTTACGGGTTCTCTCGAGAGTTCCTCACCGCATACGGTACAATAGCGAACCTCTTCATATCCGCCGGCATCCACACAGGTAGGTGCGGTATAATTCTCCCAGCAGATATCTCCGGGCGTATGGATACCCGTAGGATCGAGCGTTACCGTAATAACGGTTGCGCAGAGCGGGCAGTAGGAAACGATCGTACCGGAATTCACGCAGGTCGGCGCGCTTCTGTAGATTTCACGCATCACGTGCGGCTCTGTCTGCGAACCGCTTGCGGGATCGGCTGCGCCGCAGTATACGCAGGTGCGCGTATGCGTGCCGTCGTGATTATCGATCCAGGCGCCCCAGCAGTGGTTCTCGCTGTTTACGGGGATCGCTTCGGAACGCACGAACTGATCGCAATTTGCGCAGTAGAATGCTTTCATGCCTTCCTCGCTGCAAGTGGGCTGATAGAGGATCTTGGAATAGGTCTGCGTGGTGGAATGGTTGGTGTAATCGAAACCGTCGGTCTCCGGATGGTCCATCACACGGACTCTGGAGATTTCGTAACGGCAGATCGCACAGTAGGTAACGTCGTCGTGATAGCCTTTGCTCGTGCAGGTGGCAACGACCACGTTCTCGATCTCAACGGGACCTGCAATGTGCGCTTCCACACCTTCGGTGTAGCCGCATTCCGGGCAGTAGCGCCAATGGTTCTCGCCGTCGCAGGTGATGGGCAGGTTCTTGTGATAGGTGGTGAACTGGGCAACGAAGATCCGGTCTTCCGTTACAGGATCGGACAGCGTGACGGATTCATCGGGATCGATGCACTTCCATCCGGAGAACACGTAATCATGGTAGGTGGTGGAAGCCTTCACGGGCGTGCCGTTGTACCATGCAAGCTGGCCTCTGACGACGATGTGTCTGTCAAACACGCTGCCGTCGTCGTTCTGGAAGATGACGATGTATTCAAGGCTGTCGGTGCTGATGACGGTATCGTGCGTTACGGTAATGGTGTACACACCGTCCACGGGATAGATCTGAACGCCGTCAACATATACGGGCGTCGAGAAGCCGGTTTCGGTAAGGTGGAAGCGGAATACCGTGCCGTGCGTCTTGTGGAGCTGCGTGCCGGAGAGGTAAGGTTCGCTCTCGCCTTCGCCGGTGATGGATACGCCGACGCCGGTCTGGATGGTGACGGTGTAGGTATTGATCGTTGCGGGACCTACGGTGATCGTAACGTTATCCGTGATACCCGTTACGATGTAGGTGATCTCGTTATTCACCTTGGAGCCGATGGCGGTGCCGATATCTTCGTTCGCCGCGTTCTTCACGGTGATCTCGGGGATCGGGGTGTTGGAGTAGGCTTCGTTAAGTGTAAGTTTCACCGTGGCGCTGCCGCCGTATTCAACCACCTTTACGCCCGCCGGATTCTCGGAAACGGTATAGCCGGTGCCGTTTGCAGCAAGGGCGATATCGTACTTGTTGATCGTGGCGGAGCCGATGTTGATCGCAGTGTTGGCGGTGATGCCCGTTACGGTGTAGGTGATCACGTTGCCCGCACGGGAAACGCTCTTGGTTGCATAGGTGCCCTCGGTTACGGTAAACGGAATGGTGGTTTCATCCGTCTGGCTGTAGCCGTCGTGCAGGGTGATCTTCGCAATGGCCGTACCCTGATAGTATACGAATGCGGCAGGCGTTTCGGTTACATCGTAGCCGACACGGGTAGCATCGAAGGATACGATATACTTGTTCGGGCTTGCGGGGCCGATCACGAAGCTGCTGGCCTCGGTGACGTTCGACACGGTGTAGGTGTATACGGTCTTGCCGTCCACAATGCTCTTCACACCGCCGCTGATCTCGGCATCGCCGGAATCAAGCGTAACGGCGGGCGCGTCGGAATCGGAGTAGGCTGCTTCAAGCGTAACGGTGACGGTTGCCGTTCCGGTGCCGTGTTCTACGTTCACGCTCGGCGTGAAGGATTCGATGCCCACGTTTCCGGCAGCCTCGGTGAAGGTTACGTCGTAGGTATTCTTCGTGGCGTCGCCGATCACGATGGTCTTGTTTTCTTTGATGCCGGTTACGGTATAGGTGAAGGTGCCGTCCGCGTTCTCGGTCGGTGTAAGCGTTGCGCCGTTCACGGTTGCGGCGGGCGCAGCGGAATTCGTGTAGCCGGTGCTCAGACGAATGGTAACATAGGAATCCGTATTCCAGTTCACAGGGCTCTGCGGACCTTCAACGACCTCGTAGCCAACGCCCTTCTGAAGCGTTACGGTGAAGGTATCGATCGCCCAGGTGGCGGTCAGTTTGTCTGTTGCGCCTGCCGTGGAACCGAACCTGTATTCGCCCTCAAGGAAGGAACCGTTGACGATCTCTCTGGTCCAACCGGTGAAGTGGTAACCCTCTCTGGTGGGATCCGGAATCGTGATCGTGGTATTGTAATCCTGCTCGAAGGTGTGGGCTGCATCGTAATCGGTGCCGTTGATCGTAATGCTGCCGCCTGCGGGATCCACGGTGAGTTTGCTCTTGTTGATCGTCCAGTGCTTATACACGGTGGTATCGCCTACGGTGGTGTAGGTTTCGCCGAAGGTATAGGCCGGAGCGGTATCCGCAGCGCCGGTGAACCAGCCTTCCGCCGCCGTGTAACCCGTCCTCTCAAACGTGGGTTCTTCGGGCCATGCGGCGTCGAAGGTCACGGTCTTCGCTTCATAAGCGCCGGTGCCGTCGTTCTTCTGATAGTATACGGTGTAGGTGTTCGGCGTGGCGGATGCGATCTCGAACTCGCTGTCGGCGGTCACATTGGATACGGTGTAGGTGTATACGGTCTTGCCGTCCACGGTGCTCTTCACGCCGCCGGAAATCTGAGCCGCGCCGCCTTCTTTCAGCGTTACGGCCGGTGCGCCGGAGTTGGAGTAGCCGTCTGCAAGCGTTACGGTAATGGTGGCAGTGCCGATGCCGTGCTGCACGCTTACCGCAGCGGTGGGCATATGGGAAGCGATGCCCTTGGCGCCGTTCTCAAGTACGGCAGTTACGTCGTATTCGTTGCGCGTGGCATTGCCGATCGTGATGGTCTTATTGTTTCTGATGTTGTTTACGGTGTAGGTGATGGTGCCGTCCGCGTTCACAACGGTTTCCACCGTGCCGTCCGGGCTCACGGTAGCCGTGGGCGCTCCGGAAGCAGAGTAGGCTTCATCCAGCGTAATGGTGACGGAGGAGGACGTATCCCAATCCACCGGGGTAGCCGGACCGGCGGTCACGGCGTAGCCCTCGCCGGTTACAACCGTTACGGTGAAGGTATCGATCTCCCAGGTGGCGGTTACGGTATCGGTCGTACCGGCGGCCGCACCGAAGGTATAGGTGCTGCCGGTGAGCGAACCGTTCGCGTTTTCGGAAAGATCCCAGCCGGTGAAGTGATACCCTTCTTTGGTGGGCTGCGAAAGCGTGAGCGTGGTGCCGTAGTTCTGCGTGTAATTGCCGGAGGTCGATCCGGTGCCGCCGTCGAGATCCACGGTCACGGTGCTGGCGTGGATGTTCCAGTGTTTATAAACCTTGGTGTTGCCAACGGTCGTGTAGTTGCCGCTCATATCCACGAGCGAGCCGTTCTCAGCCTCGGTATACCAGCCGTCCGCCGGATCGTAACCGGTTCTGCTGAACGTGGGCGCAGAAGGCCATTCGCCGTTGAAGGTAACTTCTCTGGTTTCGTAGGCGTCGGAACCGTCGTTCTTCTCATAGCGTACGGTATAGGTGTTGGCACGCCAGGTGGCGGTTACGGTATCGGTCGTATTGGCTGCCGCACCGAAGGTATACACGGTGCCGCTCACGGAGCCGTTGGCGCCGCTTGCGATCGACCAGCCGTTGAAGGTGTAGCCGTCCTTGGAGGGCGTGCCGAGATCCAGCGTGGTGTTGTAAGCCTGGCGGTGTTCGCCGCTGACGTTGCCCGTGCCGCCGGCAAGATCAACAACAACCTTGCTGTAGTGGATATCCCAATGTGCGTATACGGTGGTCCCCGTAAGCAGCGTGTAGGTATCGTGCTCGAGATCGATCTGCGCACCGCCTTCGGCTGCAGTGTACCAGCCGGCAAAATCGTAGCCCGTTCTTGTGGGTACGGTTTCGGGCGACGGCCACAGCGTATTATAGATGGCGGTTTCGTTCTGCGTGGTGGGCGTACCGCCGTTGCCGTCGAAGATCACGGTGTAGGTCTTGGGCGTCCACTGCGCTTCGTAGATATCCGTTACGCCGTTTTCGATGCCGAAGGTGTAGGCGGTGCCGGTAAGCGTACCGTTGGAGCCGGAGGTCCTGGTCCAGCCTGCGAAATCATAGCCGTCGCGCGTGGGCGTGGGCGCCTCGGTGGTGGTGTTGTAGTTGCCCGTTACGCTGTAAGGCGTTGCGTGCGTATAGGTGTTTTCACCGATCACGATCGTGCCGTCCGTGGGATCGAACTTGACGGTACTGGAATTGATGGTCCAGTGCGCATAAACGGTGGTATCGCCGTCTTTGGTGTAATTGCCGTCGAAGTTGACGGTGCTGCCGCCCTCAGCCGCGGTGTACCAGCCGGCGAAGGTGTAACCGGTGCGGCTCACGGTGGGTCTTTCGGGCCATGCGCTGTCGTAAGTAACTTCTTTTTCGGTGGTGGCAGGCGTACCGCCGTTGCCGTTGAAGGTCACGGTGTAGGTCTTGGCGGTCCAATCGGCGGTGTAGGTATCGGTGGCGCCGTTCGCGGGACCGAAGGTATAGGTGCCGCCGGAAAGCGTACCGTTGCCGTCGCCCGTTACGGTCCAGCCGTTGAAGGTGTAACCCGTTCTGACGGGCGTGCCCACGGTGGAGGTCTGGCCGTAAGCCTTGGTAATCTCTGCAGCGGTATTGTTGTACTCGTTGTTATCCACGGTCACCTTGCCGCCGTTCGGATCCACTTTCAGTGTGCTGGTGTGTACGGTCCAGTGGGCGTAGATATTGGTATCGCCCGCGGTGGTGTAGGTCGCCGGGAAGGTAAATTCCGTTGCGCCCGTGCCGTCGGCATTGCCTGCGGCGTCGTACCCGCCGAGGAAGGTGTAGCCTTCACGCGAGAACGTGGTATTCGCCAGCGGGGTCCAGGCGGCGTCGTAGGTCACGGTCTGGGTCTGCGCGGCGGAGGTGCCGTCGTTCTTATAATAGGTTACGGTGTATTCGTTCGCCGTCCAGGTGGCGGTGAGGGTATCCTCTGCGCCGTTGGTTGCGCCGAAGGTGTAGGTGGCCACGTTGGAGGCAGCGCCTGCAAGCGTACCTGCTTCATTGCCGCCGAGCACCCAGCCTTCGAAGGTATAGCCGGTTCTGGAGGGTTTGCCGAAACTCTGCGTGGTGTTGTAGGCGCCGGTATACTCCTGACCGTCGGTTACGCCGGTGAGCGTGCCGCCGCCGAGATGTACGGTGAGCTTACTGGTGTTCGGCGCAGCGGGCGCGAGGGTGAGCACGGTGTTGGCGCGGAAGCCGCTCACGGTGTAGGTGACGGTGTTATCCGCGTTCTTCACAGTGCTGATGGTCACGCTCGGGTCGGAGGTGAGGGCGGGCGTTGCCGCGTCGTAGCCGACGGCAGGCGTTACGCTGAACGTAAGCACGTCGGAATACTTCACGGTGCTGCTGGCCGCGGGCGCTGTGGCGCCGAGGGTGAGCGTATCGCCGCCGTTATTGATGAAGGTGAGCGTGTAGGTGTTTTCTTTCGCGTCGCCGAGGGTGATCACTACGTCGCCGGGCTGCGTGGAGGTGATCTCCACCGTGATATGGGTATCATCCGTCTTGGTGAGCACGGCGTGGCCGTTCACTTCGGTAACAGCGATATCGGAAACCGCGGTCTGGGTGTAGCCGTCGGCCAGCGTGATCACATAGGTTTCGCTGCCGAGATACTCGATCGTACCGCTGTGCGTAGCAGGCAGCGTATAGCCGACCTCGGAACCGTTCAGCGTGACGTTGTAGGTATTCTTGTTACCGGTCAGATTCAGGGTAACGTCCGCGGTGATCGGATCGGAAAGGGCGATCACGTAAGTATCCGTGGTGCCTTCCTTCAGAGTCGCTGCGGCGGTAAGGCCGGTCTGCGCGGAAACGAGTTCAATCGCGGGCGCGGCGTCCTGCCAGCCGTCCGCCATGGTAACTTCCACGGTAACGCCGGAGGTGTTGTAGTTCACGGTGACGGTGGCGGGCTGACCGGCAAATGCCTCGGGATTGACGAGGTTGGTAACCACGTTATAGGTCAGCAGGGCGCCGGAAACGCTGATCACGTTATCCGCGTTCACGCCGGTAACGGTCACATTCATCACGCCGTTTTCGATGCTCGTGGTGAAGCCACTGTTGCCGGTCACGTTTACGTTGAGGGCGTTCACGTCGTATCCCTGGAGCGGCGTGATGGTGATCGTGTAGTCGCCGTTATACTGCGCACTCGGCGGGAAACTCACTTCGTAGCCTGCGGGCGTGCCGTCCAGCGTGATGCTGTAAACGTGCTTCTGCCACTTGGCATACAGCGTGGTATCGCCTGCGGGATCGGGCGCGTAGACGTTCTCGCCTACCACAGCACCGGTGGAATCATAGCGGTAATCCGTACCGCCGTCGGTATAGGTGTAGCCGAGGAAGTCGTAACCGACCCTGGTGGGCAGGTTATCGATGGCGGGCCACGTGCCGTTGAAGGTCACGCTCTTGGAAAGCGTGCCCTTGGTGATCACGGCCCACGCGGGATCGTCCGCGGCAGCCTCCTGGCTGAAGGTGATGGTATAGGTATTGGCGGTCCACTGGGCCTCGTAGTAATCGGTGCCGGTGGAATTGCCGAACGTATAGGTGTTGCCGGAAAGGGAGCCGTTCGCGGTGGAGGCGTGCTCACCGGAAGTCACTCTGGACCAGCCCGCGAAGGTGTAGCCGTTTCTGGTGGGCGCGGCCACGGTGTAGGTGCCGCCGAAGCCCTGCGTCTCGCTCACGCTCTCCACGCTGCCGATGCGGCCGCCCTTGGCGTCGAAGGTGACGGTGGACTGGTTCTTGAGCGCATCTTTCAGTGTGATCACGAGATCGTCGGTAATGCCGAGACCGGCAAGGCCGCTGACCGTGTATTCATACGAGCCGGTGCAGGTGATATACTGTGCGGGAACGCTCGTGCCGCCAACGGTGACGCTTTGGATCAGGTCGCTGCCGTTCGCTACGTGATAGCCGGCAAGCAGCGCAATGCTGAAGGACACGTTTTCGCCGTGGGTCACGGTCGCCTGTACGGAGGGACGGTTGTAACCGTTGGTGGCGGCGTCGAAACTGCCGTTTTCGTGCTGCAGCGTTACCGTGTAGGTATTCTTATTCAGCGCGTTCATATCCACAACGATATCCTGCTCGCCGTGGTTGGTAACGGTGAAGGTGATGGTGTTGTTGGTTTCATCCTTCACGCCGTCCGGCACCGCGCCGATACCGCTGGTGATGTGCGCGGCGATATCCGCACCGGTGCCCTGCGTATAGCCCTCTTCGAGCTGTACGGTGAAGGTGACGCTGCCGTTATAGATCACGTCCTTCGGGTTGGTTTCGCCTTCCACGAAGTGGAAACCGGCGTTTTCGGGAATATTGAACGTGACGTTGAAGTGCTTCGCCTGCCATACGGCATAGAGATGGATCTCGGTATCCGTGCCTTCGCCGGTGCAGAGGTTCACGTAGGTATCGGTATCGGCGTTGTAGTTGGAATCGCCGCAGTCGTAATCGATGGAGGTGGCGGTGTCAGAGAGCGCCCAGCCGTCGATGGTGTAGCCTGTGGCGGAGAAGTAATACTCATCGGCGAAGTTGAACTGGGTATCGTAGGCCGCGTTCTCGCTTCTGGTATGGTCGGTAGCGCCGGGCAGGTTATAGTGATAAACGATGGTATAGGGGTTCGGCGTCCACACACCGTAAACGATATCCGCCACGTTGCTGGAAGCTTCGCCGTAGGTATAGGTGTTGCCGGAAACAGTACCGGTGGGATTTTCGTTGGCGATCACCCAGTGATCAAAGACGTAACCGGTGCGCGTGCCGGGCGTAAGCGTGATCGATTCGCCGGAATCGCCTACGGTTTCGGCAAGCAGTTCGTTATAATACGATCCGCTCTTCTCATACTGATACACGTGCACCTTGCTGGTGTTGCGCTCCCACTGGGCGGTGACGGTAAGATGATACTTGCCGTCCGCATTATAAACGCCTCTGAGCAGAAGGTCTGCGGTAACGGGATCGCCACCGTCGTATACGTCGGTGCCGTTCTTCCACCCGATAAAGGTGTAGCCGGTATAAGTAAACGCATTGTTTCTCAGCGTTGCGCCGCTCAGTTCACTGAAGAGGACCTGCGTATCAACGGTTTCACCTGTAGCGGCGTCAGCACCCTTTGCATAGTGGATCACGTAGGTGTTGGCATCCCAAACGGCATACAGGGTAACCACAGCGTCCGTGGTGCTCGCGTAATCCGCGCTCAGCGTTGCGCCGGGCTGATACGCCGTGCCTTGCCCATCCTCCTGCGTGGCCCAGCGATTGAACGTATAACCGTCACGCGTGGGAACGCCGGAATCAAGCGTAAGATCCTGCGCATAGGTCTTGCGCTGCGTGGCCGGGATGCCCGCCACGGAGGAATCGTCCGTGTTGGCGTCGTATACGATATTATACTGGTTGGCAGTCCACTTCGCATAGAAGGTGGTATCCGCGCTCAGGACGTATGCCTCGTCGCCGTCGCCGAGCAGGTTCGTGCAGGCTGCCTCACGGTACCAGCCGCCGAAGGTATAACCGGTGCGGGTGGGCTTGGGAAGCGTTACGCTGCCGGGCGTCCAGTTGGCGATAAGGGTCACGCTGCCGTTGTTTTCAGCGGTCAGGTTCACGACCTCCGCTCCGTCGGCGTAGGTATTGCCGCCGAAGCTCCAGTTCGCGAAGGCGGCCTCCGCCTGCGCGGTGGTATCGGGCGTATCATAATTATAATTGTATGTAGCGGTGTGGATGCGGGTGAAGCCCTCGGCGTTCAGATTCTGATAACGGTCGTAGGTGAAACTCTGATCCGCCATCGTGCCGGTGGTGGCGCCGTTGCCGTTGAAGGAAACGGTGTAGGTATAGGCCGTCCACTGTGCATACAGGGTTACGGTTGCGCCGCTCACGCTGGTAAGATCGGGATCGATGGCCGCGCCTTTTGCAAAGGCGGTACCGGAGCCGTCGGCTGCGGTGTTCCAGCCGTTGAAGGTGTAACCGGTAAGGGTTACGGCGTTATCGGAAACGTTCTGCGCCGTACCGAAGGTCTTCACCTGATCGGCGGGCATATTCTGCGCCGTGCCGCCGGTGACCGTGCCTTTGCTGTCAAGCGGCAGGTTGGCGTCGTAGGTCACGGTGTACTGATGCGCGGTCCAGCGGGCCTCGAGCGTTACGTTGCCCCACTTGCCTTCCACGGAAGTGTTCTTCGCGTAACTCGCGGCGGTCCAGTTGCCTTCGTTGGAGGTCACATACCAGCCGGCGAAATCGTAGCCTTCCTTCTCGGGGGCTTTCAGCGCGGCAACCGCACCGTCGGTGGTGGCGGCGGTAATGTAGTAGTTCGCGGTGCCGGAGGCGTCGGGAACAATGCTGCTGAGCTCGTCGGTATAGGTGATGGTGTAGCGGTTCGCATTCCACTTGGCATACAGCGTGATATCCGCCGTGGGCGTATAGGCGGCGTTGCCGTTGCCCACGAACGTGTTATAGGAATCATCCGCATACCAGCCTGCAAAGGTATAGCCGTCGCGGGTGGGATCCGGCAGCACGGTGCTCGCGGAAGCCCACTTGGCATAGAGCTGGTAGACGCCCGCGGTGCTCTTCAGGTTCTTCACCAGCTGGCCGTCCGTGTATTCCGCCGCATCGGCGGCGTCCACGGCGATGGCGAAGGTATTCCAGCCGCTGAAGGTATAGGCAACCGAAGCGTTGGTGTTCTCACGGCCGTCTATATAATTGTATGTAACGGTATAATCGCGGTGATAGGCGTTGAGGGTAAGTGCCTTTTCGTCGTCGTAGGCGAAACTCTCGTTTGCCATCGTGCCGGAGGTTGCGCCGTTGCCGTCGAACGCCACCTCATAGGTCACGGGCGTCCACTGGGCATACAGGATAACTACGGCGTCCTGCGTGCTGGCGTGGTCCGTATTCATCGTGCCGCCGGCAGCGTAGGCCGTGCCGGTGCCGCCCGCAACGGTGTTCCACCCCGTGAAGGTATAGCCGGTAAGGGTGGGCTTGTTGGAAGTGAGCGTGAGCGCGGCGTCGTAGGTCTTGGTCTGGTCGTCCGGCACGTTCTCCACCGTGTTGCCGGTGGCGGCGGGCTTATTGCCGTCGTAGCGCACCGTGTAGGTTACGGGCGCCCACGTGCCGTAGATCACGGCGGTAACGTCGTTGTCGTTGCCGAACGTGTAGGTGGTGGCGGCGGCGGAGGCGTCCGCAAGGGAGCCGTATTGCGTGCCGTCAAACTGCCATCCCGTGAAAGCGTAGCCGGTCTTGGCGCCGGCGTCCACGGCCAGCGTTTCGCCGGACTTCTTTGTTTGCTCATCCAGTTTGGTGGTGAGTTCGCCGTTCACTTTCTCTTTATACACGACCACGGTGGATTCATTCTGCGTCCACTGTGCGGTAAGGGTGAGGTAATACTTGCCGTCGGTTTCGTCCTTCACGCCGTTGGTGGTGAGGAGCGAAGCCGGGATCTGCGTGTTCTCGGCGATCTCGGTGGAAGCGATCTTCCAGATGCGGAAGGTCCAGCCGGGATAGGTGAAGCCGTTGGCGCGCGTCAGTTTGCCGGTAAGTTCATCAAAGCGGATCTCCGTTTCGCTGGTGGTGCCGCCCGTGCCCGCGCCCTTATCATACTGCACCACGTAGGTGCGCGGATTCCAGATCGCGGTGAGGGTTACGGTATCGCCCGCCGTGGTGGTGTAATCCCGGTTCATGCTGCCGCCGGCGATGTAGGTTTCGGATCCGATGCTCCATCCGCCGAAATCGTAGCCGTCCCGCGTGGGAGCGGTGGTGCGCAGCGTGAGCGCCGTGCCGTAGGTCTTCGTCTGGCTCGCGGGTTCGCCGGTACCGCCGTTGGCGTCGTATGCCACGGTGTAGGTGATGGGGGTCCACTGGGCCGTGAGTTCAACGTTGCCGTATTTGCCGGTAACGGTATCGCTGCTCTGATAGGTGCCGGACCAGTTCGTGGGCGTGGGCGCGTCGGTCACAAGCCAGCCCGCGAACACGTAACCGTCTTTGGAAATGGAACGCAGCGTATCGGTGCCCACGATCGTGTAAGGCTGCGAGAACGCGTAATCGGGATCGAGGCTGTCTTTATAGGAGATGGTGTAGTTTACGGGCGTCCACTTGGCATAGAAGATCTTATCTGCCGTGGGCGTATAACTGCCGGCGAAAGAGGAGCCGGTGCATTCCGCGTTCTCATACCAGCCGCCGAAGCTGTAGCCGTTGCGGGTGGGCGTGGGCAGCGTGACGCTGGCGGATGCCCACTTGGCATACAGCGGGAAATCGCCCGGCGTGGTGCGCAGGTTCTTTACGCTCTGGCCGTTTGTGTATTCCACAGCCGTGCCGCCGGCGGAGGTCATCCAGCCCTCGAACGTATATTCGGCGGTATCGGCGGTGTTCGTGCTGCCCGTATAATTATAATTGTATGTAACGGTGTAAATCCGTTCAAAGTTTTCGGAGGTGAGAGCCTTCTGCTCGTCGTAGGCAAAAGACTGCGGATCCATGCTGCCGTCCGTGGCGCCGTTGCCGTTGAAGGAAACGGTGTAGCCGATGGCGGTCCACTTGGCTTTGAGCGTTACGGTGGCGCCCTGCGTGCTCACGTAATCCGTGCTCAGCGTAGCGCCTTCGGCAATGTGCGCTTTATAAGTGCTGCCCACGTAGATATCCCATCCGCCGAAGGTATAACCGGTGAGGGAGGGTACCGTGGAGCTGAGGATCAGGTTGGTGGCGTAGGTCTTGGTCTGCGCGTCTGGCACGTTCTGCACCGTGCCGGTGTTGGCGGCAGGCCGGTTGCCGTCGTAAACCACGTTGTAGGTCACAGCCTTCCACACGGCGTAGATGGTATGCGTGCCATTCTGCGTGATGCCGGCGGGATCCGTATTGAAGGAGCCGCCCGCGGTCCAGGTGGCCGCAGTGGCGTTCTGGTCAGCGCTCCAGCCGAGGAAGGTATAGCCCGTGCGGGTGGGCGTTGCGGTGCTCAGCGTGTAAGCCGTGCCGTAGGTCTTGGTAAAGTTTGCGGGGCTGGGCATGCCGCTGACGCCATCGGTGGTGTTCTTGTTATAATTTACGGTATAGGTCAGGCCGACCCAGTGCGCGTACAGCGTAAGGTTGCCGTCGTGGGTGTAGTTGCCGGTAACGGTCACCTTGTTCGCCGCGCTGAAATCGGTGGCGCTGGTATACCAGCCCTCCAGCGTGTAGCCGGTGCGGCTCCAGCTGGGCACGTTCACCCACGCGCTGTCGTAGGTCTGCGTGGTGGAGGCGGTGTCGGGCGAAGCGGAACCGTCGTTCTTATTAAAGGTGACGGAGTAGGTCTTGGCCGTCCACTCGGCGTACAGGGTGATGGCGGAATCCATCGTAAGACTCTGCACGTTCGCCTGCCCCAAATTATAGTGAGCCCCGCTGCCGTTCGCCAAAGTATTCCAACCCGTGAGGTTGTAACCGGTCTTGGCAAGGCTGCCGGTGTTGGTTCTCAGGGTGACGTTGGTAAGGTAGCCGCAATCCGTCTGCGAAGCGGGCGCGGAACCGGAGGTTGCGCCGTTGGCATCGTAATTGATGGTGTATTTATGCTCTACCCACTTTGCGTAAAGCGTTACGTTCGCGGTGGGATAATAGGTCTCGCCGGGCGCGCCGACGTAACCGGAATAAGTACCGTTGGAATATGAAGTGTACCAACCCTCCAGATCGTAACCGGTGCGGTTAAAGCTGGCAAGCGTTACGCCGCCGTCCTTCCACACGATATACAGGTTCCTGGTACCGCCGTTCGATCCGGGGTACAGCGTGTTATTCGTCACCGCCCAGGCGTTCGGATACAGCGTTTCGCCGGAGGTCACGGCATAATCACGGGTGGATTCGTGGTTGGCGATGGTCCAACCCTTGATGTGATACGTGGATGTGCCGGTGTTGGTGGTGGAACCGCCGGTATAATTCTCGTTATACGTAACGGTATACTGGCGTTCATAGCCGTTGCTGGTCAGCTTCACTTCGTTGGACGCGGAATTGAACGTATCATACACGAGCGTCTTGTTCCCCGTGCTGCCGCCGGTTTTCAGCGAACTGTTGAAAACAACGGTATATGTATTCGGGGTCCATTTGGCGTAAATCGTATCATTAGAGGAATACGCCGTATACAGATTGTTTGTAAACGAACCGTCCTCGGTGATATACTGCGTTCCGCCGCCGTTTACAGCCGAATAATAACCGCCGAATGTGTAACCTGTACGGGTGGGAACGGTTATTTTGTTATTCGTAAACGTCTGTGTGGCCTGAGCATTTGAATAATATCCGTTAATATTATACTTATAGTAAACGTGCCCGGTGCCTGCCGACGTAGCGGATTGATTATCCAATGTAATATCAATCACATTGGAAGTCCAGTGCGCATAAAGCGTGGTACTGCTGGAAAGCGTATTGTACGCGGTATGCCCCGTGGAAGTCATAATTTTGCCATCGGCATCCACGTATTGCGTGCCGCCGGTTTCCGCCGTCCAGTAACCGGCAAACGTATACCCGGCCTTTGAGGGCTTGGGCACGGTTGTGGTTGAGGTATTGTGGCCACTGTCCGAATAATATGTTGAAGAATCAAACGTATAGTAGAAATACGTATAATTGGTTGAATTGTTGACCTTACCGCCCGCGTGGTTGAGCGTGATCGTAATAGGATTTGCGGTCCATTTGGCATACAGGGGGGTATTCTGATAAAACGCGCTGTAAAGGTTATTTACAAACAAGCCCGCATTCGTAATATACTGCGTACCGCTCACCTCGCCGGTGGAGGTATTCAAAGTGGGGTAATAGCCACCAAAAGTATAACCGGCGCGCGAGGGGACGGTAATAGAAGAAATGGAAGACGTTGCCTCGGAATCGGAATAGTAAGCGTTATTCCCGTACTTATAATAGACGTTATCGTTGCCGCCGCTGCCGTTGTTTTTATTCAAAGTGATCGTAACCGTATTCCTGATCCAATGGGCGAACAACGAGTCGTTGGCGCTGAACGTTGTCGTTTTGCCGCTGAGGATATTACCGTTTGCATCAATGATCTGCGTACCGCCACTGGCTGCCGTGTAATACCCCGCAAAGGTATAACCCGAACGCGTCGGTTTGGTAATCGAAGAAATCGAAGTTGTTGCACCGCTGTTGGAATACCAACCAGTGTTATACTTCTCATAGATCGTCGCCGTACCCTGCGTCCAGGGATGCGTGCTGCTCGTATCCGTATGGTTTTTGTTCAGCGTTACGGTATATATATTCGGCGTCCAGTTTGCGGTGTATGCACGGTCACCAAAACTGCCCGAAGGTATTGTTACCGTAGTAGTAGCACTGGAAAGACCTGTACCCGTCCAGCCGTCAAATGAATAACCGGTTCGAGTGGGGTTATTTAATGTAATCGCACTGTCCGTAATTTTATATGAAGAAGGATTTGTGACTCCACTCGGTAATGATCCATTATTTAAATTATAACTGATAGAATAAGAATGAACTTTCCATTTCGCTTTGACACCAGCAGTAGCCTCATTAACAAAAGTAAATGAACTGCCGGAAAGTGTACCCGATCCTGAAGTCTTTTCCCATTTGTCAAAATCATAGCCGTTCTTAGACGGGGTTCCCAAACTTATAGTATCATTCGTCCATCCATATTGGGGACTCGCGACACCGGTACCGCCATCCAAATCAACATTTAATGTATGCCGTGCAAGTACGGATACTGTTTTATAATCATCAGTAGCGTTACCTGATGAATGCACTAAAGTGGGAGTTAAATTTACAGAATAATCAACACCACCATTGTTTCCAAAAGTGGCCTCCCCAGAATTGTTAATGGTTGTCTGAGCATTGCTGCTTGCCCAAGTAACACTTGAGAACCCCCAGTTAACGCCATACTGATCCGTTGCACTTGTTACAGTATAGGTTTTTTTTGCGTTTCCACTTGTTCTGACTTCAGAATCACCGGAGATACCTACAGAATTGAGATAAGGGTATGCAGAAGCCGGAACACCGACGTCGCGATTACCGGAATCGGCGGAGTTACCAACACCACCGCTGTGCATATTCATTGATACGTCATTCCAGTGGATTCGTGTTCCATTTGCATATACATAAATATCTTCTAGAGTATAGTGAACTTTATCCTTCCAATTTGCGTCATGGTAAAACTCAGCATTAATAGGAATGCCTGGGACATCAAAGCCAAAAGTTGTCCATTCTTCTCTATCCAAACCACATGTTGTCCAATTCGCTTTCATATCATAATAAACACGATTATCACCTGTAAGCGTATCACCGCGCCCATTATATGGCTTATAAGATACCTTAACCCATGATGTTTGAATATTTCCTTGCTTATCGGCTTTATTTGTAACATGGATCTGAAAACTGATATAATAATTACCTGCCGTTTGTGAAGTTATCGCTTCCGCTTTGGGCAAAACACTAATCAGCCCGCTCCAGTCCAGCACAAATACCCCCGCTACCATTAAGAGCGAGAGAAAAATGCTGAGCGCTTTTTTCGGCACGCTGTAATGAACTCTCGATTTCTTTTCCATTGAAATACCAATCTCCTTTCTGAGAAGGCCGGGAACGGATCTTTGTTTTCCGTCCCCGCCGCGCTGCGCCAAATGCTCCCCCGCCGCCCACGGCTTTGCCGCCGGTTCCCGTCTGACCCCGTTGTGCCGACGCTCCCCCGTGGATTTTGGGCGCACTTCACCCAGCGCGCATAGATTCACACTATAATATAACAAAACTACTCTTAAATTTCAATAAAAAAATAGTGCTTTTTAATATAAAAAATAAAGTTTAATTTTTGTGCAAAATTTCCGTAACAATTTAAGATGAGACAGGGGACGGTTCTGTGTCTCAGCAGTGAGACACAGAACCGTCCCCTGTCTCACTTTCTCTTGACAACCGCTCTGAACAAGCCTATAATCTTTTTTGAGGTGATCTTTATGCCGAGAACCGCAAGAAAAACAAGCAGCACCGGAATCTATCACGTGATTCTGCGCGGCATCAACCAACAAAACATTTTTGAGGATGAAGAAGACAAAACCAGATTTCTTTTTATACTGCAGGACACGAAAAAAACCTGCGGCTACGAACTCTACGCTTACGCGCTGATGAGCAACCACGTTCATCTGCTGCTCAAAACGGGCGACGCCCCGCTGGAAGAGATCTTCAAGCGGATCGGCGGAAAATACGTTTACTGGTATAACCTGAAATATCAGCGCAGCGGGCATCTTTTTCAGGATCGCTTCAAAAGCGAGCCGGTGGAAGACGACGAATATCTGCTCACCGTGATCTGCTATATCCACTATAATCCCCTGCGGGCAGGCCTGAGCGATTCGCTTGATTACAAATACAGCAGTTTTGCAGATTACTTTGAGACAGGGGACGGTTCTGTGTCTCAAGGCCTTGAGACACAGAACCGTCCCCTGTCTCAACCCATTACAGATACAACCTATCCTTTGCAAACCTTCGGTGCGCAGCGTTTTATCGCCTTTCACGATGCGCCCACGGCACGCTGTGTGATGGAGATCAATGAACTTACAAAACCCTACGTAACGGAAGAACAGGCGCGGCGCATTCTTATAAAACTATGCGGCGCAGAGAGCACGGCCGATTTTCAACGGCTGCCGCAGGCGGAACAGGCTGAAATTATTGCACTCGCAAGAAAAAAAGGCGTCTCGATACGGCAACTGAACCGCCTTACCGGCCTTTCCCGCGGAATGATCGAACGCTGGAGCAAGTGAGACGGTGAGACAGGGGACGGTTCTGTGTCTCAGGCCTGAGACACAGAACCGTCCCCTGTCTCATGGTTGACAAACCGGAACGCCTTCTATATAATTACAAATATCTGCAGTATCATCAAAGCAGATAAACAGAACAAAAGTGGACTTACCGTTTCGGAAGGGTATTTAAGAAAATGGATTCAAAAGATATGAGGATTTTTTCTGACAATAAAAAGTTTTCGGCGATGCTGAAAAACAAATATCCTTTCGCAACGATCGTTCATTTCAAAAAAAACGTATCGCAGGATGATATAGCGCATATCAGCGAGAAAACGGTTTTATTCGCAGCATCCAACCAAAAGCTGCAGGAAATAACTGCATTATGCAGAAACTTCACAGAAAAAGAAATCTACGTTCTTCCTTATGACAACGGCTTTTCCACGGCGCCGATCCCCATTGACGCGGCAAAGCCCCGGCTGGACTATCTGGAATGCGACGTTTCGCACGTTTGCAATCTGAACTGCAAAGGCTGCGCGAACTTTTCAAGTTTATCAACGGGCAATAAATTTTATAACATAGATCAATTCAAAACAGATCTTCTCAAATTAAAGGACTTGTTCTGGGGGATCGCGAAGATCCGGCTTTTGGGCGGAGAACCTCTTCTGCATCCGGACCTGCCGGCATATGCCGAAATCGCAAGAGACGTATTCCCCGATTGTGATCTTCGTATCGTTACAAACGGACTGCTGATCCCCTCGCTCAGCGATACGGCGCTGCGGCAGTTCAGAGAACTCGGCTGCGGCATTGAAATATCCGCCTACAAACCGACGCTGCGGATGCGGAAAGAGATCGACCGGAAACTGCAAGGCGCGCAAATCGATTATTTATTCAGCGTTCCCATGCGGATCTTCTTTAAAACGATCCTTTCGGAACCGCATGCCGACGGCAACCAGGCGTTTCAGAACTGCATGTTTTCAAACTGCCACATGCTTATGGAAAATGAACTTGCGCCCTGTTCTTACGCATGCTGCATCCGCCGCCTGAACCGTCGTTTCGGAACGAATTACCCTGAAAACGATTCCATCGACCTTTCCGGCCCCCTCCCGGACGGCTGGAAGATTATTGCGTATTTTTCCAACCCCCACGAACTGTGCAGATATTGCAGCACGTGCCCTGTGCCGATGCGTTGGCAGGGAAACCGGCCCACCAAAAACACGGAAAAAACGGATTGGCTTGTGAAAGACGGTTTTTTTCTGCGGTATATTGCGGGAAATATGTTTAAACTCATAAAAAAAAGCGCCGAAGCGCTCAGAACAAAAACACAACAAAGATAACGCAGAGGGGAATACAATGGATACGACATTGTTTATTGTGGTGCCTTGCTATAAAGACGAAGCGGTGCTGCCGGTTACCGGCCCTGTTTTTCTGAAAAAACTTACGGAACTCACCGAAAAGGAAATTGTGAGCCCCGAAAGCCGCCTTCTGCTGGTGAACGACGGCTCTCCCGACGGAACCTGGGAGGCGATCCGGGCGTTATATGAAGCGGACCGACGGGTGATCGGCGTAAATCTTGCAGAAAACACGGGCGAGGAAACTGCTCTTCTTGCGGGCATGTTTACCGCTGTGCGGTACGCGGACTGCATTATTACAATGGACAGCGATCTTCAGGACGATATTGAAACCGTGGATGAGATGATAAAACAATATAAAAACGGGAACGATATTGTACTGGGCGTGCGGTCCGGCAGAAACGAGGATTCGCTTTTCGAGCGGTTTTTTTCCGGGACGTTCTATTTTATTATGAAAATCACAAAAACCGGCCTTATTCCGGAGCACGCAAATTTCAGACTGATGAGCAAAAAAGCAACAGACAGGTTAAAAAGTTCGGCAAGAGGCTCTTTTTATCTGCCGACGCTTGTTTGCAATATAGATCTGCCGCGCACCGTTGTTACACATTTGCGCTTCCGGCCGGCGGAAGGCGAATCTCACTACAGTTTCCGTAAAAAAGCGGACCTTGCCGTACGCGCAATCGTTTCCCACGGAAAGATCCCCCCATTCCCACTGCTGCGGAAAGCACTGAAAAAAGAGGATGCGCCCGTTGAATACGAGATAAAGGAAATTCTGTGCCGTTAATCGCGGACTGCGCGAAGGAACGCGTTGTAATCGTAGATATAGTCTTCTTTATCGTAATGTGAATCCGAGAGGAACAACACAACAGAATCCGCGGAATAATCGTAGATCTCTTTCCAGATCATGTTGGGCAAAAACACCGCCTGCATCGGTACGGAAAAAGAAATGATCCGCTCGTTTTGAGCATCTCTGACACGCAGTTTGCAACTGCCGGAGAGATTGACCATTGCAAAATTCGAGGTGATATTCGCGTGCGCTCCCCGAACAGCCCCAGCTTGCGGATCGTAGGTCACGAACGCCCGTTTGATTTCAAAGGGGATCACCTGCATTCCTTCCATCACACTGAGTTTTCCGCGTTCATCGGTATACGTTTTGATCTCAAGTTCTTTCACCAGATCAACAGACAATTTTTATCATCTCTTTTCTTATTATTAAAAATAATATAACTTAGTATGGTTTTTGTCAAGATGTCAATAAAAACCATCACGGATTACGGAACGGCCCGAAGAGGGAAACCGAAAGAACGGCTGCGTCTCATTCCTGAGGCGCAGCCGCTTTCTGCCTCAAAATTTATATCACAATATCCTCGAGCCTGCGTTTGGGCACGTAGTGGACGTCGTTTTCGTCGCGGTAATAATTGAGGCTTTCGCCCGGGAGCGCCTCCGTGAGCACCACCGTTTCGTCCGGCGCGCCGAGCGCTACGATGAGCATGGGCGTGAGATTCGCCGGCAGAGAGAGCGCCGCCGCGAGTTTTTCGGGGCTGAAATTGCCGATCATGATGCCGCCCAGCCCCATATCCACGGCCGCGAGCAGCATGGTTTGCGCCACGATGCCCACGTCCCGCTGGAAGCGGCCGGGATCGGGCTCCCAGGCGGTGTTCTGGCAGATCACGATGAAGGCGGTGGGGCGCCGCCCCGGGTAGGGCAGGCGTTTTTCGGGCAGGGCGCGCGCCCAGCCGGTGAGTGGCTGGATGAGATCGAGCTGCGCCTGCTCGTATGCGAGATAATAGCAGAAGGGCTGCCGGTTCACGCTGGAGGGCGCGAACCGCGCGCAGTCCACAAGCCGCAGAAGTTCTTCGCGCGAGACGCGGCGGCTCTCGTCGTAGCCGCGGTAACTGCGGTTCTTCTTTACAAGTTCATAAAAGTCCATAAAAACGTACTTCCTTTTCCGCTGAGACAGGGGACGGTTCTGTGTCTCAAGGCTTTGAGACACAGAACCGTCCCCTGTCTCAGCCTTTTCTCTTTATTTACGCCTTCACGGGCAGCCAGTTCAGCAGCAGCACGTAAAGCGCGCGCAGGACGTTCAGAATATGCTCTATCATTGTTTTCGCCTCCTTTATATTGCCCCGGCGAGCCATTCGGTCAGGTCCGTGTGTTCGTAGGCGCGGTTCCAGCAGCCGTGGCCCTCGTCGGTATAAGAGATCAGTTCCACCTCGGCGCCGCATTCCCGGGCGCGCCGCGCCAGAAGCACGCTGTATTCGTAGGGGACGCTGTCGTCGTCCACGGAATGGTACATGCGGATCGGCTTGCCGCGCAGCGTTTCGTTTACGCGCCACGAGACCCCGCCGCCGCAAACGGACGCGGCCCGCCAAAAATACCCGGGATAGGTGGTGAGCAGGTTCCACGTGCCGAAGCCGCCCATGGAAAGGCCGGTGAGCGAAACGCGGGCCTCATCGCCGCCGAATTTTTCAACGGCCGACCTGATCAGGTCCATGAGCTGCAGCGTGATCTGGTCCCACACGAGGCCGTCGGTGCACTGGGGCGATACGGTGATCACCCTGAGGCCCTTATAATCCGCGTCCGCGCAGAACAGTTTCGGAACGCCGTGCACGCGCACTTTCTCCACCGTTTCGGGCGTGCTCCGGCCGCTCTCGCCCGCGCCGTGCAGAAATACGATCACCGGCAGTTTTTCTTTTGCGGGGTCGTGCCCCGCGGGCAGCGTAACGAGCGCCGTGAGCTGCCCGATCAGGGTTTCTTCTTTTGTAAAAACAACGGTATTTTTCATGTTTTCCTCCTCCTATCTGAGACATATCTGAGACAGGGGACGGTTCTGTGTCTCAGGCCTTGAGACACAGAACCGTCCCCTGTCTCACGTCAGAACCCAAGCATATCGTTTACGAGGATCACCTGAATGCGGCCCGGATGGCGGGAATAGCGGGTGATGAGGATCTGGCAGCAGATGGTATCGGGGCTTTTGCAATTGAGGCAGGCCCCGGTTTTGCTGCAGGGAGTATCGAGGCCGAAGCGCTGCGCGTTCGCGGGCGCCGCCACGCTGCGGGCGCGCTTCATCGCGCTCTCAATATCGGGGCAGATCTTATTCATGCCCACGATGAACAGCACCTTTTTCGGCCCCTGCGCGATGCAGGAAACGCGGTTCGCGTTGCCGTCGATA
>JAEEGL015511142.1_pt1 | contig 21816 bp, 18 predicted proteins | sample 9134231 | NCBI WGS metagenome assembly JAEEGL01 (sample SAMN16246548, study PRJNA631951) | gut metagenome | biome: gut microbiome; feature: rumen; material: fiber-attached | host: Bos | place: Iran: Karaj | collected 2018-10 | reverse complement strand
TTTTGAACAGATAAAGTTAAAGATTAAGAAAATGGATTTTAAAATCGCGCAAACCTGTGGTCTTAAAACAGCCGTAATAAAAGATGATTTTATAGGACACTTTAAAAATGGAAGACTCTTAAAGTCTTCGTATTTTGATTCAATTCCGGCAGACGAAGAATCAGAAGCAGGAAAAGAAACAGAAAAAAAATACGCTGTTTTTTCTAAATATGAAAATTTTTTAGGAGTGATTCTTTTTTGCGGCGAAAAAATAAAATACGAATACGTAATTTCTGATAATTAATTTTTTTCGCATACCGTCTTTTGAAAAATCAGTCAAACTCGATGTCAAAGACGTCGCCTTTATAAAACTTCTGGCTGTCTTCAAAACCGCAGATTATGTCTGTAGAAGTAATTTCGACTCTTGTTCTTGTTCCGTTTATAAGACACTGATATACACCTTCCGGCGGAATTGCCTGAAGTATGTTTTCTTTAGGAAAAACGTAGCCGTCATTCTGCATCTGTATTTCAAGAGAATACGGACGCTCAAGAAGATCCTGAGCTTTTGAAAAAAATCTTTTTAATATAATTGAACGAATGTAAGAAGAACTGATTCTTTCTTTTTCTGTTCCGTTATCGTAGTAAACGTTTTCTACAAAATCAAATTTGATATTATTGTTTTCTGCAAAATATTTTATGGAAGAAGCGTCTGTCGAGCCTTTGTAGCCGCAGCGAAAGTCTATGCCTTCTGCAATATATTTCATATTGCACGAGTTAACGAGCATCTGTAAAAATTCGATTCCTTTAAGAGAGGCAAAAGTTTCGTCAAAATCAACGATAATTGCAAAATCGATTCCGAGGTTTTCAAAAAGTTTAAGACGCTGGTTTAATGTAGAAAGGTCGCCTTTATAATCGTCTGAGTGTTTTACACTGGGAAGGGGACGCTTAAATGAAACAACGCCCGAAAGTATTTTGTCTTTTTTGCAGTTTTCGACGAGGGTGGTTAAAAGAAGCCTGTGGCCTTTATGAAGACCGTCAAAACTTCCTATAGAAATTCCGCATCCTGTCTTAAAGAAACTTTGAGTATAATCATTTTCGATGTCGCGCTTAATCTGTTCCCAGTCAAAGATTTTCATAAGTCCATTATAGCACAAAAATCATTTTTTTTCACGCTCAGCATCAAAATAACAAGGCGTAAAACCTCCTGGTTTAAATTCACTTTATTAAATCCCCGCAATGTTATATAATAAATTCATTAAATTTCTTTGATTTTCGAGGTTTTTATGAACGAGCGCGTTAGTGCATTCCTTTCTAAACATAATTTTGTCCAGCACATTGATATTGACAGTTTTTCAAAAGCACTGCTTTCTGATATGAGAAACGGCATTGCAGGCAATAAATCTGACGAAGACATGATCCGTACATGGACGACTCCTCCACAAAAGGCTATTGCCGGCAAAAAGGTTATAGTTATTGATGCAGGCGGAACTAACTTCAGGTCCTGCCTCGTTTCATTCGACGAAAATGGAGTTCCTTTAATCAGCAATCTTGAAAAAACTTCGATGCCCGGCATAGAAAGGGAACTTTCGTTTACAGAATTTTTTGACCAGTTTGCAAAAAATCTTGAACACCTTAAAGGACTCTCAGATTCAATCGGATTCTGCTTTTCATATCCTACAGAGATTCAGAAAGACGGCGACGGAATCCTTTTAGGTTTTTCAAAAGAAGTTAAAGCTCCTGAAGTTGTAGGGAAGCCTATCGGTAAATCTTTAAGCGATGCACTTGTCGCACACGGCTGGGAAAGACCAAAGCGTATTTCACTTCTTAACGATACTGTTGCAGCACTTCTTGCAGGGGCTGCTTCGCGTTCAAAAAACGTGCAGTATTCGTCATATATCGGTTTTATCCTTGGAACAGGTATGAATGCGGCTTACATTCAGCCTGCAACAGACGTATCAAAGGATTTTGAAAAAGCTCAGATTGTTGTATGCGAATCGGGTAAATTCTGCAGTGTAGTTCAGTCTGACTTTGACAAGGCTGTTGATGCAAAAACTACAAAGCCTGGAACCTTCCTTATGGAAAAAGGATGCTCGGGGGCATACCTTGGACCTCTTTCTTACGAAGCATTAAAGCTTGCAGCAGAAGAAGGCTGCTTTAGCCCTAAAGTTGCAGAAAAGATTAAAAAGCTTGAAAAGCTTACTTTAATAGAATCTGACGGATTTTTACACACTCCGTATGACAATACGACTACACTCGGTGCAATTTTTGCAGACGGCGGTACACAAGAGGATTATGGTTTTGCCTTTGATCTTCTTGATGCAATCGTTGAGCGTTCTGCACGATATGCCGCAACAATTCTTTCTGCCTGTGTCATTCAGAGCGGACAGGGAAAAGATCCTACAAAACCAGTGTGCATCCTTTGTAACGGTTCAACATATCACAAGACATACAAAGTTGCAGACCGCGTAAAGGGTTATCTTGAAGAAATCCTTACACGTCAGAAAGGGCTTTACTGGAAAATCGTTGCAGTAGAAAACGATATAACTTTAGGTGCCGCAATCGGTGGTTTAATTGAACGCTAAAAAAATAAAGACCGTACTGCTTGGATTTTTGATTCTTGCGTACGGTTTTTTTAATGCCCATGCAGAAAATAATTTTACGCGTTATATAATCAAAACAAAATATTTTGATGTAATTTATAAAAGTCCTTCAAAACAGACGGCTCTTCTTATTTCTAAAAATATCGATGACATTTATCTTGATATCCGCCGTTCTCTTAAAGTTGAACAATTCTATACCTTTAAGCGCTTTCCGGTTTACATTGAGTATTCTACACAGGACCTTAATGCATATTATACTGAATATCCTTACAGACATATAAAATTTTACGATACGATTCCGTCTGCATATTCGACACTCACTAATTTTGAAAATACCGTTCTAGAAGTTTTACGCCACGAGCTTGTTCATGCGGTTTCGTACAACGTAAAAAACGGTTTTAACAGTTTTATAAGTGAGCTTTTCTTTAACGGTTTATCAAGTGCAGTTTTTACTGTCCCGACATCGATTGCAGAAGGAATTGCAGTTCAAAAGGAAAGCGAAGGCGGAAAGGGAAGGCTTAATGATCCTTTTGCAACTCATGTAATAAAGCAGGCGATAATCGAAAACGCATGCCCGGATTTTACTCAGATTACCGGCGCAGATGACCGCTATCCGTATTCAGAAATTCCTTATATGTTTGGAGGGGAGTTTACTGATTTTGTTATAAATAAATACGGAAAGGATTTATACAGGGATTTCCTTTATGCTCTTACAAATAAGCAGAACAATTATTTTGTAACTTATAAAAAAGTTTTTAATACCAGGCTTGAATCAGATTTTAACGAGTTTATCAAGCAGGTAAAAATTCCTGATGTTACCGTAAATCCTTATGACACAGAAGGCATTACGGATTTTAATTATAAAATTAATTCAAAAACAAACTGCGAAACACTCTGTACGAGTTTTATTACAAAAGAAGAATCCGGAACTGCATGGATTTCTTATGCAAGCGGAGAAGTGTGGTTCTGTTCAAAAAAACAGGGCCGCGATAAAAACTCTGTTATAAAACCAAAAAAACTTTTTACATTAACAGGCGCTACAAAAATTTCTTTTTCCAGTGACGGAAGATATCTTGCCGCTTCAAGAACAATAAGTTCATTTGAAAGAAAAAATACGGTTGCAGTTTACGACATGAAAGAAAAATCCCTCATCTATTTTAATAAGACAGGGTATGAAGATGCATGCGTTTTAAGTCATAATGGCAAATATTATTTTGCGGCAGTTAAATCACAAAGTCAGGCTTCGAAAATCGAAATCTATTCTATCGAAACTAAAAAGTTTTCGCTTGTAAAGTCTATTGAACTTCCTTACGGAAAGTATGCCTTTAATCTTTCTGATGCCGGGAATCATGGCCTTGCCTTTATTTACCGCGAAGGTCTTAAGTCTTCTATTTTCTTGTATTATATAGATTTAGACCGTCTGGCGACGATAAGGGTTCCTGATGATATTTATATAAAAGATCTTTCGTGTACGGCTTACAATAATTTTATTACAGAGCAGAACGGAGCTGTCATGACTTTTTCTTATGCCGTTAAAGACAGCCTTCCGCGACTTGGATTTTTAACGTTAAATCTTTCTGACTCTCACGTCGTCCGTTCAACGCTCCATCTTATGGAAACAGATGTCTCAGGCGGAATTTATTCTCCGACTCTTTATTTTTCTTCTAAGAGCCAGAAGCTTCCTTCTGTAATTTATTCTTCGCATTTTTTCAGGAGTGCAAAGATTTCTGTAATCGATACGGATAAATTTGAATTTAGAAAATTCAGCATTCCGTTTGAAGAAAAAGAAAATGCGTTTGGTGGTGGAACTGGATTTCAAAACGTCGAAAGCTTCATCGATAAAAAATTTAATCCGTTTGATTATGCATTCCACGGAATCTTTGCACCGTTCAGCACGATTATAATAAGCGATGACGCGTTTAATATAACTTCACTCGGACTTCTTGGGCTTACGTGGCACGCAGATTCTTATCAGATTTCGTGCGGCTTTGATCCGCTTACAATGTGTTATGGAATTAACGGCGCACTTTTTAAATACTCTGATACTCAGAATGCATATTTTTATCTCATATCAAATGCAGTCTTTGATAAAGAGGCTTTTAAACAGACTTACAGTTTTTCTGAAATCCTGGTTAATATTCCAGTTATGTCGCATTCGAGCATACAGCTTATGAGCAGCAATTCGTTTTTTTACGGTCATCCTGTTGAATTTGATTTTAACGAACTTTTTATTCCGCGCGAAAACACAAAGACTTCGACAAGTTTTTCGAGTACAGAAGCCGTCGTTTTTTCTACGCTTCGAAAAAGCGGAAATGGTGCTCATGAAAAGAAGGGCCTCTTTTTTGGTCCGCACATGAACTATTCTTATTATCATTCAGTTTATGAAAAAACGGGAAATCTTCGTGCTGACGGTGACGGATTTAATCTCGGACTTATCGCAGGTTTTTCTGTTTCTGATTTTATTCCGCTTGATGTAAGAGCATATCTTTTTACGGATATTTTAAGGTTTACAAGCGTTGACTGTTCTGCAGTTCTTTTTTCGTTTGAAGTACAGAAGGGAACGAAGGACTTTTTTATTCCGCTTTATCTTAACAGGATTTATTTTACGGCCGGCTACAAGGGTGAACTTTTTTATGAAAAGAAAATTTCTATGGCAGCCTTTAAGCCGGATGAAGTGCGTGACGGCATAAAAAACGGCCATTTTGACCAGTCGGTAAGTCTTGGCTTAAATGTTGAATTTACTCTAAATACGGGAGTCCTTGTCAAACTTGGGACAATTGGACTTGGAACGGATGTGGTTCTTTTCTTAAAAGACGGCCAGAACCCGTATATAGGAATTTTACCAAAACTATCTAGTAAACTTGTTTTTTAACCGATAATGGAGTAAAATATAGAGAATAGGGGAAAAATCGTGGCAAAATCAGGTTCTTTAGGAAAAACAATCGTTTTACTTATTTTGGTAATAATTCTCTTGATTGGTGGACTTTTATGGTTTGACTTTATCGGTGTAATTCACGTAAAGTCATTGTTCTCTCCTTTCTATAAGGCAATAGGACTACAGCCTCAGACTTCGACTACAGCCACAAATTCAAGACCTCTTATAGCCGACCTGGACCAGGACAGACTGGACAAACAGCGCGAATCCCTCGAAATATTCAAGCAGGAGCTCGAAAAACGCGAGTCTGACATTGAAATTTCAGAAAAAAAGAACGAACAGATAGCCCTTGAAATAGAAAATCGCGAAAAATCTTTGGAAGAACGCGAAAAAACATTTAACAATGAGAAAGAAAAGTACGATAAGAAAGAAGTAAACATCGTACAAATTGCTGCAAACTTAGAAGGTATGCAACCAAAGAACGCAGTTGAGATTCTGTCTGCTATGGATGATCAGCTGGTGATTGACGTCCTTCGAAAGGTTGAAGAAAGGGCACGTGCCAACAATACAAGCTCGATGGTTGCTTACTGGCTTTCTCTCATGGATGCCAACAGAGCCGCTACAATCCAGCGAAAAATGGTTTCGAAGCCTGTTTCACTTGATGACGAAGATGAATAATTAATCTTTTGCATCACGGTAATTCCACGGTTTATGGCTGCGTCGCAGTGTTAAACAAAATGGAGGTTACCGAATGCAGGGATTGAATGTAAATTTAGATTCGACCTATATTCCACAGACAGCCAGGGATACTCAGAACAGTCAGGATTTTAACCGACCGGAAGGCGAGGTTTCTTTTGTTTCCATGCTGAACAGAGAAATTGAGCTCAAGGAAAATCCGATATCCGACAATTCCCGCGCGTCTAAAACCGACATGGATGTATCAAAAAGTTCTTCTAAAGACGATTACAGCAAAGAAGAAAAAGTTGCTTTTGCCGACAGGGATGTTAAGAAGAATCAGGATAATCCGGCTAACGAAAAAACAGAATCTGTAGAAAAGCCTTCTTCAAAAAAAGAAAATCTTTCTGACAAAGAAAAAGTTTCTGAAAAGAAAGAAGACAACGAGCAGTTTGTAAGCCGCATCATGTATCTTAAAGATAAAGTTGATGCAGAAAAAATCAACAGAATGCTCAGGGATTCTAAAGAAAACAAGGTAGAGCTTGCAGAACATAAACTGCATCTTGTTTCTGTTAAGTCAGATGATGAAAATCCTGAATTTATTATAGAGCAGGCAAAAAATCTTAAGTCACTTATAAAAGATGATGACGAAAAAGATTTGTCAGCCGTTCAGATTTTAGATTTAAAAGAACAGAAGCCGATTTTAAATTACTCAGAAAACTTTTCTGAAAATTTAAATGCAAAAAATTCTGCAAAAGAAATTAAATCTAAGAAAGATGTAAAAAAACTTTCTGATGTAATTTCTGTAACAGATTTAAGAACAGAGAAAAAAGAAACTGTTGTTTCTGCAAAGAAAACAGATTTTGTTGCATCGATAAAGCAGACATCAAATGATAATGCTCAGGTGACAATGGAATTAAATGCAAATGCAGAAAAAAATATTCTGTCACTTGATGCACAGACAGCAGGTGCCCAGGGCTCTACATTCCAGGCAATGCTTGAAAATCAGATAACAGAAAATGCAGCAGATTTCGTAAAAGCCGGAAACATCGTTCTTAAGGATAACAACGTTGGAAACATTAATCTTATCCTTCATCCGGAAAGTCTTGGTAATGTTAAGATAAGTCTGGAATTATCCGATAAGGTTATTACCGGAAAAATCCTGGTGTCAAGTCAGGAAGCTTTTAATGCATTTAATTCTACACAGAACAGCTTAAAGGCAGCCTTCATTGACAGCGGTTTTGAATCTGCAAGCTTTGATGTTTCTTATGCAAACCAGGGTCAGCAGTTTACAGGAAACGGCAATCAGGACAACAGCCAGAATGAAAAATATGCGGCAAAACTTTATGACAATTTTGTTGCAGAAAATTATTCAGTTGTTGAAAATAATTCCGATAGTTTAAACGATGTTCGGGATTACTCGATAAACATAGTTGCATAAAATAAAGAGGTGAATGATGGAAATCAACGGAGTAAATTTTAATCCACAGATGAATCCACAGGAAATGTTTGAGACACAGTTGAAAGTTGATGCTCACAATAAAGAGAATACTTTCGAAGGTCGTCAGATTAAAAATCAGCTTGATAAGGATGACTTCTTAAAACTGCTTATTACACAGTTGTCCCATCAGGATCCTACACAGCCAATGGATAATACAGAATTTGTTGCACAGATGGCACAGTTCTCATCTCTGGAACAGATGCACAATATGTCAGAAGGCTTTACTAAGATGGCTGCTTTTATGAACAACAGCGAAGCAGTTTCAACGCTTGGTAAGACTGTTCAGATTGAAGTTGGCGAAAATCAGATAACAGGCGTTGTCGAAAGTGTTACACGTGGAGAAGTTCCACAGGTGCTTGTAAACGGCAACTATTATAACTTAGAACACATTAACGCAGTATACGGATACTAAAACGAGGGTAGCTATATGATGAGATCACTTTATTCTGGTGTATCAGGAATGCAGAATCACCAGACAAGAATGGACGTAATTGGAAACAACGTTTCTAATGTTAACACATGGGGCTTTAAAAAAGGTCGTGTTGATTTTCAGGATATGATATCACAGCAGCTTTCGGGCGCTGCAGCACCTACTACAGAAGTTGGTGGTGTAAACCCTAAAGAAGTTGGACTTGGTGTTCAGATTGCTGCAATCAATACAATCCATACACAGGGTAACTTGCAGACAACTGGTGTAAACACTGATATCGCAATTCAGGGAAACGGTTTCTTTGTATTAAAACAGGGCGATCAGTCATTCTACACAAGAGCAGGTGCTTTTAGTGTTGATAAAGAAGGAACTCTCGTTAACCCTGCAAACGGTATGCGCGTTCAGGGATGGATGGCTCGCCAGGTAAACGGTCAGTCAATCATTCAGACTGCTGCAACACCTACAGACTTAGTAATTCCGTTGGGACAGAAAGATCCTGCACAGGCTACAGAAAACGTTAAGTTCCTCTGTAACTTAAATAAAAATACTCCTGAAATTCTTGAAGGTGCTTCAGAAGAAGATATCCTTCGCGGAACATGGAATACAGAATTTAAAATTTATGACAGCTTCGGTAACGAACATCTTTTATCTGTAGATTTTACACGTGTTGTTGGAAATCCAAACCAGTGGCAGGCAAGAGTTCGCGTTGACGTAGAAAATGAAGACTTTACACAGACACGTGTTGGTCTTGGTACTACAGACGGAATGGGTGAAACTTTCGTAATCAATTTTGATAATCACGGAACACTCCAGTCAGTAACAGACTCTGCTGGAAACGTAACAAACCCAGAAGGCGAAATCGTTTTACAGGCTTCGTTCACAGTTCCTAATGCAAATCCTGACGAAGAAGGAAACCCTACAAGACAGACATTTAACATTAACCTTGGAACAATCGGAAGTCAGAAAGATACTGTAACACAGAGTGCTGCAGATTCTTCTACAAAAGCATGGTTCCAGGACGGACATAAAATGGGATATCTTAACAACTTTAAGATTGACCAGAGCGGTGTAATTACCGGCGTATATTCAAACGGAACAAACCGTGCAATCGGTAAAATTGCAATGGCAACATTTACTAACCAGGGCGGTCTTGAAAAAGCCGGAGACAACACTTATGTTGAATCAAACAACTCTGGTATTGCAAACATCGGTGAATCTGGAATTGCAGGCAAAGGAAAGCTCTTAGCCGGCGCCCTTGAAATGTCAAACGTTGACCTTACACAGGAAATGGTTGATATGATTACAACACAGCGCGGCTTCCAGTCTAACGCTAAGACAATCCAGACTTCAGATACAATGCTTGAAACAGTATTGAGCTTAAAGCGCTAATAACCAGATTGTAAATAGCTTAAGATAAAAAAAACACTTTGCATCTTTTAAGATTGCAAAGTGTTTTTTTTATGTGAATAAAAATCCGCGCTGTGTAAAATTATAATTTAAATCTTATTGAGGCGCCGGCTGACCAGATTTCATTTTTAAAGTCATAAGAACCGGTTGCATCAAGTTCAAATGTTCCGATTTTAAAACCAAATCCACCGAAAATCTGTGGTATAAAAGAATCTTTAAACTCTGTTTTAACTGAACCGCTGCCTGAGTGTACGACTGTCATTCCGTTATTTAAACCTGCAGAACTTTTCCAGCTGTAAGAACTGTCTGCTTCTGACCAGATTCCTCTAAAGCCGATGAAAGGAGTAAAAAAGATTATTGTTTTTGAAAGCTGTGCTTCTGCAACTATTGCCTGCATTGTGCTTGAACTTTTTACTTCCTGACTTCCTGCAGATTTTCCTATCGATGTATTTACATAATAGTATCCGGCTCCTACAGAAAGCTGCGGTAGAGGTCCGATTCCTTTAAGAAGCGCGTAGCGTAAATCTCCGCCGATGGCAAAATACTCAAAATCGATTTTTTCAAAAGTTCTCCCGAGTTTTTCTGTATTTACCATAGAAAAAGAAAAACCTGCATCAAAAGGAAGAAAAATTCCTCCCAGTCGTGCATTAAAGTTTATCGTAGGAAAAAGAAATGAATCTGGTATCGAATAGATTCCTGTCATCTTTGCGGCATTTGATAAATCTTTGATATCAAGCTGTGTTACAGAGCCATCGATACCGACTGCAAAATGCATCGGAAGGGAAGGAACAAATTTTCCTATCCATGCATCCGCATAAGTATTTGTCTGTACTGCAGCATTAGGAATTACTGCTGTAAGCTGTCTTGAAAAACCTTCAAGATGAGAATCGATTTTAGAAACTTCGTTCTGTGCAAATGCTCCGTGGCCGAGCGCGAGCGTTAAAAATAAGATGGCCGGTATTTTTAATTTCATATTTTATCTCCCGATGTAAAAAAAACAAATTAGCAGATCTCTTAGTTACAGCACAGTATATCAGTCATTTGAGTTGAATTCAATTTAATAAATTTCTTAAAAATTAAGTTTAAACCTATTGACACAAATTAATATTTTTTTTATATTAGTTATCACACGCCGCGATAGCTCAGTTGGTAGAGCGCCGGACTGAAAATCCGTATGTCGTCAGTTCGATTCTGACTCGTGGCACTTGGCTGAAAGACTTCTGGTTTTTCAGCCTTTTTTTTGGTTTTTGAGTTGATTCCGCCTGTAATATTTATGCTGAATTGGGTAAAAATGACTTTGTCGGGTGTATCAAAATTACTCACTTGTTAATAACCACTTTATCTACTATAATATATTTCATGGAATGGATAATTTTATACAGAGATGACCTCGAGAAAGCAGCAAACGAAACAAAGGAAATGCTTCTCGTTCATAATATAGAATCTATTATCGTGCCGATTGCTAAAATTGCAGATCTGCAGGACGAAAAAATCAATGAATCGGTAAAAAATGCGACTCACTGCGTTCTTTTTGATAACCAGCTTCTTCTTGAAGATAAGATTTCGTTTTTTTACGGATATCTTGTAGGGCGTGTAAAAAAGTTTTTCTCGCTTACAAATGAGTGGGCAAAAAATATGGAATTTTTTAAGAACGTTTTTCTTTTTAAAGGAGAAAATGCGCTTAAAAAAGGACTTGAAAAACAACTTGATGCAATTAAGACAGAAGAAAGATCGCGCGAAGCTTTTTCTAATCTTTTTAACGAAGGAATTCCATATACAGCAGATTGTTTTGCATACCATATTTCTAAAAACAATTTAAAAGTCTGCCAGGATTTTGTTGATGCAGGAATAAGCATTAATACGAGAACTGAAGAAGGAACTCCGATGCTTAATGTTGCAATCAGGGCAGAGCAGAGCGAAGCGGTTAACTGGATTTTATCTCAGAATGTTGATATCGATGCTGTTTCTAACGACAGAGGTTATTCTGCCGTAATGGATGCAGTATGGAAAAATAATTACGAACTTACTAAAATTCTGATTGAACGTGGCGCAAACTTGAATTTCATAAGCCGCGACGGTCAGTCGGTTTTAGTTCTTGCAGTCGGAGCAGGGAAATTTGATATTTGTAAACTTCTTGCAGAGTCTGGTGCTGATCCTGACGTAAAAGACCAGATGGGTATGTCTGCCTATGAGTATGCAAAACTCTTTGGCAAAAAAGACATTGCACAGATGCTTGAAAAATATCATAAAGAATAAACAAAATAAACGAGCACAAAAAAATGAAAAAAAACAAAACTAAAAAAATTACCGTAGCGTTTGCCGGCGGTGGAACAGGCGGGCATATTTATCCGGGACTTGCAATTGCAGATGAGTTAAAGGAACTCTGCAAGAAAAAAGATGTCCCTTTAAATCTTGTTTGGATAGGAAACTGTTCTAAAATGGACAGAAATATAGTCGAGTCAAATCTGGGGCTTGATGATCTTCCTTCTGTAAATAAGTTTTACGGAATTCCTTCGGGAAAATTAAGGCGTTATTTTTCTTTAAAGAATTTTACAGACCTTTTTAAAATTGCGGCTGGTTGTATTGCATCTTTTTTTATTCTGTTAAAAGAAAAGCCTGTCGTTCTTTTTAGTAAGGGTGGGTTTGTAAGTGTTCCGCCTTGTGTAGTTGCAAAACTCCTCGGAATAAAAGTTTATACGCATGAATGTGATTTTACACCTGGACTTGCGACTAAGATTAACAGTCGTTTTGCTACAAAGATTCTTTTATCTTATGAAGAGACAAAAGAGTTCATGCAGAAAGATTTTGCAGAAAAAGCACTGGTTACCGGAAATCCTGTTCGTCCTGTGTTTTATTCAACTGATGCAAAGATAGGAAAGGATTTCGTTAACTTTGGTTATTCGAAAAAGACAAAGCCTGTTCTTTTTGTTATGGGCGGTTCTCTTGGTGCAAAGCAGATTAATGACCTTGTATTTGAAAACATCGAATTTTTGTGCAAGAGATTTTATGTCGTTCATCAGACAGGAATTAAAAATCAGGATTCGATTCCTGTAATTCCTGACAGCGTGCTTGACAGTTACAGGCAGTTTCCGTTTATTTATGAGCAGATGCCGCATGTAATGGAATATGCAGATGTAATTCTTTCGCGCGCCGGTGCCAACAGTCTCTGGGAGTGTGCTGTTTTGAAAAAGCCTGTTGTCCTGATTCCGCTTTGTGGTTCCGGAACGAGAGGAGATCAGGTTGACAATGCAGAGTTTTTTGAAAAGAAAGGCGCTGCGATTGTTCTTAAGGGCGAGTATGCTTCTTCTGATCCTTTAAAGAATGCTTTGAGCGCCATGCTTGATGCTAAAAAGAGAAAGCTCTTTTCTGAAGCAATGGCAGCTTTGCTTGATAAAAAGAGAAGTGCAGAAAAAATTGCAGATCTGATTTTTGACGACTGCATAAACAATATAAAATAAGGAAGGTGCTTAAATGCCGTTTGGACTTACGAGCGTTGATATCTGTTTTATTCTTATCACTCTTATTTTAAGTATAAGGGCAGCGATTAAAGGTTTTATCGATGACTTTTTCGGACTTGGAACATTTATCTTTGGTGCGTACCTTGCGTACTTTTTTATGCCAAAACTTTCGCCGTATCTCGAAGCGTGCATGAACCCTACGATTGCAAAAATTCTTTCGTTCCTTCTTATTTTTATAATCATATTCCTCGTTGTTAAAATAATTCAGCTTGCATTAAAGTCTGTTTTCTCGGGAAGCATTTTAAAGAGCCTTGATCACGGACTTGGATTTCTTTTTGGAATTGCAGAAGGCTTTTTTGTAATCGTTCTAATTTTTATCGTCCTTGATGCTTTGAGTACATGGTTCAGTTTTCCGATTATCAAGGAAAGTCTTTTCTATAAATATTTTAACGGATTTATAAACAGCACAAGTTCCAAGCTGCTGGAGAGCGCTTAATGTACGAAAATCTTTTATATCAGAATACAGATTCTCTTTTAAGCGATGATATAAAAAACGACAGACTCCCGGGTTCGATTTTATTTTCCGGGCCTGATGCTTCTGGCAAGCTTACGGCAGCGCTTGAAACTGCAAGAATTCTTTCGTGCAAGGATAAGGTGCCTGGAAAGTGGCAGTGTACATGCTCTTCGTGTCTTTCTCATAAAGCGCTTTTGAGTTCCAATGTAGTTCTTTTAGGACCGCGTGACTGCAGCCTTGAGATTTCTGCTGCAAAAAAAACTTTTTTAAATGCCTTTTTAAGCGGTCAGCATGAGGATGCAGCGCGCTATCTTTTTTTAAGAAGCATTCGAAAATTAACGATGCGCTTTAATCCTGTTTTATGGCAGGATAGTGACAAGCTTTCTAAGATTTCTGCCTATATGCAGGATATTGATGAGCTTTTAGAAGAAATTGATTTTCCGCGTGAACTTCCTGATTTTGATGACCTTTCAAAAATTTGCGATAAACTTGAAAAAGAGGCTTTAGAATTTGAAGAAGAGTTGATGTATGACTCTATTTCAATTGCACAGATAAGAAATCTTTCTCAGTGGGCACATATTTCACTTTCTGAAGGAAAAAAGGTTGTAATAATCGAAAAGGCAGAGAGAATGCTTGAGGGGGTTAGAAATGCGCTTTTAAAAATCCTTGAAGAGCCGCCTGAAAATACTGTGTTTATTTTAACTACGAGCAAAAGAAACTCTGTAATGCCTACAATTCTTTCGCGCGTAAGAACTTATAATTTTACAGCCCGTACGCAGGCTCAGAGTGCAGATATAATCGACAGGGTTTATCATGAAAAATTTGATGGCTCAATCGAACAGTATCTGCAGCAGTTTCTTTCTGTTTCACCTGATCTTATTAAACAGTATTCAACGCAATTTTATGAAGAGATTATTAACGGTCATATTCCTGACCTTGCACAGCTTATAAGTAACTGCAATAAATTTGACCCGCGTACAATTTTAAGAATCTTTTTTGTAAATCTTTATGATATTCAAAAAAGTGCTTTAAAAACTGCCCGCGGTACTTATGCAAGTTCAAAATGCACTAAGGCTATATGCGATGCATGGAATAATATAACAGTTTATAATCAGAACGTGCTTTCTGCACTGGAAAATCTCGTAAAGGAAATTGCCCTGATTAACCGTCAGAATGAAAATGCACTTTTAGAGGCCTATGTCAAACTTTAACACAAGAATATCAGAAAAGATTTCAAAACTTTCGGATTCTCAGATTCAGGGGCTCTTTGAAGCAATGAGCGCCGACAATCAGATGTTAAACTCGATAATCCAGTCTTTAACTTCTGGAATTTTAATCGTAAATAATGACTGGGTTCCCGTTCATTTAAATAAGGCTGTAGACAGGTTTGTTCTTTTTTCTACAGATCCGATGGACGCAAATGCAGAAAAAATAAGCCTTTCAGAAATCGTAAAGGATGAAGATATAGCAGCATTTTTTAAAGACTGTAAGGATTTAAATAAAACAAATGTATCGCAGGAATTTACGATTTCAAATAATGGTGGATCTGTAAGATTTATTACGATAACTGTTACACCTTTTTTAAGTAACGAGGAACTTGCAGGAAATATAATTATATTCCGTGATATAACAGAAAAACGTAACCAGGAAATTCTTTTACACCGCATGGAAAGTCTTGCAAGCCTTACAAATCTTGCCGCAAGCGTTGCTCATGAAATTAAAAATCCGCTTGGTGCAATAAGCATTCATATTCAGCTTTTGCAGAAAGCGATTGCAAAGGCGAGGGGAAAGGATAATCAGATTCCTGATAAAAAATTTGTAGAAAATTATCTTGATATCGTTAACGAAGAAATTGATAACTTAAATAAAATCGTTGTGGATTTCCTTTTTGCAGTCCGCCCGGTAAGTGCAAATCTTGAACTCTTACATCCGAATCAGATTATCGAAAAGCTTGTTGATTTTCTTAAGCCGGAATATGACAAGGAAAAAATCGGCATCGAAGTTGAACTTTGTAAGGAAGACATAAGGCTTTTACTTGATGAAAAGCTTTTTCGAGAAGTGATAGTTAATCTTTCGCAGAATGCAATTTATGCGATAAACGAAAATAAGAAAATAAAAGACGGCTGTCTAAAAATAAAGACTTATATAAAAGATGACAGATATCATCTTGAGATTTCTGACAACGGCTGCGGTATGACAGAAGAAAAACTCTCGCGCATCTTTGAGCCGTATTATACGACAAAGGCAACCGGAACGGGACTTGGACTTACGATGGTTTATAAAATCATCAAGGAATTTTCAGGCGATATCAATGTTGAATCCGAGCTTAATAAAGGAACTACATTCTTTATTTCGATTCCGGTTCCGCAGCTCGACAGACGCCTTTTGTCTTTTGATGGTGAAAAGCCTCAATCAAAAAAAATGCCGGACAGTACTGGTTATGACAGTGAAAGCGAAGAAGGTAAAAAATGAAATTTACTCTTTTAATTATTGATGATGAAAAAAATATCCGCGAAGGTCTTGCAGCCAATTTTGAAATGGAAGGCTATAATGTAAAGCTTGCAGAAGACGGTCAGACAGGTCTTGACTTAATTGCAAAAGGGGACATTGACCTTGTAATTACAGACTTAAGGATGCCGGGTGTAAGTGGCGAAGAGGTTTTAAGAAAGGTTGCGACAGAAACCCCTGGAATCCCTGTAATCGTTTTAACAGGGCACGGAAGCATAGATTCTGCAGTTGATGCGATGAGAAACGGCGCATATGACTTTTTGACAAAGCCATTGAATCTTGACCAGCTTTCGATGATTGTAAAGCGTGCACTTGAAAACCGTGAACTTTCGCTCCAGCATAAACAGTTAAAGCAGGAAGTAGAAAAAAATCATTCTCTTGACAATATAATCGGAAAAAGCGCTCAGATGCAGAAAGTATTTGAGCTTATTAAAAAGGTTGCCTCTTCAAAGGCTTCTGTATTGATTACAGGCGAAAGCGGTGTAGGTAAGGAAGTTGTGGCAGACGCAATACACAAGCTTTCGCCGAGACAGGACCACCAGTGTATAAAGGTACATTGTGCGGCCCTTAGCGAAACCCTTTTGGAAAGCGAGCTTTTTGGTCATGAAAAGGGTGCTTTTACGGGAGCAGACAGCCTTGTAAAGGGCCGCTTTGAGCTTGCCCACAACAGTACTATTTTCCTCGATGAAATAGGTGAGATAAATCCGGCTGTACAGATAAAGATTCTGCGCGTGCTGCAGGAAAAAGCGTTTGAGCGCGTAGGCGGAACAGAAACAATAAGCGTAGATGTACGCATAATTGCCGCAACAAACAGAAATCTCGAAGAAGAAGTAAAAAAAGGAAATTTCAGAGAGGATCTTTATTACAGATTAAATGTAATTCATATTCATGTTCCGCCGCTTCGTGACAGAAAAGATGACATACCGCTTTTGATTGCACATTTTCTCGAAGAGTTTTCGCGCGAAAACGCAAAGGATATTAAATCAATTGACGCACGCGCAAAATCTGCCATGTACAATTATAACTGGCCGGGAAATATCCGCGAACTAAGAAACTGCATAGAAAGTGCAGTCGTAATGTGTTCCGGAGATGAGATAAAACTCGAAGACCTTCCTCCGACGGTAAGCAATGCAGGGGAAGAAAAATCAATTTCGATTCCTGCATCTGCAACTTTAGACGAAGCAGAAAAAATCATAATAATGCAGACTCTTGCTGCAAACAAAAACAATAAGTCAAAGACCGCTGAGCTTTTAGGAATCGGCAGAAAAACATTACACCGTAAACTTGAAGAATACGGTGTAAATGATGACGAGGAATAATTTTTTAAAACTTAAAAGATAAGCTAGATGATTGTTCCGCTTGGAATAACGGCATTCTTTCTTATTACGATTATTCCGTCTGCAACATAGAAGTTACCATAATCGCCGTTGTCGTACTTTTTGCCGCTTACATTTATAGAACAGTTGTCACCGATTCTTACGTTTTTATCGATGATTGTCTTTGCAATGTGGCAGTGTTTTCCGATTCCCATGTTTGGCGTATTTGATTTTGCGTTTACTTCTTTTTCTTCGTCAGATTCATAGAAGTCGGCACCCATCGTGATAACTCCGTCGAGCACAGTTCCGCTTTCGATAATTGAACGAAGTCCAATGACAGAATGGGTTATCATAGAATCTGTAATTACACATCCGTCACTTGCAAGACATGCAGTCAAGTCTGCGTGGTTCATTTTACAAGGCGGAAGGTTTGTAAGCTGTGTAAAGATCGGTTTTCTTTCATCATAGAAATTAAATTGTGGTTTAACATTTGTAAGGTCGAGAGTTGCTTCGTAGAAACTCTTGATTGTTCCGATGTCTTCCCAGTAGCCGTCAAAAATGTAAGAATTGATTTTCTTGGATTTGATTGCCATAGGAATGATTTCTTTACCAAAGTCCTGCTTGTCGTTATTTAATACTTCTTCCATTGTGTCGGCATTAAAGATGTAAATACCCATAGAAGCAAGATATTCTTTTTCTTTTGGAAGCATCGGGTCGCGTGAATTTTCCGGAATCTTCCAGTCATCGATGTTAAGATCCGGAGCCGGTTTTTCCATAAATTCTGTGATGCGGTTGTCGCCATCAATTTTCATGATGCCAAAGCCGGATGCATCGCTTCTGTTAACTGCGATTGTTGCAATCGTAACGTCTGCGCCGCTTTCGATATGCTTTTTCATGAACTCCTTGAGGTTCATGCGGTAGAGCTGGTCACCAGAAAGAATTATGTAGTGTGTCGGCTTTTGTGTCTTAAAGTGGATGAAGTTCTTGCGTACTGCATCGGCAGTTCCTTCGTACCAGCCTGAATGTTCCAGAGTCTGTTCCGCAGCGAGAATCTCAACAAAGCCGTTTGAGAAACGGTCAAAGTTATATGAGTTTGTAATGTGAAGGTGGAGCGAAGCCGAGTTGAACTGTGTTAAAAGGTATATCTTTTTAAATCCTGAGTTAATACAGTTAGAAATCGGGATATCAACGATACGGTATTTTCCGCCGAACGAAACGGCTGGTTTAGAACGTTCTTTTGTTAAAGGATAAAGACGGGTTCCTTTACCGCCTCCAAGAATGAGGCTTAAAACTCTTGATTCATCAAATTCTTTTGGCATTTTGTGACCCTCCAAGGTGTTTAATAAATTAGTTTTTTTAATGATCCGTAAGTCCAGAAATTGATATATTTTGAACTTTTGTTCTATTATAAAACCGAAATCCTCGATTTGCAACTTTTTTCTATTTTTTTCTATAAATTTAGGCAGAATTTGAGTCAGTTCAGCTTAAAAAATTTCCCTAAACTCAAAAAATCAAAAACCGATAATTAAGGTAAGATTTCTAATACGAGGGGTAAATTTATGATTCGAGGATGGTATACGGGTGCCAGCGGAATGAATGTCCAGCAGCAGCGCCTTGATACAATTGCAAATAACCTTGCTAACGTTGATACTGCAGGGTTTAAAAAAGACGTTACGTCGGTAAAATCGTTCAGCGAGCTTCTTTTAAGAAGACAGGATGCTGACGGTGTCTATGAAAATATTTTCGGAAGCGCAGACGCAGCTCCTATCATCGGAAAACTCGGTACAGGCTGCGAAACAAATGAGAATTTCATCGATTTTACAGAAGGATCGCTTCGCCTCACTGACACACCTACAGATTTTGCTCTCCATGGAAAAGGATTTTTTGTAATTATGACTCCGGAAGGAGAAAGATATACACGAAACGGAAATTTTATGCTCGGTAAAGAAGGCATTCTCGAAACTAAAGACGGTTATCCTGTTTTAGGTGAGAACGGCTACATTTATCTTGAGGATGATAAGTTTAAAGTTAATGAAGACGGAATTATTGTAACAAAGGACAATGAAGTCGTAGACAGATTCCGCTGTGTAAGATTTGACAATGAGCGCTATCTTAAAAAGATTGGAAACAGCATGTATCTTGATAATGATATATCAGGGCCGGCTCATATTGCAGAAGGTGATGAGCGCCCTCAGTTCATTCAGAATTATATGGAAACGTCAAATGTTAATGTCGTAAACGAAATGGTTCGTATGATCGAAGTAAACCGCGCTTACGAAGCAAACCAGAAGACGATACAGTCAGAAGATGCAATGATGAATACATTGTGGAACCGTGTTGCATCTGTTCAGCGTTAAAAAGGAGTAAGTTAAGATGGTAAGAAGTTTGTGGACAGCCGCTACAGGCATGAACGGACAGCAGGCAAATATTGATGCAATTTCAAACAACCTTTCAAACGTAAATACAACAGGTTACAAACAGCAGCGTGTAGAATTTGAAGATTTGATTTATCAGAATTTAAAACTTGCAGGAACTCCTGCAACAGAAGATACAGTTAATCCTGTAGGAATCCAGCAGGGTGCCGGTGTTAAAGTTGCTGCAACTCAGCGCATTTTTGGTCAGGGTTCTTTGCAGGCAACTGGTGTAGATACTGACGTTGCAATCGTAGGCGAGGGCTTTATGAGAGTTCAGCGTTATGACGGAAGCTACGCATACACACGTGACGGTGCATTAAAAGTTGATATGACAGGACAGCTTGTAACTTCTGAAGGTCTTCGTGTAATGCCAGAAATAATTCTTCCGGAAAATTTTGACATCAGAAGCCTTACGATTACTGATCACGGAAAAGTAACTGTAAAAGTTGCAGGTGATGATATTCCGGTAGAAGTTGGTCAGCTTGAATTATACCGCTTTCCTAACCAGGTAGGTCTTGAAGCAATCGGTGACAGTTTGTTTAAAGTAACAAATGCATCAGGCGAAGCAATTCCGGGAATTCCGGGCCAGGAAGGAACAGGAATTTTTAAACATAAATTCCTTGAAATGTCTAACGTTTCGGTTGTAAACGAAATGGTTCAGATGATTGTTGCACAGCGTGCTTACGAGTTTAACTCAAAGGCAATCCAGACATCAGATTCGATGTTAAGCGTTGCTGCAAACTTAAAGAGATAAGTTAATATGATATAGCGCGGTTTTTTTCTGCGCTATTATGGTGGGATAAATAAGGGGATATATTATGACAGGAATTACGGGACTTGGAAGTTTAACACAGAGCAGCACAGTTTTATCAAACGCAAAGGCAAGGGCAGAAGACTCCCGCTTTGATGATCTTGTTAAATCTGCACAGAGCACTGTTTCTAGTGACAAGGTTTTAAAACACGATACACGTCTTAACGGTGATATTGCAAGTGATTTTTCTTCTTCTCACGTAAGCGAAGCAGATAAAAGTGCTCGTATTTCTGGATTTGCAGCCAACACAGCAAAAGCCCACGGTAAAAAAACAATCGATAAAACTTCTAAGTTATACGAAAAATCTCTCGAGCTTGAATCTTTCTTTGTAAAAATGATGGTAGACTCGATGAGAAAAACAGTAACAAAAGCAAACGGAGATGCAGGCTTTGCACAGAAAATGTACGAAGACATGCTCTATGATGAATACACTACAGCACTTACAAAGAATGCCGGATTCGGTATTGCAGATGCGATTTACCTCGAATTGAGCCGCTGATATAAAAAATAAAAGTTTTTCCTCCAGAAGAGGTCCCGGTCGTATGGCTCGGGACCTTTTTTTTAAAGCATTCCGGCAAGCGCGCATGATACTAAAATCTGGTACCTTATATTTATAAAACCCGGCAACCACGTGCAGTTGAATCTGCCCCATAAAAGCGATATACTCATTTTTATGACTAAACAATTACCCGAAAATTTAAAAGGCGTTCATATACATTTTGTCGGAATCAAGGGAACCGGAATGGCAGCCCTTGTCGAAATACTTTTTCATGCAGGCGCTGTAATTACAGGAAGCGACGTAGCCGAGCGTTTTTATACAGATGAAATTCTTGAAAAACTCGGACTTAAGGCGCTTTCTTTTTCAGAAAACAATATTACAGATAAAATCCAGTATGTAGTATATTCTTCTGCATACAAGCTCGATAAAAACCCGGACCTTATAGCCGCAGTCAAAAAAAATATTCCATGCCTTTTATACACAGAAGCTCTCGGAAGTTACAGCGAACGCGCTTACTCGTGCGGTATATGCGGTGTTCATGGTAAAACTTCTACAACGGGTTTAACCGGAACAATACTCAAGGAACTTAATCTTCCTTCCCAGGTTCTTGCAGGCAGCGTTATAAACTCATTCGGTGGAACATGTACATATACTTCACCTCTTATTGCAGAAAAAGAGCGCAATCAGGGCGATGAAGCTTCGTCTGAAAATGCTCAGAATTTTAATGGCAAAAACATTTTTGTTGCAGAAACATGCGAATACCAGAGACACTTTATGTCTTTCTGCCCTAAAAAGATAATCCTTACATCGGTAGAAAGCGACCATCAGG
>JAEEGL014564398.1_pt1 | contig 21817 bp, 19 predicted proteins | sample 9134231 | NCBI WGS metagenome assembly JAEEGL01 (sample SAMN16246548, study PRJNA631951) | gut metagenome | biome: gut microbiome; feature: rumen; material: fiber-attached | host: Bos | place: Iran: Karaj | collected 2018-10 | reverse complement strand
TGCTCATTGATCAGAAATACTGGTTTGTTAAAGAAAGTGAAAAAACAGAAGCACTTGTTCGCCTTATTGATTCTTCACCTGATTTTTACGGACTTGTTTTTACAATGACAAAAATGGATGCCGACAGAGTTACCCGCGAACTTGATATGCGCGGTTATGAAGCAGCTGCTTTGCATGGAGACATTATGCAGAATCAGCGTGAAAAAGTTCTGGAGAGATTCAGAATGAAAAAGACACGCATTCTTGTTGCTACAGATGTGGCTGCCCGCGGTATTGATATTTCGGGACTTAGTCATGTTGTAAACTACTCTCTTCCATTTGATACTGCAACTTATGTTCACCGCATTGGTCGAACAGGCCGCGCTGGAACAACTGGTATTGCAGTTACTTTTGTCCGTCCCGAAGAACGCCGTAAGCTTGGATATTTTATAAAGAATGCAGAACGTGCTACAAAGAAAAAGCTTACAGAAGAAAAAGTGCCTACTGTAAATGAGGTGCTTACTATTAAAGAAAGCCGCGTGATGGCAGAATTAAAAGAGAAGCTTTTTGAAAAGGCCGTGGTGGTTGAGCCTGTCGAAGGGGTCGAAGGACCTCTTGAACAATCAGTTCTCCGCCCTACCCCAGAAAAATTCACAAGTCTCGCACAAGAAATCTGCAAAGATCAGGATCCGCAGTCTGTCGTAGCATCTCTTCTTTCCCTCATGTACGGCGAAAAGCTCAGTCCAAAGCACTATGGAAAAATCAGTACAAAAGATATGGGACCACACGGTGACCAGATGCGTATTTTTGTTTCTCTTGGAAAAAAGGATGGCTACCGTGCACGAGAGCTTGCAGACTACTTCAGCAACCTGCTCCATATTCCAGGCCGCATGGTTGATGATATTGATGTTGCACAGGAGTTTTCACTTTTATCACTTCCTGCAGCATCCGCAAAAAAAGCAATTGAATTGTCGCGCAAAAACAAGAAGCTTCCTCACATGCACATTGATGTAAAAGAAGAAGGTGGTGGCCGTAAAAGAAATACACGCCGTCATTCAGAAGACAAAGTTCGTGAACAGCGTTCTTCTAAAAAGGCCGATGTTAAAAAAACAAACCGCCCGAATGTGCATTCACAAACCGAGCGGTCGTCGTCAAGAAAGTCTGGCAGTAACGCCAGCGCCTTTGTCAAAGGCAAGAAAAAGGCAGAAAGATTTTAGTCTCTGGTCACAGTTACATCTACGCTTTGAGAATAAATACCACAAGACCATACATACAGTTTGTATGTAGCAGAATCCTGTCCTTCTGACAAAGCATCTTCAGGAATTGTAAATGTAATTTTTCCATCAACTACCTGGAAATCATTTCTATCTGGATATTTCGGCAAGGTTTCATCATACCAGGTAATAGCATCCTTATCGTCAACATCAATATTCTGATTTTCTCCAAGCTGAATAAATATCATTACCCAAGGATCAGCCATAGTAAAACCTTCGATTGCTACATTCATCTGTACTTCCTGACCAACTTTTGCAGTTGTTTGTCCGTCAATTGCAGAAAAAGATATTGTTCCTTGTGGTCCATTCAAAGTGATTTTTACTTTATTAGATGCTAGCCTCTTGCTCACTTCTTTACCATCTTCATTAACAACATAGTAATCGCTATCTTCAATCCATAAATCAACAGGACATAACTGGCCATCTTTTACAGTAGGAGAAAATCCATAGGTTGGGAAAGCAATCTTACCATCTTTAACAGGGAATGGATTTTGAGTTGTAAAGTGTACTCCCTCTCCCTCAAGATGTATATAAAAGCCAGGAGAAGATTTAGCTCTATATGGATTATCATAATAGCCTTCAGGCTCTGAATAATAAAGCATTTCAATAGGAATTGTTGCAATATCACCAAGCTGAACATTAAGATCCTGTATAATATTAAGCTTCTTTACATAAAGATAACCAGAATTACTTTCGTATTTCTTTCCATCCTGTTCTACAGAAACTGTACATACATATCTGCCAGGCTCCAATTGATCATCACCAGAAAGTTTAAGTGTAGAACTTTCAGAAATAGTAAATTCCTCATTATAATCTGAATCTGTAAGTCCCTTGATATGAATTTTTATGGTAGAAGGATTAGTTTCAAATCCTATGAATTCTGTTCCCAGGTAAAAAGGCTGTCCAGGGGCAACATCACCCATATTTTGGCTTATTTTTATAACTTTACCAAAATATACAGTGTCTTTATTCTGGTCCTGTGGATAATGCAAAACCCATGTATCGCCATACTTTCGTAACGTTCCCAGTGTAACACCTATATCTGTAGTCATTAATTCAGCAGCAATAGTTCCACATTCATCTTTATAATTATAAACTCCTGAAAAATCCTCCCCCTCTATTTTAGCAGTATATTTTTGTCCTTCGCTAAAGTTTATTTCTATTGCCGGATTTGCAGAAACCAGTTTCTTTGCAGTTAAAAGACTGTCTTCTATTTTTTCAATCTTAATTCCTTCTGTTGGTTTATAAAGTTCTCCATGTTTTGGACCTGCATTTACATAGATTTTATATTCCCTAGAATCATCATAGAAATCAGTACATTCTGTCATGTCAAGTTTGTAATTCTTATATCCATAAACATTAAGAACATAATTTGTACTTGTTTCACAAATCCAATAATATGGCTCACCCTTAACACAAATAGAAACAGGCCTTTCGTTAGTGTTTTGTTTTTTTAAATCTGCTATTACCTTTCGCTCCCAATAATCGGTCTCTTTATAATAATCAAATTCTGAAAGGTTTGCCGCACTTACATAGCAATAACCTGCACTGTCCTTAAGTTTTATCTTCTCCAGTTCAATTTTCTTTAAGCCTGAATAAGATATTTCGTTATTCTGGGTTAAAGTAAATTCCTGGGTATAAAAATCACGGGAACCATTTCTATAAGCACCTGTAATAAGGTTTGTTGGTTTTAAGTTTGGGGTCCCCCCCATAAGTTGTGTATTTAAATCAATTTCCAGATTTGTAGAAGTATCAGTCAATTTTGTATCATTTACTGATACCTGAGGTTTTTCTTCACCATCTATACAAGCATAGTATTCATAATAACCTGCATCATTTACTTCTTCTGGCTCGATTACAAGCTGAACTTTAGTACCTGCAGTAAAGGAAACACCGTTCCAAGCTTGTGAACTTTTGAGAGTTGTTGATTTTTTTTCAGAAGTAAGCGTTAGAACATCAGAATAAAAACCAAGGCTACCAGAACCAGAAGGAACCAAAGAAATAGATTTAATTCCCTGTGGCCAATCACCCTTTATGGTAAGGTTTACGGTAGTTTCTTCATTACCATCAGTTGGTTTCGGACATCCCGTAAACAGAGCCGCAGCCAGCATCACACAAACAAAAATCAAAAACGATTTTCCAAATTTTCCAACTTGTTTCATAAACGTCCTCCAAGGTTGTTTTGGTTAAAATAAAAAAAGCTTCCTCAAATTTTGATTATGGGAAACTTCTAAAAAACTTTACGATTAACATTTTTGATTGTTATAATTTTTGGAATGTTTCTTCTATTATACCCCCCCCCGAAAGGGTACGTCAAGGAATTTTTTTGGAGGGAGATTTTTTTGATTTTTTAAGGATTTTTGTAAAAGATTTGATTTGAAAAAAGGAAGAGAGATTTTATAGAAAGATTGTTGGGTCAAGCCCGACAAAGACACAATTATAAAGCCTGACAATGACACAACTGTCATACACAACAATGACGATATAGACAAGGGCCCTTCGACTGGCTCAGGGACCCCTGGAATATCAGATGTGTTAACGCTGTATTCTTCCGCTACCGTTACCAGCAGCAAGCTTCTCCACTTCGTCTACAGAAACCATGTTGTAGTCGCCTTCGATGGTGTGTTTGAGACAGCTTGCAGCAACTGCGAACTCAACTGCATCCTGTGTTGACTTACCATTGAGTAACGAGTAAATCAAACCACCACCGAAGCTGTCTCCTCCACCAACGCGGTCTACGATATACATTTCGTATTCCTTGCTAAAGCAGTAATCTTTTCCATCATAAAGCAGAGCGGCCCAGTTGTTGCGGTTTGCATTAATTGAAGTTCTAAGAGTAATTGCAACCTTCTTAAAACCAAATTTATCTGCAAGCTGTTTTGCAACAGACTTATAACCTTCTTTATTAAGCTTTCCACCGGTTATATCTGTATTTTCTGCTTCAATTCCAAAAACATCTTTTGCATCTTCTTCGTTAGAAATGCAAACATCAACATATTTACAAATTTCAGTCATAGCTTCGCGGGCCTGCTCACGAGTCCAGAGCTTTCCGCGATAGTTTAAATCACAGCTTACTGTAGCACCCGCAGCCTTTGCAGCTTTACATGCTTCAATACAAATCTGAACAAGGTTACCACCAAGGGCTGGAGTGATTCCTGTAAGATGAAACCATTTGCAATCTTTAAAAATCGCAGCCCAGTCAAAATCCTCAGGCTTTGCTTCTGCAATAGAAGAATGTGCACGGTCATAAATACATTTTGATCCGCGCTGACTTGCTCCACGTTCGTTGTAGTAAATACCTACTCTGTCGCCACCGCGAACAATATATTCTGTGTTTACTCCGTAACGGCGCAAACTGTTTATTGCAGCCTGTCCAATTTCGTGCTTTGGAAGCTTTGTAACGTAATAAGCATCAAGCCCATAATTTGCAAGCGAAACTGCAACGTTAGCCTCACCGCCTCCAAATGTAGAAGTCATTTTATCTACCTGAACAAAACGGAAATATCCCTCTGGTTCAAGACGAAGCATTATTTCTCCAAATGTTACTACTTTCATATTTATCCTCTTATTTCCTTTACAATATCAGCAGCTTCGCGTGTAAGCTTTTCTATTTCATCAAACTTACCTGCAGCAACAAGGTCACCCTTCACCATCCAGCTGCCACCGCATGCAAGAATCTTATCACACGCAAGATAATCACGAACGTTTGTTGCATTTATTCCACCAGTTGGCATGAACTTCATCATTGTGTATGGAGCACTCATAGCTTTAATCATTTTTAAGCCACCCGCATTTTCTGCAGGGAAAAACTTTACAACATCAAGACCAAAACCAAGTGCAACTTCGAGCTCTGTTGGTGTCATAATTCCAGGAGTAATCGGATATCCTTTTTTAATACAATATTCCACAACCTTTGGATTAAGACCTGGACTTACAATAAACTTAGCACCAGCTCCAATAGCACGGTCAACCTGTTCGGTAGTTAAAACAGTACCAGCCCCAACAAACATATCCGGAAACTTTTTAGCAATTGCACGAATGCTTTCTTCGGCCGCATCAGTACGGAAAGTAACTTCTGCACAAGGAAGTCCTCCGGCAATAAGTGCCTGCGCCAAAGGTTCTGCATCGCTTACCTTATTCAAAACAACAACAGGAACAATTCCAGTTGAACCTATTTGTTTTAATGTATCATTCATTTCTTGCCTCTACTAATATACTAGTATGTTAGTTATATAATTTTATCAGATTATTTCTATTATGTATATATCATTCTTTCTTTTTCTCTTCCTGCTTGTGGAAGGCCTGCTTCTGCTCATACATAATATTGTCTACAGTTTCCACGGCTTGTTCCAAGGTTAAGTTGGACTGAGCGGGAACTGAATATGTACCAACGCTGGCAGAAAGATTGTACGGCAGATGCATGACTGAGGTTTTTGATGCAAGGCGTTTTTTTATAAGTTCGCAGTAGTCTTCGCCATTGTAGTTTTTGCTGTTTCCAACAATTAAGAATTCATCGCCACCATAGCGTATACAAAGCCAGTTTTTAGGAACGGTTTCCATTGCTGCAGCGGCTACTGTTTTTACGGCAAGGTCTCCGTGCAAATGACCAAACTTATCGTTGATGTGCTTCATCTTATTTATATCAACAAAGAAAAGTACAGTTGTAAGGCCGTTCTTTTTGTTTTGTGCATAATATGGCTTTGCAATTTTTTCGAGGCCCGATCTGTTCAAAGCACCGGAAAGAGCATCCTTTGTAGAAAGCCTTAAATACTGCTGACTCATCTGCTTGAACATATTTCTTTTGCGGAAGTGTTCTATGCCTGTTCCTATATTGCGGGTCCATCTATAGCCGTAGCGGTTATCAATCATAGTAAGGTTATTTTTTGCAACAAAATATCCGTGAACATAAGAGTGATGGAAAATCGGCAGAAAAAGGAAAACGTTACTTTTGTCATCAGACTTCATTTTTGCTGGTATAAGATCGCGTATAGGAATAATTTCGCGAAGATATTTTTTCCCATTTTGAACAGAACTGATAGACTGAACCTGAGATCCGTAACTAAGATTCTGAGGAAGATTTTCTGCAGAATTAATAAGAACAGAAGTCCAGTCCGCTTTCATGAAAATACAAAAATCAGAACCTTCAAAGCTGTGAGATTTAGCAAAATAATTTTCTATATTTGTAAGGAGCGTAAACACATCTGCTGCTTCGGTGAAGATTTCTCCAATGGTATCCATATGAGAATCAAACTCTTCTTTTTTGCTCGAATCATCCATCATGTTAAGCATAAAAAGATTTTGTTCGGTTGTAGTAGAATAACCGCAGCCGCATGATTGCCTGAAAACAGGAGAGCTTCTTACAGTTAAAATCTGATGCGGATTAATTCCACGTAAGAGTCTGTTTACAGCTTCTGTACCTAATAAATCTGCATTTCCTTTTACAGTTGTAATTGAAGGCCTTGTACATTGAGTTTCGGTAATACTGTCATAGCCTACGATTTTCATCTGCTCAGGAACTTTGATTTTATTTTCGGTACACACTTTGAGCAAAGCCATTGCAAGCAAATCATTAGCACAACAAAAAGCCTGAGGAAGTTTCTTTCCTGATTTTACATAATCATCAAAAAATCTATATGCACAATGATAATCACAGGAATCTATTGTAAAAACTTTTTCTTTATCAAATGCTATACCGTTATCTTTTAAAACTTCGGTATATGCCTTATAACGTTCTGCAATATCAACAGAAGCTTCTTTTCCAGAAATATATGCAATATCAGAAACATTGTGCATTTTTATAAGGTGGCCCAGTGTCTCATACATGCCTGTATAATTATCAACACGCAGACAGCATATACCCTGCATTTTTTTATTGATAGAAATTGCAGGTTTACCAGCCTTAAGAATTCGAAGACGCTCATGCTCAAGAACACGTGCATTTCCAATTAAATCTGAAAGGATTACAACGCTGTCAAAATCTTCATAATTGATGAGATTAAAAATTGAAAAACCTGTGTTGTTTGGAAATCCGGAATATTCTGTGTAGTTATAGGTATTAAAAAGATAGATATCTATGTTCTTACCTTCCGTGGCACGCATCATTCCATGGATAAAATCTTTAAGAAAATAAGAACCCCAGCCACAGGCAAGTACAGCAATTCGTCGATTCATATCAATATTATAGCATAATTTATGATTTTTTTTTAAAAAACTTCCTCTTTTTGAAAATTTTTTTGTTAACTATAGTATGGAATTTTTATTGGAGGATAATTCTATGAAAAACTCTAGACTGATTTTTGCAGTGCTTGCAGGCCTTGTTCTATGCTCATGCTCCGGCAGCTGTTCGGCAGGGAATACAATCTTACGAGATCTTGATTTTGGAGATGAGACAATTAATGTAAAAGGCACACAAGTTACTGTTGCAAACTGGAACCTTCAGACATTCTTTGACGGCAAGAAAGATGGCTGCGAATACAAGGAATATCAGAAAGTTTCGGAATGGAATGAAGGAACTTATAAGGTGCGGCTTGAACGACTTTGTGATTTTATAAATCAAACTGATGCTGATATTTACATTTTTGAAGAGCTTGAAAATGAAGCGATAATTTATGATATAAGCAATCAGCTTGCAGCCGCAGGTCACAACTGGAATCAAAGGAAGTTCTGGAATTATTCTGTTTTTCAAAAGCAGGAAGGCACAGCCATAGGAATAGGCCTCCTGTCACGCTACCCGCTTAGTAATGTAAAAGCCCATACAATGGATATTCGCATTCACAGCATATCTCAACCAACAACAAGAGCAATTCTTGAAGTTCAAGCCGACATACAAAAAAAGCCTCTTATCATTCTTGCAAATCACTGGAAATCAAAATCTGGTGGAGAAGAAGAAACAGAAATCTGGCGCGACTGGCAGGAAAGCATTCTGGCAAAAAGAATAAATGAACTGACCTGTCAGGACAATCCGGCCATTTTAATCTGTGGTGATTTTAACCGTGACACTGCTGATTTTGTATGTAACTTAAGCAATCAGAAAGGTTTTCAAAAAAATCTTAAAAACATAATTTTACGTTACGCAGGCTTTGGATATTCTGATTACATAGATGTAAATTCCCTATGGTTTACCGATTACGGCGATTACGTCTCTACAAAAGGCAGCTACTTTTACGACGACGAATGGGAACGCATAGATAACATCATGATTACTGGCCCCCTAACAATCATCTCCTTCACCCCCTACGCCATCCAACCCTGGTCCTCCCCCCAAGGCCACCCCATCCCCTATAAAATTTATACCGGTCTTGGTTATTCTGATCATCTTCCACTACTGGCACGCATTATTTTAATTGATTAAAAAAATGAAGGCATACTAAAAAATGGCTGGAAGCCATTTTTTCATTATAGAATTATTTTCTTTTATCTGTTAAAATAATTGTATGACTAAACAGGCGATATTTCATGTAGATAATACAGAAGGCGTAGTAGACTTTGCCAAGTTCCTCTCGGACATGGGCTGGTATATTTTAAGTGCAAACAGAACCGAAGAAATCTTAAAAAAGGCAAAAATCCCGGTAATAAGGGAACAAGCTCTTGTTGAGAATAATCTTTATCTTAATGATACTTCCGGTTTAATTCAGCGCATCATGTCGTCTTCGTTTATTGATGAACCTAATTCTCCTGTAAATCAGGCTAGCGGCAATATTGGAATTATTTGTATGAATGTACTTCCTACAATTCATAACATTAATTCCGAAAAAAAATTCAAGGCAATCACACGACCGTTCAACTTTTTTGTTTCTACAATTCTTAGAAATGCCTTTTTAAATTACGAAAACATCATGATTCTTTGCGACCCTGCAGATTATAAAGAAGCAATGATTCAGCTCAGGACAGACAGCATCGACAAAGAATTCCGCATCTATCTTGCTGCAAAAGCCCTAAACCTTGTTTCTGCATTTGACGGTGGCATTGCAAGTTCAATCCTTATGAACACAAAAGGCGAAAAGGATTTTATGAGTTACCTCACCTATCCTTTTGAAAAACAGTATGTACTTCAAAAAGGCGCCAACCAGCACCAAAGCTCATGTCTTTACCGCTTTCCTGGAGGAACCGGAACAATTGGTTCGCTTCAAAAGCAGCAGGGAAAAGAACTGAGCTACAATACAATTTCTGATATTTCGTTTGCATGGGAACAGATCTGTATGCTTTCCACAAATCTCAAAAATCAATTTTCTGTAAAAAGCGTTAACTGCGACGGCTATAAATTTGAAACACAATTTACTCCGCTTACAGGAACAGTATTTACAATTGCTGTAAAATATAAATCAATTTTAGGTGCATCACTTTCTTCGAGCATTGTAAGCTCATTCCAGAACACATACACCTATGATACAGAAAATATTAAGCGCGTAACTTTGGCAAGCAGTGCCGTAATTGATGAAACAGCCGCTGCCGAAATTGCAAAAGGAAATTTTGCCGCAGTAGTAGCTCCAGGCTTTACACAGGGTGCAAAGGATATTCTTTCTGCTGTAAAAAAACTGGAGCTTATTCAGATTTCGCGCATTACTGCTTCTGATTACGAAATGGAGCTCATAAACGGAGGTCTCCTTTTCCAGACAAAGGATAATGTTTTATTTGACCACTGGGATGTTAAAACAAAAACAAGACCTGGTCAGGTGCTTGCAGATCAGATGGCATTCGGAACAATTCTTTCAATGGGTTCGCGTTCCTTCTCTGCAGTTTTGTTAAAGGACAATTCTGTTGTTGGTATTTCACAGGCCTGTAAATCTCCTGTACGCGCTGTTGATGTTGCATTATCAGAAGCAAAGCTTCATAAAGATCAGAATGCCGCTAACCCGCAGACAACTATTGCAGATGTTCTTGTATGCGACAGTGCAACTCCACTGTGCGACTCAATCAGGCAGCTTGCAGATATGGGACTCAAGGCAATCATCCAGCCGGGAGGCACCCAGAACGATGAAGAATTTATTAATTATTGCAATGATCATTTAATTTCGATGATTTTTACAGATATGCCGCATATAAGTTACTGATTTTATTTTTGATTTACGGTAAACTAGTGCGCAAATATAATTTTATATAGAAGGCTTTTATGATTTTTTATTTAGGTCAATATTTACAGCAATTCTGGGGTCCGGCCAGACTTTTATGTTCTTATGCAGTTCTTATTGCTGTTGCTCTTTATTCCGGATATTTTGCTGCCTACAAATTAATTCCAAAATTTTTTGATAAGCTTCCTCACGACAGAGGCCGCGAGTTTACATTAAAGGATAATGCCGAAGCCGCAAAAGGAAAACCTACAGGTGCCGGAATTGTCTTTATTTCAATCTTTACAGTTCTTTGTCTTTTATTAGTTCCAATGAACTGGGTACGTGGTACCATTCTTGCACTTACATGGCTTACAATGCTCACAGGCTATCTTGATGACCGCAGCATTACATCCTGGGGTGAATATCTTAAAGGTGCACTTGATTTGATTTTGAGTGTTTCTGCTGCCTTTGTTTTGTATTTTGGCTTAAAACAAGCTTCTCCAGATGGCGTTGTTCAATTCTGGCTTCCATTTACACCAAACCTCATTACAGTTAATCCTGTAGTTTATATTATTCTTTGTACTGTAATGATCTGGGCTTCTATAAACACAACAAACTGTACAGATGGTGTAGACGGACTTTCTGCAACTCTTGTTTTAATTGCGCTTTTGACTCTTGGTGCAGTTTTCTATTTTGTTCTTGGTCACGTTGATATTTCTAAATATCTTTTGCTTCCACATTTGCCAAGCGGTGCAAACTGGGCAATCATGCTTTTTGCGATGGCTGGAGTTGTAATGGGATATTTGTGGCTCAATGCCTTCCCAAGCAAATGTCTTATGGGTGATGCCGGCAGCCGCGCACTTGGATTTTTTATTGGTGTATGCGTAATGATCAGCGGAAACCCATTTCTGATTCTTGCAACAAGCTCAATCATTTTTGTAAACGGAGGCATGGGACTTTTAAAGGTTGCACTCCTCCGCTTCTTCAAAATCAAGATTTTTGAAAATATAAGATTCCCGCTTCATGACCATATGCGCAAAAACAGAGGCTGGTCACCAACACAGGTTCTCATTAAGTTCATGATTATGCAGATTCTTATAACCTGTGCAATTCTTGGAATCTTCTTTAAGATTCGATAAAAAGCTCTACAAGAGTCTGGGCATCCTTAATCAAATTGTCAATTACGCAATATTCATTCGGCTGATGTGCCTGATCATCAAGGGTGCTCCACACAACTGCATTGTATCCTTCGCGGCGGAATTCTGCACCAACAGTTCCTCCGCCAATTCCAATAAAGCGTGCTTCAAGACCATGAACCTTTTTTATTGCACCGGCAAGCTTTTGTGCAACCTCTGACTCTACAGGAGTTGCAGGACTCTCTGATTTTTGCGGAGTTGTATATTCAACCTTTACGCCATATTCCGCTTCAATTTTTCGGCAGGCTTCATCAACTTTTGTAAGTACATCAGAAAGTGCATAGCAAGGCAAGATTCGGCAGTCCATACAAAACCAGTCTTCACCAGGAATTATATTTATGCTGTCTACATTCTTTTCACGCTTTGTAGGCTGGAATGTAGAATAGTCAGGTTCAAAAAGAGAATCATGCTTATTAAAAATGCTTTCAAGCTTATGAAGTTCAAGGCTAAGGGCACACGCTGCAAGACATGCATTTGCACCACTGTCTGGTCTTGAACCATGAGTTTGTTTTCCCATGACATGAACGCTAAGCCACAGAAGATTTTTTTCTGCAATTTCGATTGTCTGTCCAAGGCTGTCACCGCCATCTGGAATAAGAATAAGGTCAGATTTATTAAACAGCTTTGTGTTTTTCATAAGCCATTTTACGCCGTACTCACTTCCATTTTCTTCATCGGCAACAAGAAGAAGCTTTACTGTGTTTGAAGGAACAATTCCATTTTTTACAAGATAAAGCCCTGCAAAAACAGCAGAACACAAGCCCTGCTGATTATCCTCAACTCCACGGCCATAAAGCTTTCCGTCTTTTTCTTCAACCTTCCACGGGTCAGTTTTCCAAAGAGATAAATCACCTGTTGGAACAACATCAATATGGGCCATAACCCAAATACTTTTAGAAGTATCTTTACCTGGAATTGTCACTACAAGAGATGGACGCTTACCGGAGCTGACACGACTATCAGGTGCTTCAAAACGCTCAATATTCAAAAAGCCATTTTTCTTGAGCCAGGCCTCCAGTGCATCGCACTTTTTAGTTTCTCCGTCGCCACCACCTTCTGGGGCAATAGCAGGAATACTTGTAAGCAGTGTCTCAAGCTCGACAATCTTTGCACGAGAATTATTTAAAAAATCAATTGGTGTCATTTATAAACTTCCCAGGTTGTTTTTACGAGTGTTTCAACATCGCTGAATTTTGGTTCCCAGCCCAAAAGCTCTTTTGCACGTTTAGAAGTTGCATAAAGACATGCTGGATCTCCAGGACGACGTTCAACATCTTCAGAAGGAATTTCTTTACCGGTAATCTTTCTTGCGGCATCAATAATTTCTTTTACAGTTGTGCCGTTTTCTGTTCCAAGATTCAAGGCAAGGCTCTTGTCGTTTTTAGTAATATAATCCAAAGCCATAACATGAGCACGCGCAAGGTCTGTTACGTGAACATAATCGCGGATACAAGTTCCGTCACGTGTATCATAATCAGTTCCAAAAACCTTCATACCAGGCTTCATTCCGGCAGCAACCTCCATTACACGAGGAAGCAGGTTTGCAGGATTCTGTTCAAGGCCACGGATTTCTCCATCAGGATCATAACCAGCCGCATTAAAATATCGCAAAGCAGCAAAACGAAGTCCTTTAAGCTTATCGTACCAGGCCATAAAGCGTTCAATTTCAAGCTTTGTAAATCCGTAGTAGTTTTCCGGATTTTTTGGATGATCTTCATCAATTGGAAGATATTCAGGAGCACCAAAAACAGCAGCCGAAGAAGAAAAAATCATTTTCTTACAGTTGTATTTTACAGCCGCATTCATGATGTTTAATGTACCTGTAATATTATTTACACTATATTTTTCTGGCAGGAACATGCTTTCTCCAGCAGCCTTAAAAGCCGCAAGATGTACAAAAGCATCAAAGCCCTGTGAAAAAGCAGCATCAAGGTCTGCAGGAATCAAAATATTTCCATAAATAAAATCATTCTGTGGAAAGAGATTACAGCGCAAACCGCTCGAAAGATTATCAAATACAGTAACCTTATGGCCTGCTTTCATCATTTCTTTTACAACGTGGCTGCCAATATATCCGGCTCCACCAATTACCAAAACTTTCATTATTATTCCTCCATTCCCTGCGATCCAAGCGGTTCTTGAGCCCGTCGAAGGGTTATATATACATATCTATCTTCATATTCTTCATAATAAGGATCAATATAACACCAGGTGTCTTTAATCAACTGCTGGTCTTCGGGATTTTCATATTTAAGCAGAAGATCCAGATTTTCACCATAATAAAGATCTGTTCTATAAACGACAGCTTCCTCACTCAGATAAGGAAGACCAAGTAATTCGGCTGCTCTTTCCAGGTCTCTCTTTACCACAGCTTCTGCCCAAAGAGGATATTCCTGTCCAAAGCCTTTATATTTCCAGTCTGCAAAAAGAGCGGGCTGACTTTCTAATTCTTTTGGGGAATTACCTTTTATGCTGTCATTACTTGCACATCCTAAAAACAAGAGACAGACAAAGAAAGTAACAAGGCTAATAATAATAACTTTATTTTTCATTAACTCATTATACATCATTTTTTAATTGCCTATCTACTGTTTTTTTTGTATTATTTAGATATGAAAAAGATTACTTTATTAATTTGCACACTTGCTCTTTCAGGTGCTGTTGCAACTACAGCAGTTTCATGTAGAACTGTAAAAGATATTCCAGAAGATTTGACTGCTCCACAGCTTTTGCAAAAAGGCCAGAGCTGTTTTGACAATGCCGATTATAAATCAGCAGAAGTATACTATCAGACTACAATTGATCGCTACGGTGATGACACAGTTACATATATCGAAGCAAAATACGAGCTTGCTCATCTTTATATAAAAAGAAAGAAATATGAAAAGGCTCGCTCTGCCTTAGATGAGATTCTTGAAATTTATGCTTATGCACCTTCTGGATCTCTTCCTGCTTCGTATAAGAAGCTGGTACAAATAGAAATGGCAAAAATACCAGATTAATCGCTTGGCAAAAGAATAGCTTTAACTTTAATATCCTTAGACTCTGCAAGACCCATTACATAGTCTTTTGAATATTTTCCAAGTCCGCGTGGCTTTGGATGTGGCTCGGCGTCTCCAATTAAAATAATGCGTCTTGTTGCACCCCATCGCCAGTTATAAAATTCCGTAGAAGAATAAATTGCTTCGTAAACAGCTTCCGGAATATCTCCACCCTCTTTACCAAGAATGCGGATAGAATTCAGATTTTTATTAAACGCAGTAAGATTATCTGTAAAGCCAAAGAATCTTACAGGAAGACCTTTGTAATTAAAGTTATCGCCATAGTCGCGGTAGAAAAGCAGACCAAAGCGGGCACCTGTTGTTTTTTCAAATTCCTTAAGTAGAGCTGGAAGTAAATCTTTTTTAAGAGTTTCAATATCGTTTTTCATGCTGCCTGTTGCGTCAATTGCAAATACGACATCAAGATTATCCTTATCACCAATATCTTCAAGAACCTCAAGAATATCATCTACAATTGTTTCAGGACCTTTTGAATAAACAATAAAATCAGACATTTCTTCAAACTTCTGACTTGCAGCCGGATTATAATCATCTGTGAGAACAACCTTTTCTGCAGGAGGCTCTGGTGGCGGAGGATTTGGCTTTGCTCTGCGTCGTGTCTCCAGGTTAAACATAAAAGGACTGTCCATATATTCGCCTGTATAATCAGCATACGGCTTTTCAAAGGTTCTGATATTTATAAAAGTTCCGCGCCCTATTTCTATAACGGCATTACGGCTCCATTCATATCCATAGGCAAGCTTTAACGGAATAAAAATATGAAATGCATTACCAAGGCCACTGACCTTTTCTGTAGTTGAATCTATAAGGCTGTATTTTGCTCCTTCAGAAACAAGAGGCTTACCATCAAGATAACGGATTTCATCACCATTTATTGGATTATATTCAAGTGCACGATATGCATAATTATCTGCTTTACCGTTTGGATCGCGTGTAGTTTCTGTAAGAAGAACAGACTCTACCCCTTTGATTTTACGGATATAAAGATGATAGCCTGTAAGTTCACCTTCTTCATTTGTTGCTTCTTTTAAACGTATATCGCCCGCTTTAATGCGCATGGCGTTTTGCTTTGGTGTATAAACAATTTTTTGAGTTTCAGAAGCTTCCTGTGCATACATAAAACCCTGGAAAAAAGCACAAAAAAGCATCAAAGAGAATATATTTTTAGAGATTTTTTTCAATAACATAGTTACTTATCGGCTTTTTGATGGTTTTATATTAGAAGTTAGGTAAACTTGAAAAAAAGGCCCAAAGGGGGTAAAATATGATTATGAAATTTAAACATTTTGCACTTATTTTAGCATTATTCGGTTTCTCTGCATCTTTATTTGCACAACCAGCAACATATTCATTCTCTGGTTTTGGAGGCGGTTTACCTTCTTCGGCAGCACGAGTTTCTATGGGCGCTTCTGAAACAACAACTTCACAGCGGATTATAATTGCAGATGATGACGATATTGATGAAGACGAGCAGACACCTGATTATGACTATAAAGATGAGCCTACTGTTAATAAGCACAAAAAAACAGGCCTTATTGTTACATATGTAGTGTTGGGTGTTGTAGTTACTGCAGGAATCGTTGTAGGAGCTTACTATCTTACAAATGAATCTGCAAACTGCTGTTCAACACTTTCTCAAAACCTTTCAGAAGGCTGTGCAGAAGGCTGTGGCGAATCTTGTGGAGAATCATGCGGTGAATCATCAAGCGAAGCATGTGCTTCTTCTTCAAGCGATGCCTGCAGTTCATCATCTTCGTCTGGAAGTTCATGCAGTTCAAGCTCAGGTTCCAGTTCATCAACCTGTACTACATCAAACATCAGCAGCATTTTTACTAATGGACTTCAGTTGATTCCAATTTATGTTCCATAAAAAAAATATACTGCCTTTTTTAAGTGCAGTTTTATTTCTTACATTTACCCCTCTTTATTCGGCTTCCAGGAGCATCAACTCCTTGAAGCTTGATTTTTTACGTACAGAAAACTCTTTTGATCAGCAGGATTCCACAGAGCTTCAAAACATTCTAAAGGGAACAGTTATCTACAATAAAAATCCTTATGTTTTTATTTTTCAGATTACGTCGCCAGCAAAGCAAACTATGTATGTAAATCAAAATGGTGCATATTTAATTGATGATGATACCATTATTGAAATTTCTGAAAATGCCGACTTTCTTAATCAAACCTGTAATGATTTTTTGAACTGGTTTAAATCTGATTATGGATTGGAAGAAGCTTTTTTTAAGCCTACAGACCGCTGGTTCGAGGATGATTCTATTGTTTCTCAATGGGACTGCTATTACATGCGTGAGCAGCCTCTTGATAAAATACACGTTTATTCAGATGCAAACGGAAACTTTACAAGATTAAAGATGTTTATTAATTCCACAACGCTTGTAACAGACACAAGGCTTTCGGCTTTTAAAAGCTCAGGCGGATTTTCTTACCCTACTTCAATTGTTTCTATTTCTTATAACGAAGAAAAACCTATGATAAAAACAACTCTTGAGTTTTCAAATATAAGCTTTAATAATCCTGTGCAAAATGATTTTGTTAATTTGATTGAAGAGTCTTCGCTTTCAAAAATTGAAGCTGCAAAAAAGGATTTATCTGCACCAAAAATCATTCAGGGCCCTGTTACACCTGAACAGACAGTTTATAGAGTTTCAATTCCTTCGGTGCTTGTAAGCGGCTCTTTTAAATTCTACAAAAAATTTATTACAAGCCAGGATATGTCCAACTGTCCGTTTTATCCTTCCTGTTCACAGTTTATGTTAGAGGCAGTTTCGCAAAACGGTATTGCAGGATTTTTCCAGGGAATAGAACGTCTTAAGCGCTGCACAAATACAGAGCATAGCCGTGGCCTTTATGAAACACTAAGCGATGGCAAGCATTATGATCCTGTTCCAACAAAGCAAAAAAAGTAAATGGAGATAAAATGAAAAAACGATTTTTTTATATTTTAATTATATTATTAGTCGCAACACTTTACGGGCAAACAAAGCCTGCTGCCACAAGTACACCTTCGCCATACGAACCATCCATTTTAAAAAACTTTGCAGACTCCCTTTACGAAGAAGGCTTTCTTACTCAAGCCGAAGGTGAATATAAAAGATATCTTTTTAGCCAGACAGATTTTTTACAGGAAAACACAGACCTTCAAACTTCTTTGTTAGCTTTATCTAACATCTACAAAAAACAAAACGACACAAACGGAATTACCTGGCTTAAAAACAACTTTTATGACAGTGCTATATTTTCTGTAAAAGAAAAAATCAATTTTACACAGGCTGGATTTGTTTTTAAAACCCGCAACGCTTCTGATTTTTCACTTTTTACAGCGTCGTTTGAACAGGACAAACAAGACTTTTCAAGAGTTTTCACAGACCTCATAGATACTTCGGTGTTAGTCTTACATAACGATATTGGCGGTCTTAAAAATCAATGTGCAAGACTTTCAAGAACAAATCCCGATTACGAAAAACTCAACTCACTTTGTCTTGATTACAAAATTAAAAGTCCGGGCCTTGCATTATTTCTATCTACAATTATTCCAGGTAGCGGTAAATGGTATACCGGATCGTTTGGAACTTTTGTATCTTCATTTCTTATGGTAGGTTCCTTTGTTGCAGGAACTGTGATAACCGGTATTCAAACAGAATGGAAAAGCTGGCAGCCATATGTTTTTGGAACATGTGGCTTAGTTCTATACATTGCAGAAATTTATGGAGCATATCAAAGTGCCAAACGCTATAACCAGGCACAATATAGAACGCTTTACGAAGAAATAGATAAACTATATGAAAAAGAGTATTAGGATTTTTGTAACAAGTTTATGTTTCCTCTTTTTTGCATCGCACTCTCTTCTTGCGCAGACAAAGGCAGATCCTTATGCTGATTTGTATAATTATGCCCAGACTCTTTATGAAGCACAGGCTTTAGAACAAGCCGAAACAGAATTTAAAAGATATATATTTATGCAAAATTATTCACAAGGTGAATTTGTTCCTCAGACTTTTTGCAGCTTAGCTTCAATTTACGAAAAACAGGAACGCTGGAGCCTTGCAGCACAAAACATTCAAAAGGCTATAATTTCTGTTGAACAGCAAAGCGATGACACGAACAAACAGGAGCTTATTACAACTCTACGCATTTTGCATATTAAATATCTTTATAAAGCTTATCAAAATTCAAAAAAATATTTATCTGATGATTTATATATTTTTTCATATATGAATCTGCCGCAAATAAATGACGAAGTAAAACAATGTGCCTACTCTGCAGCTATTGCAAATGCAGTTGTAAACGGCCGACTTGAATATGCACAAAAAACCTACGAAAAGGCAATTGAACTTTTTCCACAAGGCTGGGACGAACAGCAGCGTACATCAATGGCTTTAAGCTTTGAAAAGCTCACTTCTTTTAAACCAAAAAATCAAAAGCTTGCAGGCTATCTTTCTTTTATTCCAGGTCTTGGACAGCTTTACGCAGCAAATTATAAAGATTCGTTAAATGCATTTTTGCTCAACGGTTCAATAATAGCAGTAAGCGTTTATTCAATCTGCACATTTGATTTCTGGACTTTCTCGCTTCTGGAATTTGATCCTTTAATCCGCTTTATGAAAGGAAATATTTACAACGCTCAAAAAGACGCCTATCAATATAATCTTAAAAAGCAAAACGAACTTGCAGAGCCAATTTTAGAATGTCTTGAACCTAAACAATAAAGACCTAAAGCAGTTTTTCGATAGTCTTTACAGCTTCATTGATTTCTGGAATATTAAGGCTTTCAATATCACCAGCATCTACAGCGCGGCTTGTTTCTTCCTGAGTTGGAATGCGGGCAAGCACAGGGATATTAAAGGTTTTGGCAATTTCATCAATATTGCTTTTTCCAAAAACAGTTATTTCTTTTCCGCAATCCGGGCATTTTACGTAGCTCATGTTCTCTACAATGCCAAGAATAGGAATATTCATCATATTTGCCATATTTACGGCTTTTTCTACAATTACACGTACAAGCTGCTGTGGAGAGCTTACAACAATAATACCGTCAATAGGGAGCGACTGGAAAACTGTAAGAGGAACGTCGCCTGTTCCTGGAGGCATATCAACAAACATAAAGTCAACATCCTTCCAGATAACATCTGTCCAGAATTGTTTTACTGTACCGGCAATAACAGGTCCACGCCAGATTACAGGATCATTTTCGTTCTGAAGCAAAAAGTTCATAGACATAAGCTGGATTCCGCTTTCTGTCAAAACAGGCTTAAGAGCTTCCTGACCTTCAACAGCCTGTGCGCGTTCATCTCCAACACCAAAGCTTTCTGGAATAGAAGGGCCTGTAATATCGGCATCAAGAATAGCAGTTTTAAAACCATCTTTATTTACATGGGCAGCAAGAAGGCTTGTAACGAGCGATTTACCTACACCGCCCTTTCCACTTACAATTGCAATTACCTTTTTAATTTTGCTGTCCTTATGTGGAGCAACCTGAAAATCTCTTTTAGAACAGTCCTGACTGCAAGAGCCGCAATCATGTGTACAATCTGACATGTTTTTTACCTCTTATTTTAAATATAATATCAAACCATCTATAAGGCAACAAAATTATCAGAGCCGGCAGACTATTAAATTCTGCGCTCCGGCTTTTTATAATCTTTATCTCTAATTGCCGGGAAGTCGGCTTTGGCACAATATTCAATTTGAATTTTGCCACCGGCTTCCTCTACTTTATATATTGAGTTATTGTCATAATTCTGGATAAGCCAGTTATCGTAGTCTGTCCAGGAATCAAAAGTTTGTGTCATAAGTTAGTCCTTAGTTGTCTCGTCGCCTTCTTCAACAGGATCTGGAATTGCAGATTTTTCGGAATTCTTTTCTGGAATCACAAATATAAAAAGCAAACTGCTGATAAGCAAGAGATATGGATACAAAAGGAAAGGCATTATATCAAAGGCAGTAACACCGGCTCCAAGCGATTGTGCAGCACTAATAGCAACAAGCATCTGAGCACCATAAGGAATAACACCCTGGAATACACATGAGAATGTATCAAGAATAGATGCAGCCTTGCGGTTTGAAATTCCATAAGTTTCTGACATCTGCTTTGCAATAGGGTTTGCCATTACAATTGCTACAGTGTTGTTTGCAGTTGCTATATCCATTGCTCCAACAAGAAGGCCCATTCCAAGCTGACCGCCCTTCTTACCCTTGAATACCTTTTGAATTCCATTAAGCAGAGCAACAAAACCACCATGCTCAGCAATAAGAGCACAGATTGCAGAAACAAGAATTGCAACCATAGTAGTTTCGAACATACCTGAAACTCCAGCGCCCATATTAGAAAGTAAATCAACAGCTTTAAATGCGCCTGTTGCAAGCATTATGATTGCTCCCGAAACAATTCCAAGAATCAATACAATAAATACATTCAAACCAATAATTCCGCAAACAAGTACAAGAATATATGGAAGAATCTGAACAAGATTGTATTCATTTTGGATTGTACCGCTTACATCGTATCGGAAAGAAATTACAAGAAGAAGGAGAACAGTTATAATAGCAGCTGGAAGAGCAATAAAGAAGTTTTCCTTGAACTTATCTTTCATCTTACAGCCCTGACCGTTACAAGCGGCAATAGTTGTATCAGAAATAAAAGAAAGGTTATCGCCAAACATTGCACCGCCCATTACAGAACCAACACAAAGAGCAACACCAAGACCTGAGGTTTGTGCGACTGCTACAGCAATTGGAGTTACAAGAGTAATTGTTCCAACTGAAGTTCCCATTGCAACAGAAACAAAGCAGGAAACAATAAATAATACTGCAGCGGCAAACTGTACAGGAATAATAGAAAGCATAAAGTATGCAACGCTTGAAGCAGAACTGCGGCCAACAACACCAACAAACATTCCTGCAACAAGGAAGATTAAAATCATTGTAACAATATTTTTGTCACCAACTCCCTTTCCCATGAGTTCAAGCTTTTTATCAAAAGAAAGCGCTTTATTCTGAAAGCATGCAACACAAAGTGCAATCAGGAATACAACAACAATCGGGATATTATAAAAGCCCATTGGAATTTTAAGAACGTACTCAAAAATAATTCCAAGACCAAGATAAAGAACAAGGAATACACCAATAGGGATTAAAGCTTTTGGGTTTGATTTTTGATTTTCCATAGTAATACCTCTACTCCAATATTGCGCCTTTGTCGGCAGATGAAACTAATTTTGCATAGCGTGCAAGATAGCCAGTGT
>JAEEGL016796481.1_pt1 | contig 21818 bp, 20 predicted proteins | sample 9134231 | NCBI WGS metagenome assembly JAEEGL01 (sample SAMN16246548, study PRJNA631951) | gut metagenome | biome: gut microbiome; feature: rumen; material: fiber-attached | host: Bos | place: Iran: Karaj | collected 2018-10 | reverse complement strand
TCTGAATGTCTTCAAATGTTTTCTCCAACTTGGCGACCTTCTTTTCGATGAACGCCTCTAACTTCTCAGTAGCGTCGAAATGAATCGACTGAATCTTAATTTCCATAATTACCTCCTGTTTTAGTTTAAGGGTAAATAATAAGGTTTAAGCCCGTGGATGGGCTTTCTCATAAGCTCTCTTCAATTGCTCGAACGTCGTATGCGTATAGATCTCCGTCGTAGCCACGCTTGCGTGGCCCAGCAGCTTTTGCACATTCTCCAGTCCGGCACCGTTATTCAGCATAGCCGTGGCAAACGAATGGCGCAACACATGGGGCGAGCGTTTCTTCTGCGTCGTTACCAGCGAAAGGCGCTGGTTGACGATGCGTTCTATCTGCGATCTCGTCATCCGCTCGCCTTTGTCATTCCGGATCAGGGCTTTACTGTCGGCTATCGTCGGCTGCTGGTCACGTTGTGCCATATAGGTGACCAGCGTTTGCTCCAGTTCTTCGCCAAAGGGAATGATGCGTTGTTTGTTCCGCTTGCCGGTCACCTTCAGCTGATGGGCGGCGAAGTCAATATCCTGATCGTCCAAGGCTGTCATTTCTGCCAGTCGCATTCCCGTCTCATAGAATAATATAATTATGGTACGCGCGCGTAAGCCGTCATAGCTGTCCTCCCACATCTGCGGAAGGTCTATCAGCCGGTCCATATCAGCCTCACGCATATAGCTGGGCAATGGTTTCTGCCTCTTCGGACCCTTTACAACATGCGACGGGTCACACTCGACCATTCCCCTGCTGAGTGCAAAACGAAAAAAGGAACGCACGGCACTCAAACGGGTATTCACCGTGGATGCCATGTCGCCTTTATCCATCAAACTCTCCATCCAGTCACGGATGATGTCCGAGTCTACCGACTCCCAAGAGAGATGATTATCTCGATTTTTAAAGTACGCCTCGAAGTCTTTTAACGACTGTTCGTAGTTGCATACTGTCAGCTCAGAACGATTTCGCTCGTAGCGCAGGTAGTTCAGAAAGTCTTCTATCTTCACCATCGTTGCATCTTGTTTTCGGCAACGAAGTTACGAAAAAATCTTTAAACCACCAAATTTTTCAGCCACTTTTTTTACTCTTCAGTAGCGCGGAGCTTCTGTACGTAAATAGCGTGTTCCATCTTCAGGCGCTTCAGTACAGAAGGTTTATCGAACTGCTGACGTGAGCGGAGCTCCTTTACAACACCGGTCTTTTCAAACTTTCTCTTAAACTTCTTGAGGGCCTTTTCGATGTTCTCGCCTTCTTTTACGGGTACAATAATCATTTGTTTTTTTGATTTTAATTTTTTAATTGTTACTATTATTTTTTATGCCTTCGGACACAGGTGCCACGAAAAGCGGGTGCAAAGTTACAACAATTTAACGAAACCACCAAGTTTTTCGATAACTTTTTCGCTTTTCGCATGTTACTTTCATTTTTTTTCTTAATTTTGCAGGCGAAAAAGAGAAAACAACTATGGAACAGAATAACGAACTGCGCACTGCGTGGGACTTTGTGGAGAACACAGGGCGCAGTATATTTCTTACAGGAAAGGCAGGGACGGGCAAGACGACATTCCTCAAAACGGTGATGGAGCACTCGCGCAAACGTCCCATCGTGGTAGCTCCGACGGGTGTGGCTGCCATCAATGCGGGGGGAGTCACCATCCACTCATTCTTCCAGTTGCCCTTCTCGCCCTACGTACCTGGTGCAAAGGTCGAGAGCAAGTTCGACTTCAGCCGTGAAAAACGCAAGATCATTGCCTCTATCGACCTGCTTATCATCGACGAGATATCGATGGTGCGTGCCGACTTGCTCGACGCCATTGATAACGTGCTACGTCGTTTCCGCGAACACAGCCTGCCCTTTGGCGGAGTACAGCTTCTCATGATTGGCGATCTGGCTCAGCTGACGCCCGTCGTTACTCCTGAGGACGAACGGATGCTGAATCCCTACTACGACACCCCCTATTTCTTCGGTTCGAAAGCCCTGCAGGAGATTGACTATGTGACCATCCAACTCGAACACGTCTACCGCCAGCAGGACGCCTCGTTCATCGGACTTCTGAATGAGGTGCGAGAAGGTCATCCTTCAGCAGAAACACTGAATCGTCTGAATACGCGCTGTCAGCCTACGTTCATCCCTCGTCCAGAAGAACAGTTCATCCGTCTGACCACCCATAACAATCTGGCCAACTTCTACAATGAGTCGGAACTGAAGAAGCTGCCAGGCCGTTCGTACACCTATCGCGCAGAAATCAAAGGCACCTTCCCCGACTATTCCTATCCCACTGCCGAGACACTGGTGCTGAAGGAAGGTGCTCAGGTCATGTTCGTCAAAAACGACCCTTCTGGCGACCACCTATATTATAATGGGCGCATCGGACGTGTGATGGAGGCTAGCGAAAAGGGCCTCACCGTCTATTGCGAGGGTGACGCGGAGGCTATCGAGGTTGAGCCGTTGGAATGGGAGAACACCCGCTATTCGCTGAACGAAAAGACGCGCGAGATAGAGGCTGAGGTGCAGGGAACCTTCAAACAACTGCCTCTGCGTTTGGCGTGGGCCATCACCATCCACAAAAGCCAAGGCCTTACCTTCGACCGCGCCATCATCGACGCCAACCAGTCGTTTGCTCCAGGACAGGTATATGTAGCGCTGAGCCGTTGCCGCACACTCGAAGGGTTAGTGCTCGCCACACCGTTAGAGGCTCGTGCCATCATCAACGACGAACGTGTCGACAGCTATATCGCCCAACAAGAGAGCGAGGCCGAGCGAAGCATCCGCCAGTTATCCATGCTCAAGCAAGAGTACGAGCGCTACCTGTTGATGCAACTCTTCGACTTCCGTTCCATCCTGTATCTGGAAGAGTCAATGGTGCGTATCTTTGCCGAGTTTTTCTACCACAGTAATGCCTCGCTGAAGCAATTGCACGACCAGGCCCTCTTCGACCTGCGACAACACGTTGTCACAGTGGCCGAAAAGTGGCAGCAGAAAATCCTGTCACTACCCATCGAAGGACTCCGCAATACAGAATTCCTCGACCGCGTCCGTAGAAGTGCCGAGTATTTTGCCAACCAGTTGCGAAACATCCTCTTGAAGCCCATCGAACTCTCAGAGAAGGTCGAGACCGCTAACAAACAGGCCTCGCGCCGTCTCAACAACGCCCTGCCCGACCTGCGTCAGGCATGGCTCACGCGCCGCTATCTGCTGACGAAGATAGCAGAAATCGGATTCACCGTTGACAACTACCTGCACGAAAAGCAGATGTCCGCCCTCGACGGCATCTCAGACGACACCGCCAAGAAGCCCAAGCGCGCCCGCAAATCCAAAAAGAAGTGATTTCGTTGAAATAATGAGCCGGTTCGCTGAATAGATTTGGCGAGCTGGCTTTTCTGATGTATCTTTGCAGACGAAAACAGTTACAAAACTTACTAAACTGCAACGAGAATGAAAAAGATTTGGATGACAATGATGCTCATGGCATCGATGACAATGCTGACGGGTTGTTCGACTGACAGCTCGGAAGATGATTTTAACAATTGGTACAACAATGGTGGAGGAAATGGCGAAAACGGCCCTGGCGGTGCTTCGGCAGGCAGTGGTGACTTGTTGACTTTCGACGTTTCCTTAGACAAGACGTCTGCTGAACCGACGAGCGACGCTGCGGCCTACTATCCTGAGGCTGAGGACGACGTCACCACGCAGACATTCGCCACAGAGGTGGAGATTGATATGGCAAATCCCGTTGCCAAGACGGAGAATGGTGTGACGATAACCATCAGTGGTGACAGCGTCATTGCCAATCATGGCAAGCAGGAGGGGGTCTGCTATGTGGTCAGCGGAACGACCAGCGACGGAATGCTGTACATTGACGGCAAGACCAACTTCATGCTGAACCTGAATGGTGCAGACATCACTTGTACCAAGGGTACCGCCCTCGACATTCAAAGCAAGATGGCGGCATATATCGTGCTGACGGGTCAGAACATACTGACGGACGGCACGACGGAGGATCATAAGAGCGTGCTCTACGGCAAGGGTAAGCTGCTGTTGAGCGGCACGGGGTCGCTCGACATCAAGGGTAACTACAACAACGGCATCCACAGCAAGAGCTATATCCTGATTGAAAAAGGTGTGAACCTCTACGTCAACGCCGCCAATCATGGCATCAAGGGCAGCGACGCCATCATCAACGGCGGTATCATCAATATCCAGACGGACGGTGAGGGTGCCAAGGGTATCAACTGCGACAACAATATCTACATCAACGGCGGACGCACCAACGTCATTTGTACAGGCAATGGCGAATGGGATACAGAAGACCTCGAGACCAAAGCTGCTGCCTGCATCAAATGCGACTCTATCATGAATATCAACGGCGGTGAGATCAATGTGAAAGCTACAGGTAGCGGTGGCAAGGGTCTGAAGGCCGATTGGGAGGCCTATATCACTGGCGGTAAAATCCGTGTCATCACCGAAGGCGGGCTGTACTATAGTAATGGCACGCAAGAGAGTCATAACTATACGGGCAATACGGACAATCTGGACGATGCCTACACGTCCTCGCCCAAGGGTATCAAGATTGGTACAAAGAATGAGCACGGTGTGCTGGCCATATCGGGTGGTGACTTGATGGTTCGCACCACAGGCAATAACGCTGAGGGTATCGAGAGCAAAGGAACGCTCGACATTACGGATGGCACGGTGATGGTATCAGCTCACGATGACGCCATCAACTCCAGCGGCGACCTGACGATTAGTGGTGGCACGGTTGTAGCCGTAGGAACGAACAACGACGGTATCGACGCCAATGGCAATATGTATCTGAAGGGCGGCACCATCATCGCCATGGGAGCTGGAGGTGCAGAAGCCGGTATCGACATCAACGAACAGAAAAAACTCTATATCTCGGGCGGTAACATCTTCGGCATTGGCGGACGCTTCGACGGTTCGCTGGGCAGCACCACACAAGGCATCGCCACTGTGACGGGCTCTGTCAGTGCCAACTCGACGGTCAGCATCGTAAGCGGTTCTACCGCGCTGGCTTCATTCACGATGCCTCCTTACTCCTACAACAACGGCACCATCCTGATCTCAGTGCCAGGTATGGAGAGCGGCAGTTCGTACACACTGAATCTGGGAACGTCGACGACGACCGTGACCGCTTCGAACACCATCAATGGCGGCATGGGCGGTGGTCCTGGCGGTCAGCCTGGTGGTGGCTTCCCAGGTGGCTGGTAAACACAATAAAAAACAAAAAAGTCCGTTATATGAAATGGATGCAAGAACAATCTAAATACGAAAACATGGCCTACGTGGCGCTGTGGGGACTTCTCTTCGCAGCGCCACTGATGAGCCTCTATATCCGCACCATCAACGACAGCTCCCTGACTTTTAACTGGCAAGAGGTATGGATGATATGGCGGCATTTCTGGGTATATCTGCTCATCTTCGTAGTCCATAACTTCATACTCGCCCCACTGCTTATCTTCCGCCACAAGCGCTGGCTCTATGCCATGCTGACAATATGTATGATAGGGGCTTTCGCCTTCTACCAGTGCAGCAACAAGCCTGACCATATACGCAGACACCAGCCTCACGACATGGAAATGCATGAACCTCGACCCATGGACGATCGTTTTGGTCACGAGCCACCGCCAGAGTTCAGAGGTGAAAGACCCGACTTTAAGGAGAAGATACCTCCCGCCTTTATTGGTGAACACGACATTGTGGCTATTGTCGTCGTCATCCTGATGTGTGGCATGAACCTCGGCATCAAGCTTTATTTCCGATCGCGCAACGACCAAAAGAAATTGCAAGCCTTGGAGAAGAAGAATCTGGAACAACAGTTGGAATATCTGAAATATCAGATCAATCCGCATTTCTTCATGAACACACTGAACAACATCCATGCATTGGTGGATATCGACCCAGAGAAAGCCAAAGACACTATTCTGGAACTGTCGAAAATGATGCGCTTTGTGTTATATGAAGGCGATAAGAAAGGTGTACCCCTCTCGCGCGAATTCGACTTCATCCGTCATTATATCACGCTGATGCAGTTGCGATATACCGATAAGGTGCGGATTTCCGTCGATTTGCCTCAGGAGGTTCCCGACCGTCAGATTCCACCCCTCATGCTCATCACCTTTATCGAGAACGCCTTCAAACACGGTATCTCGTATCAGCACGAGTCGTTTATCGACATCAAAGTGGCTGTTAACGACAAACTGACCTTTACATGTCGCAACTCGAAGGCTGACAAGCCTAACGAAGAAAAGGGCGGCGTGGGTCTGCAAAACGTAAAACAACGATTAAACTTACTGTATGACAACAACTATACACTGAATATACAAGACGAATCAGACGTCTATCACGTTGAACTAACCATTCCGCTATGATGATAAGAGTATTGGCCATAGATGACGAGCCGTTGGCGCTTCAACAAATCGTCGCATATATTAACAAGGTGCCGTTCCTGGAATTGGCTGCCCAGTGTCAGAGTGCGCTGGAGGCGCGGAAATTCCTGGAGAACGACACGGTGGATGCCATCTTCTGCGACATCAACATGCCCGACCTCAACGGCATGGACTTTGTGAAGTCGCTTGCTGTACCGCCACTGGTCGTCTTCACTACCGCCTATTCGGAATATGCCGTCGAAGGCTTCCGCGTCAATGCTGTCGACTACCTGCTAAAGCCTTTCGGTCTGCAGGACTTCCAGCGTGCCGCCAACCGCATCCGCGACCGCCTAGACAACGCACCTCGAGTGGTCGGCAGTTCGGTCGCCGACACGCCAACTTCCCCCGCTGACACCCCCGACGTGCTCTTTCTCAAGACTGATTACCGCATTGTCAAGGTAAACATCAGCGACATCCGCTATATTGAGGGCATGAGCGAATACCTGAAAGTGTGGCTCGACACCGACGCCAAGCCCATCATCACACTGCTCTCGATGAAAAAAATGGAGGAGCGGTTGCCTGCCAATTTCATGCGCATACACCGTTCCTACATCGTCAATCTCAACAAAATCGAAGAAGTCAACAAAAACCGCGTCATCTTAGACAAGGACACCTATCTACCCATTGGGGACCTGTACAAGGAAGCCTTCCAGGCCTACCTCGACACCAAATTCCTCGGCAAATAGATTGAATCAAACAAGGTGAAGCCACTGTAACGACACGATAAAAAAATACCACTACTCATCAGCGAGCAGTGGTATTCAAAAAGCCTATGTTTAACTAAAAATCCTTTGTTTTCGAAAGAATTCCAGTTTTTCAACTGGAGGTCTGCCTTGTGGCAGCATATTATTAAAAACTAAAACTATTTCCTTAGAAAAGAAAGTTATGAGCGCTTCACAGCGATCACTGTTATCCTAACACATTTAAAACTTTCTTCTTACCAATAACTAAAAACCTAAAACTATAAATATTACTACTAACCTAAAACAATCTATAACCATTCCTTGACCTCACTTAGTCAAGTGTCATCCTTTCGTTTGACGATGCAAAGGTACGAACTTTTTGAAAACCTGCAATGTTTTACTAACTTTTTTCGCAAAAAAGTGCGTTGTTCTTGATTTAAATCAAGTGATGTGCGCGATAACATGTATTTTTTACCCTTTTTCTTTTTGTAATTCGCGTGATTTGCACTATCTTTGCACCCATATATATAATAATGTATGCGAGTACTGATAGTAAATACGAGCGAACGGACGGGTGGGGCGGCGGTTGCAGCCCATCGTTTGATGGATGCCTTGAACAATAACGGCGTGAAGGCAAAGATGCTGGTGCGTGATAAGGAAACGGACCATTTGACGGTTTCTGCACTGCCACAGTCTTGGCGCCAGCAATGGAATTTCCTTTGGGAACGTTTTGTTGTATGGACAAGACTTCATTTTAAGCGTGAGCACCTATTTGAAATAGATATTGCCAATTGTGGTACGGATATCACGAAACTCCCGGAATTCCAGGAGGCGGACATCATTCACCTGCATTGGATCAATCAGGGCATGTTGTCGCTGAAGAATATCCGGAAGATTCTGGAGAGTGGCAAGGCAGTGGTTTGGACGATGCATGATATTTGGCCTGCGACGGCTATCTGTCATTATTGTCGTGGTTGTGAACAGTACCAAGCCGAATGTGTGAAATGTCCTATCCTGCCTGGTGGCAGTATGGCTAAGCGTGTTTGGAACCGGAAAGTTCAAATGCTTCAAGGACAGCGTATCACTTTTGTCTGTTGCAGTGAGTGGTTAGCTGGCGAGGCCAGGAAGAGTGCTTTGTTAACAGGACAGCGTATTGTCAGTATTCCCAATGCCATTGATTCGCGTGTGTTTTGTCCGCAGAACAAACAGCAGGCTCGCCAGACATTAGGGTTGCCTGTGGATCGTCGCATCATCCTGTTTGTTTCCCAGCGTGTGACGGATCCTCGTAAGGGCATGAACTATTTTGTGGAGGCTATCCAAAGGTTGGTTCAGCAACACCCTGAAATGCGGGAGAATACCGGTGTTGCCATTCTTGGCGGACATGCTGAGGAGGTGGCATCACAGCTGGCGTTGCCGTCCTATCCTTTGGGATATGTCAGTGATCCGCAACGTATCGTCAACGTGTATAATGCTGCCGATGTCTTTGTGTTGCCTTCACTGGAGGATAACCTGCCTAATACGCTGATGGAAGCGATGGCCTGTGGTGTTCCTTGTGTCAGTTTCCATGTCGGCGGCATTCCTGAGATGATTGACCATCAGTCAAACGGCTATGTGGCTCACCCCTGCGATGCCGACGATTTGGCTCAGGGCATTCACTATGTTTTGGCTGAGGCTGATTACGAAGGCTTAAGCCGCGAATGTGTGAAAAAGGTGGCTCGCTGTTACTCTCAACAGAGTGTTGCCAATCGCTATATCGAGGAATATCAGTTACGAATGAACCCCAAAAGTATGAACGGATGAATCCATTGACACAAACCATATTACTCTCGGCATCGACCTTGCGCATGTTGCCGCATATCGTTCTTTTCCTTTGCAAGAAAAAGACGATAGCCGACGATTTGACGAAGGTACAGGATGGCAAACCTACTGTGCTGAACTTCATCAAGGCCTGTACCCGTGAACGTACGTTCCGCAACCTGTTCTATTATAGGATAGGGGAGTATCTTGCTGCTCCTATCCAATGGCTTCTGCCGCCAGAACGTACGTTGACCATCTGGTGTCCGAGTATTGGTCCTGGTGCTCATTTCGAACATAACTACGCTACGTACTTGAATGCCGAAAGCATAGGCCGTAATTTCTATTGCCTGCAACTGGTTACTTTGGGCAATGGCAAGGGCGGTCGTCCTACTATTGGTGACAATGTGAGTATCTACACTGGTGCCATCGTCTATGGTGGTATCCATATTGGCAATAATGTCAAGATTGCCGCAGGTTCGGTGGTGTTTCACGACGTACCGGACAATTGTATAGTAGCAGGAAATCCTGCTGTCGTTGTTAAGTCTTTATAATTTATGATTCGTTTTACTGTAGTAACGATTACCTATAATGCCGAAAAGGTATTACAACGTACGCTCGACAGCGTATATGGTCAGACCTATGAAGGTGTGGAACACTTGATAGTCGATGGTGCCTCGAAGGACGGGACGGTGCCGATGGCCGAAGCCTACAAGGAAAAGAGTGACGCGTCAAGTAATGGTCATAAGGTGATTATCCTGTCTGAACCCGATCATGGCATTTACGACGCCATGAACAAAGGTCTGACGCAGGCCTCAGGCGACTATATTGTCTATATGAATGCTGGCGACTTCTTTTCTCAGACGGACACGTTGGAGAAAATCGTGCAGCACTGTCAGCTGAGCGAACTGCCGTCGGATAACCTCCCCGGTGTACTCTACGGCAATACTGATATTGTGGATGGTGACGGCCATTATCTGCATCCTCGTCAGCATCAGCCTCCCCAGCAGCTTACCTGGCGTTCGTTCCGTCAGGGAATGTTGGTGTGCCATCAGGCTTTTTATGCCCGTACTGATATTGCCAAGAACCAGCAGTACGATACCCGCTACCGTTTCTCTGCCGATGTCGACTGGTGCATCCGTGTGATGAAGGAGACGGAACGCATGGGGTTGAGGCTTTGTAACACGAATATGGTGGTGGCTAACTATACCGAAGAGGGAACCACGACGCAGAATCACCGTGCTTCCCTCCTGGAGCGTTATCGTGTGATGGCCCACCACTATGGCCATGTGCAGACATTCTTCCTGCACTGCTGGTTTGTGGTCCGTGCCGTCATCAGGAAATAGTTTATACCTTTGTCACAAAAAGAAGAACGATGAAGAAGTTCCTCATAGGCATTTTGTTGGTTGTCCTGATGGCAATGGCTCTGGCTGCAACGACGAAGCCAGAGCAGACTGCTCACTATGACACGCTGAAAAAAAGCCTGACGTCGGTCATAGGAAAAGTTGTGGATAGCCATCCGTTGCTTCGGCAGTATAATGCCATCAGCACAATGACGGCATTGAACGCAACCGATGAATACCTGAAGCGGAACTTTCTGGTCTTTGATCATACGTTCTATAATGTGGGAACCATCCTCTATCAGGACATGTTCATCCCCGTATCCGTCGGCTTCTTCGGGCAGGTCTGGCTGACTGTTGACGAAGACGACCTTCAGCGTTTGGCAGAACGCCCAGAGGTAATGCAGATGCTTGGCGTAGAGGACGCGCTCAAGCAAATCAAGAACAAAATCCCACCCGCTGTCGTCAGCCATCATTAATGTCACTCAGTGTCCCTCTGGCGTCACTTCGGCATCTCGTCCGGGTGAACCCCGCGAAAAACCGTTCATTAACTCAAATCATCAATCGAGTTAATAAAATCGACGAATCGAGTTAATAAAAGGGGAAACCGCCCTCCCAAATCACAAGATTCCGCAAGGACTTTGATGACCTTGCGGAATCTTGCTTTTATCTCCAGAAATAATCGGGTTCATTCTATGCAGGTTTATCATCTTTTATTAAACCACATCCTGAATACGGGGTCTTCTAAATAGACACCATCCTGGCCTGTTTCTATCAGTTCTCTGTCAAGCAAACTTTCCTTGATGCGAGCAATGTTTGATTTGCTTCCAAAATTGTATTCTTCCATAACTGCTTTGCTTCCAAAGTCATTATGTACTCCATTGCATACGGCACGTAAGAAGTTAAGCTGATAAGAGGTCAGCCCTTGAAGTTGCTCTTGGAAAAGTCCTGAACATTGAGCCATCAGAGCTCCTATGCCATTCTTGAAATCTTGTTCTGTTGCTTCATTCTCAGTTTCTGCCAATACGTTCCAAGCCAATTGCTGAACGTATGAAGAGTAATTCTCTACCGTCTCGCAAATGCGTTTGGACAGATCAGTAGATATTTTCTTTCCCTGATGTTCAAAGCGCGATTGGATGAACGGTACCCAGTCCTCGGTAGAAATTTTATCCAGATACATCATCTCACCAAATTGATAGAATGGCATTTTCCTGTTTTGGAACAGTTTGGTCATGAAGTGTTTCTTACTCCCAAACAAACAATATGAAACGTGCTGCTGATGCTGCCATACGCTGCGAAGACGCTTTTGGACTGTGACAGAATCAGGGAACTCGCCTATCTGCTGAAATTCATCGATACATACTACGATATGCTTGTCCTGCTCTTGGGCAATCAATTCAGGCAATTGTAGTATTTCTTCGGGTTGATAGTTCTGGGGCGTGATACCAAGCGAGAGAGAAAAGTCCGACGTCGGCTCAGGCGAAAACGAAATCTTTGGGGTGAGTCTCACCAGGAACCGCTTGATGTTTTCAATAATTTGTTCTGACTTCGAAGCGGTCTCCTTCATGAGGACGGTTGCAAACCTATTATAGAAATCATACTCGCTCCTGCAATCATAGACGTCCATATACACCACCTTTATCTCTGGATTGGTGATTTCCGACTTCACCTTTTTCACTATCGAGCTTTTACCCATTCTGCGAGGTGAAATCAGAATGACGTTGATTCCATTCTCAAAGTCCAGCTTCAGACGTTTGGTTTCCTTTACCCTGTCTGTAAAGTTCACGCCCTCTACAGACATTCCATATACAAATGCTCTTTCCATCGTACAGTTCTTTTATGCTTTCGTGTGCAAATATACGCATTATTTTTGGAGTACACAAGTTTGTGGTCCACAAACTTGTGTACCAAGTGAAATTTTAACTTTTCAACAGGAATCAATCTACCTTAAAAGGAAATATTATATCACCAAATGCATGCTCTCGACAGGAGAGCCCGTCGTGAGCGCACCGAGGAGTATCATGAGCCCTCTAACGAGCCCAAGGACTTCAGCGACGAGCTCGATAGAATGGACTTCTAATCGCTCAGCATAGCTGGAATAAAGATTCCGCAAGGTCGTCAAAGCCTTGCGGAATCTTGCTTTTATCTCCAAAAATGATTAGATTCTCCGCCCCCGCGATTACCGAAAGGATACGTTGGACTATACCCGCTACAGAATGGGACCGTGTGAGATAGATGAGGATTTCTATACGAAACTACCCAGGGATGAAGAAGAACGGACAGAGCACACAAATCATCCTTGAAAACTCAAGACCCGTCTTATGTTTAGTGACTTGCTTGATGATTAAATTCCTGTGATAACATTGTGAATCCAGATGCATATTTCAATAATTAATAACGGAATTACGATAGAGTACTTATGTAACAGTCTCTCCATGCTGATATAAAGAGTTGTGGTCAAATGACTCTTTGTTATAAAGTCTATTGTTAGAATAACAGGGGAACCCAGTAGAAAAGAAATGGAAAATACCACATTTGGATTCATTCTTAGTGCACCTATGAAATCCCAATGAAGAAATTTTAAAGTTGCTCTGGTAATTCCGCAGCCAGGACAAGGAAGGTGATAAATCAATTTAGAAGGACAAACAATAACATTTGCCTGTCCTTCATGAGCAGCATAAATTAGCCACACACAAACAAGAATATATGCTGCAGCTAATATTTGATTTATATGCTTAATATAAATATTGCTGAAGTTTTTCGTAATTTACTTGCTTAGTTGCTCCAGAAATCATAAACCAATCAATAATTGCCCAAATTCCAAGACCACCACAAGTAAGTAATTTTCCTACACCCATACCAGTTTTACCGATAAAGAATCGGTCGATACCATATACTCCGAGGAAAATAGAAAGAATGAGTGCTGTCGTTGGATTCTTAAACTGAATACCAGATAACATGCCCCATTTCGATTCGTCCAAATTCATTAATTTCTCACGGATGAAAGGAATCTGCTGTTCTGGTAAATTCGATCCATTAGTCATGATAAACATGTCTACTTTTTGCTGATCCATAATACTGTTAATTTAAAATTGTTAATAAATAAGTAAAATTATATTCCTTGATTTCTTTCGAAATCTTAAAGATATCAGTAATATACCATACGACGACTCCTATAGCAAGAATGAAGAAACTAATGGCTAAGATAGGATTTGAATCATCATCAAAGACAAAAAATACATAAGTTACAAAGAAGGCAAGTGTAAGAATTAATTTTAATATACCCGAAAAAACATGACCAACATAAAATCGGTCAATCCCATATACACCTAAACCAATAGAATAGAGAAAGCCCGTCGTTGGATTCTTAAAACTGGCAGACAGAAGCCTACTTAGAAAAGAATCATCATACTTTGCAAGTCGGTCTCGAATTAGCATTAAAGATGAATCAGGGAAAAACTTGCCCTTATTCAGGATGAACATATCTATTGTACTTGAATCCATATCTTTAGTTATTAATATCTTGTGGCTTGAATTAATATCGACAAATTATGAGATTGAGTACTATTACGGATGAGAAATAAATCAATAATTGCCCAAATGAGAAGTCCTCCGCATGTTATTGTCTTAAGCACTCCAAGAACATTATCACCAATATAAAATCTATCAAATCCTATAGGTCCACCAAAAATAGAAAGCATTAGAGCTATTTGTGGATCTTTTAATTTTATCGCAGACAGCAATGGCCATTTCGAGTCATCAATTGCTTCAAGATGTCCAATAATAATAGGAATGTCTGCATCAGAGAAGCAATTCCTATTTGTCAGTATGAATTCATTAACACGGTCTTTATTCATAAAGCCACAATATTTATTCCACACACGAAGAGTGTGAGCCTTTCGACATCCTTAGTCTGAAGGTTCTGCAATACCCGTATATGTAAGAATGAAATCAGCTCACACCTGCAGGTATTTATGTGAGCTGACTCCACGTGGGAATCGAGCAGTATAAATGCTACTGCAGGAGAAGCAGCTTTCAGACTTCTCACCCATATACGTTGAATTTTGCAGATTCTCAGACGGGTCAAAGCTTAATCGCTCTCCTCAATGTCATCGTCCATTTCTCCGAACGACAGGGCAAAGATAAGAAATAATTTTTAAAGTTCCAAATAATTAGACGAAAATTTACTTTTCAAGCTAGCGCACGGAGTCAATTCCGTCACCTTACGGGCTGAACGGCGCTCTGCTCCCTGCTGTCGACCTGACACTTCCCTGCTGTCGGCAGGAGATCAGGGAGCAGAGCGGCGGACAGCAGGGAAGGTGTTGGCGTAGTGCCTTAGGTAACAGCCGCTGTTAGCTAAGGTAACGGATTACGTTAGCTAAAGTAACGGACCTCGTTACCTAAGGCAGGTCACGAATGATACTATCGGAGTAATTGAAAATACTTTTGGACTATTTGAAATTTCTTTCGGAGTATTTCATTTTAGTACCGGAAGGTTGAAGGGGGAGAGTGCCGTGCTAACAGGGTTTTACAAGGGAAGTAAAAGGGAGAGAATGCCTAGGGAAGCGGATTCGAGCGGTCGCCCGAATTAATGTGGGCGGCCGTGCTTATTATTGCGGGCGGGAGGCCGCATTATTGCGCCCGCCCGCCCGAATCTCTTTTACTTTACGTATTTCCTGCCGTTAATCAGGTAGAGACCATGGGGCAGTGTGCTTATAGCATCGCTAACGTTGGTGCCTGCCGGCAACTGGCGGAGCATGCGGCCGTCGAGGGTGTAGACCTTAACAGAAGCGTTGGAGAGAGTGTTGGCTTTGACGAGTTGGATGTCCGTATATTGGCTGGTCACATCGTCGATAAGATGTTTGTTGTCGCTGTTCTTCTGCGCGGAAATCTCGAAGTACTTATCGGTGGTCACGTTGTTGAAATCGACGGTCTGAGGTGAGCCGGTATTTGTACTGAACACGAAATTGACAAAGTCATCGTCGCCATTAATGACGTACTGCTTGCTATACCACTGCTTGCCGCTGACGGTTGTCGTTGTGCTAACCTTGTCGCCAGGCCACTTTCCACTGCTTGGCGAATGGCTGTCGTCACCGCCCCATGTCCAGAAATTGACAGTTGACCAGCCAACATTGTCGGTATTGACATAGACGGTAATGGTCTTTTTCTCGGTGGGGACAGGACTGGAATAGCTGCGAGTGACAATGCCGCTGACGGTAGAGCCAATGAGCAGACCGACTTTCAGCGTCATGTCACCTTCAATGGTAATCTTCGTACCGCTGGCAACCTTTGTGCTTGAGACCGTCGGTGTGCTTCCATCGGTGGTGTATACCAGCTGGGCATCGTTGTTGGCACTGACAGCAGTCAGCATGGCTTGTTGCTGACCTTCATATTCGCCTGAGGGCAGGTCAACCCATGCCGTTTCCATATTGTTCGATACCCAGTAAGCATAGTGATAGCCTGACAGTATGCAAGTATATGCACCATTGGGCGTATATGTTGAGGCTTGCTTGCCTACAACGGCAACAAGGACTTTGTCGTCCTTTCCCTCAGTACGCACAGCATAGTAGTCCTTGTTTGTGGCCATATTCAGTGTTGAGCTCTCGTTGTGCAATCCAACGGCATTGCGCACATCAATCATCGCCTTGATGTCGCGCTTGCAGTTTATCCAGTGTTTCAGGAAAATACACGGTGTACCAGGCATAGCTAACAGGAAGGCATTGGCTGCCAGTGTGTCTTTTCGCAGTGGTCCGTTGGAACTTCCGTCGGGACGTACTTCCGTATCGTGGTTCTCAACGAAGGTCACAGCATAGCGGCGGTAGTTGCCACTATTGAAATTGCTGCTGACGAGTGGCCAATTACCCTCATTCTGCTTGCCCAGATAGGTCCAGTCGCTTTTGTCGGTGGCATTGCGAACGACATATTTGAATTGGAAGTCGAAAGCAGCACTGGTCTTGTAGGTAGAATCAATCCAGTTCTTAATGGTATTGGAACCGTCCCAGCATTCGCCCACACTGAATGTAGGCTTGGAGTCTTCGTTATACATTTTGGTGAACGAACCGCTATAGCCCTTTACCATGTCGTAGCGGAAACCTACATAGCCGAGGTCGTTGAGCAACATGTTCAGGTAAGCCTTCACGCTTTTCTGTACGTTCTCACTCTTATGGTCCAGGTCGCGCATGCCATCCCACCCCTCACCGGTATCGTTGTTCGACGAGAGTGAATAGCCGTTTTGGGTAGCCCAAGTCTTGGTCTTGCCGCCATCGTCATCAGCACAGATGTCTGTTGACTTCAGTTCGTAGGTTACGCCATTATAGGTCTCAGCAGGGAAATCAACCCAGTTTGATTTGTTTCTACGGTGATTGATGACTACGTCAGCTATTGTGCCAATGCCTTTCTGTGTAAAAGTGCTGATCATCGAACGCAGCTCTGTTTCACTGCCAAACGAACTATTGTAATGGCCAGGGAACCAGTAGAGATCGTCGTAGCCCATAGAGGTACCACCGCAGTCGCCACTCTGAGGAATCCATACGAGTTTGAAGTACTGCGACAGTTCATCAGCCTGCTTCTCCAGTTTTACCCATTGCGACTGCGAAAACGAGTCCCAATAGAAGGCCTGCAACATGACGCCTTCGTATTTTTCTGGCCAGCCCTGCGCCAACATAGGCAGGGTTACTAAAAGTGTAATGATAGATGCGAATAAACGTTTCATAATCATTGGGTTATTAGTTTTTGTACTGCAAAGATACGGATTAATTGACAATTGACAATTGACAATTGATAATTTCGTGGCGGCAGGAGTGTGCAACCGATTGCATACGGCTATGTTTTCGTGAAGCCTAACGTCAGTACGCTGAGGTGGATGCCAGGGATGTCCTTGAGGACTTCAATGCAGGCCATCAGTGTGGCCCCCGTGGTGCAGATGTCATCGACGAGCAGTATGTGTTTGTCCTGTAACAGACTGCCGTCGCGCAACTCAAACATGTCGTCTACGTTTTCCTGACGCTCGTGACGGCTAAGCTGTGTCTGACTCTTAACAAAATGCTTGCGACGCAGGGCTTTGGTGACGACGGGCAGATGGGTAATATCGCTGATGCCGATAGCCAGTTGCTCGCTTTGGTTATAGCCGCGTTGTCGCATACGCTTGCGGCTTAATGGCACAGGCAGCAGGATGTCGATACCGTCGAAATAGCGTGCAAACTGCATCTCATTAGCCATCAACCGTCCCATATCCTCGCCTATATCAGGACGGTCGTGGTATTTCATATCATAAACAAGTCGGGCCATCTCCGAATGGGGCTCATAGAACAGCAGGGCAGCAGCTCGCTCCACAGGGGTCAGGTGCCAGAACAGCTGAGCCATAGGGTTATTCTCAGGCGTAAACTGATAAGTGGTACGGGGCAGGTGCAGCACGCACACCGAACAGAGGCTTCGCTCCGTGGGTGCCAGTCGCTCACCGCAGACCACACACTGTCGTGGTGAGATAAAGTCAAGAAAACGCGTCCACCAGTTCATTGTTCATTCATTCGTGTAATTCGTGCAATTCGTGGTTAAAAGTCATCGTCGTCTGGTTCTTCTTCCACGTCAATGCACTGGCGGATGATGTCAAAGGTAAAACCGCGTCCCAGTGCAAACCGCATCAACTTCTGGTTCAACTCGTAGTCGCTGTTGGCTTTCGTCGTCTTGCGTTTCTGTTTCAGCAAGGGACGCAACACGCTGAGGTATTCGTCGTCATCCACCTCATCGAGCACACGCTTACGGATATCTGCGTCGATATGTTTCTGCCAAAGGCCTTGATCAACCTTGCGACGACCCCATTTGTTATATCGGATCTTATCCTTAACGAAGGCTTCTGCATAACGCTCGTCATCAACATATTTTTCCTTCACCAGTCGCTGCATCACGCGGGCTTGCGCCTCCTCGGACACTTCCCAGCGACGCATCTTCTCCAACATTTCCCATTGGCAGTGCTCGGCCTGTGCACACAGCGCCGTCAGCGTCAGGTAAGCTTCATTCTCACTCTTCATTTTTGCGCTCTTATCATTCGTTGTTTGCCGTATTGGTCATTGTTAAGCGTGATGTCGTGATACGACATCTTACTCAACATCTCGCGGAGAGCCTCCGCATACAGGGGGTTCATCTCGAAATACAACCACCCGTCATCCTTTAGTGCCGTCTGTCCGTATTCCGCAATAGCACGATAGAACAGCAGCGGGTCGTCGTCAGGAACAAACAGCGCGGTATGAGGCTCATGTTCCAATACGTTAGCCTCCATGGTCTCGCGTTCCTTATTACATATATAGGGAGGATTGCTGACGATGAGGTCGAAGGCGGAGGTCAGATGGCTGATGTCTGAGGGAAGATGTAAGACGTCCACCTGTTCAAACGACACATGAATATGGGTACGTTTGGCATTCTCCTCTGCAACTTTTAACGCCTCTTCCGAGATATCCCACGCCGTCACTTCCGCTTCGGGCATTTCCGCTGCCAACGTAATGGCAATACAGCCAGAGCCTGTTCCGATGTCGAGAATATGGGTAGCGTCCGTTGCTATTATCCATTGGCAGAGTTCTGCTGTTTCAGGCCTTGGAATCAGTACATGCTCATTGACCACAAACGTCCTGCCGCAAAAGTCAGCTTGCCCCAATACATACTGTACCGGCTCCTGTCGCTCCAACCTAAGTGCTATCTGCTCCAACTCGTCTTGAGGTACACCGCTGTCACGACCCATCAGGAGGTCGCTCAACGTCAAGCCATAGCGTACTTCATAGATGAGTCTCGCTATCGCTTGCGCCTCATTGTCACCATACACCTTCGCTATTCGGTGCCATAGCTGCTGGTAGGTCATTGGCTGATTTGGGCCGCAGCTCTGAGTATATCGGAAAGCTCAACACCCAGCACCTGCAGAATATCCGTCACCGAGAAGTCCTTTTTACCCAATTTATCGGAGTGTATCATCACTGTTGGGTAATAGAGGCCCGTCTTGTTATTATATTTGGTATCCAGATAAAGCTGACCTAATAAAATGTCTTCCAACATCAGCGACATTGTCAGGTTGCTATTGAAACTCTCTACAATGGCTTTACATTCCTGCTCCGTCGTCCCCTCCTCCATGCACTTGGCAATCTGGATACCGTTGACCACCAGATAATTCACATTGTCGGTTGTGGCATTAAAGACCAGACTATTATTCAAGGCCTTCACGGTGAAGTCGGCATGCACCTTGACATCATGACTGAGCAGCTTCTCGAGGTCACCATCGTCCTCCAGTTTGGCCGTCATCGACAGCAGCGGAATATCTTCACCCACCTTGCCGTAAGTCAGATCAACCGTACGTCTGTGCATGCTGTCCTTGTCGTACGTCAAGTTAATCTCATAGTCACGATAGTACATCTGACCATTGTAGAAATAACCTGTGATGATAATGGGCAGCCACCAAGGACGTGCGCATTCCGAGTCGGACTCAATCCTTACCACCTGTTCGCCGTCCTTAAAGATATAGAATTCGCTGGCTTTGTTCGTCACAGTGTGCGTCTTGAAACCCCGCCATCGAATGGAGACTTCCTCTTCGATTTCGCCCTTCACCGTGTATAGGCTACCATCCTTTGCGGTATAGTTTACCTCACCCTTCTTGGTGGTGTTTATTCCAAACCACGAAGAACTGCTCTCGCCCATATCGCCTAATGTCACCGTTAAATCCCATGCTAGTTCCAAGGCATCGTTGAATGCCTGGAACGAGAACCGACGACCTAGGTTCGCGGCGCGCGTCGTGGCCTGCTCGCCTTCCAGTAAGCCAAGCAGTGTCGACAACTTGTTCTCAAACTCAATGCGCTCGTTATTCTCTTCAGCACGGGTGGTTGCTGTCGTATAGGGTACCACCTCTTTCAGCCCTTTCAGTTCTTGGAAGTTCAGGTCTGATAGCTGTTTGTTAAACGAGTTTGCAGCATCCACCAACGGGTTGGCTGGCATCACCTCGTTCTCTTCTGTCTGTCCGGCAACATTGTCTGCCAGTTTGTCGTCGTCGTTGTTACAGCCCGACATCACAAATACTCCAGCTGCCATCAACAGCGTCAGGAATAGGGAATTAATAGCTTTTTTCATAGGGTTGTTCTTTTTATTTCGTTTCTGCTGGCAAAGATAGTGTAAATCAAGGAAAACTCCAAATAAATTTAGTTTTATTTGGTATTTTCCTCGCTTATCTTTGGTTCTTTGCTCACTTATTCGTACCTTTTCGCTTTGCGAGAAGGCACTTTCGCTCGAAAATACTCAAATAAATTTGGTATTATCCTCGCTTATTCGTACCTTTGCACCGATGACGAACGATGAACTATACATGCAGCGTTGCATTCAACTGGCTGCAAACGGCATTCAAGGAGCACGCCCCAATCCGATGGTCGGGGCTGTAATAACAGTCAGCCAACAGCAATTCGCAACGCCACACTCTGCTCTGCAGAGAACAGCTAACAGCCAAAAGCCAAGAATCATCGGCGAAGGCTACCACGTACGTTGTGGCGAGGGGCATGCGGAGGTCAACGCCTTTGCCAGTGTGCGTCCTGAGGATGAGGCCTTGTTAAAGGACGCAACGATTTATGTTTCTCTGGAACCATGTTCACATTACGGTAAGACACCGCCCTGCGCTGACCTGATTATTAAAAAAGGAATAAAACGTGTGGTTGTAGGCACTATTGATCCCTTTGCTGAGGTGCAGGGTAGGGGCATCAAGAAGTTACAGGATTCGGGTATCGACGTTACTGTGGGGGTGCTCGAAAAGGAATGCCAGTGGCTGAACCGCCGTTTCTTTACCTATCACCGTGAGCACCGTCCGTACATCATCCTCAAATGGGCACAGACCGCCAATGGATTCATCGATGACCATGGGAAAACCCTGCAAATCAGCAACGAACAAACGCAGATGCTCTCCCATCAGTTGCGTGCCGAGGAGGATGCCATCCTCGTGGGCCATACTACCGATGCACGCGAACATCCGCAGTTGACCGTTCGACACTGGCACGGCCCCAATCCCAAGCGTATCGTACTGACCCACGACCGCCCCTTACCACAATTGATGGATGATCTCTACCAGCACGTCATCCAGTCACTCATCGTCGAAGGTGGTCGTCAGACGCTCGAGTCGTTTATCATCGCAGGCCTCTGGGACGAAATTCGTGTCGAGACGGCTCCCATCACCGTTACCGACGGCACCCATGCTCCCCAGCTTCCTGCCAACGTCTCGTTGCTCAGTCGTGAGACCTACGCTGACAATACCCTGTGTCGCTATGTAAGGGCTTTCATTCGGGGCTGAACCAGAATCGATTACGCTAAAATTACGCCAAATAAGAAAAAGAAAAATCGCCAAGTTGCTTATTTCTAGCTACTTAGCGGTTGTTTTGGTTGGGGTACCCGGACAACAAAGCGTTAAATCCTATCGATTTCTATCTAATTCAAATGTTTGTAAATCCCTGAAAATAAACGCATTATATAATTATATAATTTTAACAATTATCGAACTAATCACGCCAATTTTAAATT
>JAEEGL015764505.1_pt1 | contig 21818 bp, 15 predicted proteins | sample 9134231 | NCBI WGS metagenome assembly JAEEGL01 (sample SAMN16246548, study PRJNA631951) | gut metagenome | biome: gut microbiome; feature: rumen; material: fiber-attached | host: Bos | place: Iran: Karaj | collected 2018-10 | reverse complement strand
GGCTACGGCAAATAATAATTACAGTGCGTCTGGTACTAGTGCGCAGCCAAACTCCATTTGTCCAAAGAACTGGGGATTGCCACCAATTACTTCGGCAGGTTTAACGATGAATAACCTGGCAAATTATTACGGTAATACAACAGGAAGTGACCAATACATTGCTGCTGACCCAACTTATTTTGTTCGTGGCGGACAAATAAGTGCGAGATATTTGTCTTCTGAAAATATTACAGTAGGAACGCTTGGTCTTTCGGGTAATGCTGGCTTTTATTGGTATGATAGACGTGTTGCTATGAATAATAATTCTAGTGGCATTTCTATGTCGTCTTCTGATGCTTATTTAGGTAATTCCATTCGTTGTACGGTGCGTACAATGAATAAGGTCACTTTAAACTACAACGCAAATGGCGGCACCGGCACGATGCCAACCCAGGAGGTGAAGATAAATAGATCTATCCAACTTGCAAATAATCAGTTTGAGCGCAGCGGCTATAAGTTTATGGGCTGGAACTTAGATCCTAATGGTCTTGATCTTGGCTATGGCGAAGGCGATACTTTTACGGCCAACGTAAGTGAAAGTACCACTTCTATAACTTTGTATGCTCAATGGGAAGAAGACCCGGGTAGCCAGGGTGGTGGATACCAAGGTAGAACTTTGGCTCGTGCGTACGAAGAAGCTTATCTATATAACGGCGGCAATTTTGATACTGAAAGTAGCGAAATGAATCATCGTGGTATGTTTGTTCCAGAAAGAGATGTTCAAGGGAATTATACTGGCAACTATTTTGAAGCAACGAAGCAGAGTGACTATGATGGTATTCCAGCTAGAGACTTGCGTTTTGCAATGCAAGATGCAAATCTTTTAGTAGACGGACAAAAGATTTGTGATCGTGCGACGGTGGTTGGGTCTTCGGTCCATCTTTTGGATCTCCGCGACAATAAATCTTATTGGGCTACGAAGCTTAAGGATGGTCAATGTTGGATGACGCAAAACCTAGATTTTAATTTGACTGCTGGTGTAACGCTCACATCTCAAGATACCGATCTTGGTTGGGATAAAGTAAACAACCAATATAGTGCGGGAGTTACTAGCTGGACGCCAACACGTACTACCATCAATGCTTCAAATGTGACAAATGGTGTGATCTCTTCTTGGGAAAATAACTATGATTACGATATTTCTGTTGATGTAGGGGACTGGTATTGGGATGGTGGTGAAAATAGAAATACTTCCAATAATTATTTGGCAGGTGATACGGGTGGCGTATTTAAGAAAAACGAGATGTTCAGCCTAACTCAAGAACATGGTCATGTAGGAAACTATTATAACTGGACAGCTGCCATTGCACATTCGCAGAGTGGGAATGTCCCGCCTGTTGATTCGATTTGTCCAAAGTATTGGAAGCTTCCATATATTAATACATATGAGGGTGGTGGAGCAGATGGGATAAGAGACTTTAGGAATCTTATTCCTCTATATGCCCGTGCAGATGGTGACTGGGTGGTTAATGGATATCAAGTTAGCGGTAATGTAGCAGTGCGTCATCCTTTGTACTTTGTACAAGGTGGTTATATTAGTACTGATAAAACTATTATTGAGGCTGGGTTTAGTGGACGTTATTGGACGAGTGGTACGAATAATAATGAATATTTCCCAAGCAATGCATGGTATTTGCAGTTTGACTTTTCTAGAATCGATGAATGGGATCATACTTACAACATGCATTATTCTGTTGGGTATAACGGTAAGTCTGTCCGTTGTCTCATGAGATAGTATATAATATAGCTATGAAATCGTTTTTCTTTTATGATCTTGAAACTAGTGGGCTGAGTCCGCGTTCTGATCGTATTATGCAATTTGCGGGCCAGCGTACTGATATGGATTTGAAGCCAATTGGCGAGCCGGTGAATATTTTGGTAAAAATGACGGAAGATGCTTTGCCTAGCCCGGGCGCCATTATGGTGACCAAAATTACACCACAGCAAACCTTGATGGATGGAATTACTGAAGCTGAGTTTTGCCGCTATGTAACGGAGGAAGTTTTTACGCCGGAGACTGTGGCGGTTGGATATAATACTGTACGTTTTGATGATGAGTTTATGCGTGCAACTTTTTGGCGAAATTTTTACGATCCATACGAATATGAATGGAAGGATGGGCGCAGTCGCTGGGATATGCTAGATGTTGTGAGATTAACCAGAGCTCTACGTCCGGAGGGAATTAATTGGCCGTTTACCGAAGATGGTAAGCCGACTAACCGTCTCGAGCTTCTTACTAAAATGAATGGGCTCTCCCACGAGCATGCGCACGATGCGCTTTCTGATGTTTATGCCACTATCGCGGTGGCCGGGCTTATCCGCGATAAACAGCCAGATTTGTTTAATTTTCTATTTAAGATTCGTAATAAAAACGATGTCAAAAAATATGTGAATTTGGACGATAAAAAACCATTTGTGTATGCGTCTGGCAGGTATTCGTCAATGTTCAATAAAACAACTGTAGCGTTTCCTTTGACGGCTGGGCGAAACGGCAACATCTTGGTGTATGATCTTCGCTTTGATATTGATGATGTGATGAATCGTGAATCGGCTTATCCGGTGGTGAAGGAAATTGGCTTAAATAAATGCCCGGCGGTGGCGCCACTTAGTGTACTGGACAAAGCTGATGGTTGGGAAAAGATTGGTCTTTCAAAAGAGACTGTTGAAAAGAACTTAGAAAAATTACTGGCTCATCCAGAATTTGCCGAAAAAATGCGTGAAGAAAAAGAAAATATGCCAGAGTTTCCACCAGCTGTAGAGCCAGAGGGCGCAATTTATGAAGGATTTCTAAATGATACTGACCGCATCAAAGTTGCCGCTGTGCGTAATGCTGATGAAAACAAGCTCGCGGATTTTCATCCAGAATTTATTGATACGAGATTGCCAGATTTGCTTCTACATTACAAAGGCCGTAACTTTCCGAAGTCTCTGTCCGAATCTGAAACAGAGATGTGGGAAAAATACCGCCGTGAGAGGTTGGAACGCCAAGCGCCAAAGTTTATGGCCGAGCTTCAGAAAGTTTATGAGCAGGATTCGTTTATTGCCGAAGAATTAAAGCTCTATTTTGAATCGCTTATGCTATAATAGTATAAAGAAAGGGTGGAATGGACAACAATAAAATAATGATTGTCGGTACTGGTAATGTGGGCGCGTCGATCGCGTTTGCTTTGATGAACCAAAGAACTGCCGTGAATGAAGTTGTTTTAACTGATATTATTGCAAAAGATGCCGTGGGCGAAGCGATGGATCTTCGTGATGCACTCGCCGTTGCGCCAAGTTTTGTAAAAATTAGTAGTGGTACTTATAAGGACGCTGCTGACTGTGATGTAGTAGTTATTACTGCTGGAGCTCCGCAAAAGCCAGGTGAGACTCGCATGGACCTATTGAAGAAAAATGCGAACATCTTAAAGGGCATGACTGAACAGATCATGGCAAGTGGTTTTGATGGGATTTTTCTTGTTGTAACCAACCCAATGGATGTTATGACTGATCTTACGATGCGTTTTTCGGGATTACCAAGCGAAAAGGTAATTGGTTCTGGTACGGTGCTAGATTCAGCTAGACTTCGTACCCGTATCGCTGGGTATCTTAATATTAGCCCAAAATCTGTACATGCTTATCAAGTAGGTGAGCATGGCGATACCGAACTCACGCTCTGGTCTTCTGCTGATGTAGGTGGTCAAAATGTTTCTGAACTTTTGCCAGAAAACATTCTCGGTGATATTTCTGATTTTGTCAAAAACGAGGCCTATGACATCATTGAGAAAAAAGGTGCTACATATTATGGTATCGCAACTTGCGTCGTATCGATTCTAAATTGTATCTTTAACGATGAGATGCGTGTACTTCCAGTTTCTTCTTATGATAGCTTCAATGATTGTTATTATGGCTTCCCGGCTGTAGTTGGTAGGGCTGGAATTATTCGCCGTCTTGATTTAAAATTATCTGAAAAGGAAGGTGTAAAACTACAGGAGTCTATCAATGCGATCAAAAATGCTACTAAGTCTGTTTGGTATTAGTCTTTTAATCTCGCTTTTTCCAACTAATGCGTTTGCCAAAAACGTAAATGATTTTTATTTTGAAGATTTTACGGCAGATTATTATTTAAACAAAACCGAAGATGGAACTTCTACTCTTCGTGTGGTAGAAAGTTTGACTGCGGTATTTCCAGAGTACAAGCAAAACAAGGGAATTATTAGAAACATTCCTTACAAAAATCAGAATGGCAAAAATGTTACTATCACTCGTAAAGATATTGATAATTTGAAACTTACCAGAAACGGCCTTCCGGAACCAATTTATGATATCGAAAAACAAGATGGTTATTATGAGGTTTCTACCGGTACTGACGATTATGTATTAGGTAAGCAAAAATATACTTTTGATTACACTTTCTCAAAAGTGATTACAGAATTTCCTACGCACCAAGAATTATACTGGGACACGAATGGCACGGGTTGGTCACAAAGATTTGACTCGGTAACAGCTAGGGTGCACTTTGGAGATGAGGAAATCGCCAAAAGTTTTGATGGCCAAAAATGGTGTTATGTAGGTAAGTATGGCGTTAGCGGACAATCTAGGTGCAAAATTACTAAAATCGAGGATGGTTTAGAATTTAAGGCAGAGAAATTAACCGCATACGAAAACCTAACTTTCGATATCCAATTTGAGCTTGGATCCTTTGTAGTGCCAGAACCAGAAACAACAGACATACTTCTTTATATAATGATTGGGATTGGTGTAGTTTGTGGTCTCGTTCTACTCTTTGCGATTTGGCGTTACAACAAAAACGGTGAAAAGCGCAGGTTTTATAAAGGGCTATTTGTGGTTCCAGAATATGATGCGCCAAAGGGATATAGTCTGGCCGCACTTTCTGAAGTTTACATTGGCAAAAAAGCAAATGTAAATGTTGCGATTTTATTAAAGTTAATTGTTGAAAAGAATATTTCACTTATTAAAAAACAGGACGCTGGTTTCTTGAGAGGCGAAAAGTGGGCAATAAAGATTAATGATATTAATAATATTGATAAAACCGAGAAGATTACTTTGAAGCTTGTTAACGGTGGCGGTGAGGTGCATAATGGTGATGAAATTGAGATCAAAAACCGCTATACCACTACGGCGACTCGCGTGCTCGGATCGTCTTTTGATTCCGCAATTAGAAATGAATTAAAAGAAAAAGGGTTAACCGAAAAAGGTTATTCCCTGGGTGCTTCGGCGGTCAAAGCATTTGGAATGTTTAGTATTTTCTTCATCCTTTGCTGGGGCGGTCCAATGTTGTTTGCGTTTGGTTATGTATTTCTCGAAGAATTTACAGAAGGCAAGATTGCGCTTTATGATGATATCTTTGTACCAGTAATTGGTATAATGATTCTTGTAACTTTCATTGTTTGCTCCGCTCTTAGCTCTAGCAACAACAAATATAAGAAGCATACTCATGACGGTCTTAAAATGTCTAGATATATGGACGGGCTTAAAATGTATATTGAAATGGCAGAAGCGGATAGATTAGAGTTTTTGCAGAGCAAGAAGAATGTGGATGTGTCGGACGAAGGGATTGTAAAATTATATGAAAAACTTTTGCCATACGCGGCGATTTTTGGTTTAGAAAAATCTTGGATGAAGGAACTAGAAAAGTATTATCAACTTAACGATGTTGAAACTCCGGATTGGTATGTGGGAAATATTGGCATGCTTTCAGTATTAAATACAGTAAGCACAGCTTCGTCATACGCGGCTAGAGCTAGTATGGCGGCTGGTAGCGGTGGATCATCTTCTGGATTCTCCGGCGGCGGAGGTGGCGGGTTCTCCGGCGGCGGCGGAGGCGGCGGTGGCGGCGGTGGCCGCTAGTCTCGGGGCTTGAAATATTTAGCATAAGTATTATAATGAAGAAAAATATTATTGATTTTTAATGAAGGAAAAATATGGAGCCAACAAATAACCCTATGCCAACTACTAACCCCGTACCAGAGCCAGTAACGCCTCCAGTCCCTCCTGTTCCTCCAGTTCCAGATCCAGTAGCTCCAGCAGAACCTGTAGCTCCTATTCCTGAGCCAGTGGCTCCGGCTCCAGTAGAGCCTGTTGCTCCAGCTCCTGAACCGGTTGCTCCTGTTCCTGCTCCAGAACCAGCTGCTCCAGCTCCAGTTGAAGCTCCAGTTATTGCACCGGGTGCTCCAAATCCGGTTGCTTCAAATCCAATGTTTCAACCTGTGAATACTACATTTGATACTGCTCCAATTATGATGCCAGAGGCTCCAAAGGCTCCAGATCCAGTTGAAGAAGAGCTCAAAACTCCTCTTACTCCTGCCGCTCCAGTTCCTGGTTCTATTGGTAGCGCTGTTTCTGTTCCTGCTGGTGCTCCAATGCAGCAAACCACAAATGTTGCATTTACCGATCCTGCTATGCAACCAGACCCAAGTGCAGTGGCAAATAAGATGTTAGCTGGTATCGCAAAAAATAAAATTTCAGCTTTAAAGATTAGGATTATTTGTGGCGTTGTGCTGATTATAGTTGTTTTGATCGCCTTCCTAATCATTATGATGAATAACTAGAATCACCTCTCAAATTGCAATTTCTTTTAAAGTATTGTAAAATATTTTTATGGCAAAAACTTATATTACTACTGCAATTCCTTACATGAATGGTACTCCGCATATTGGACATGCGATGGATTATTGTCTTGCGGACGTGTACGCTCGCTACAAAAAGATGGTTGGCAACGAAGTACGCATGTCTGCCGGTACGGATGAGCATGGTAATAAAATCGAGCAAAAAGCAAAAGAGCTTGGTTTTCCAGTAAAAGAATATGTTGACAAAAATGTTGCTATTTTTAAAGATTTTATTTCTCAGCTTGGTGTAGAATATACTGATTTCGTGCGTACTACCGATGCTGACCATGAACGTCGCGTGCAAATGATTTGGGAAAAACTTTCCCCTTATATTTACAAGGCAAAATATGCTGGTTGGTATTGTACTGGCTGTGAACGATATGTGACTGAAAAAGAATATGACGAAAATGGTGGCGTATGCCCAGATCACCAAAAACCATATGAGAAATTTGAAGAAGAGAATTATTACTTTAAGATTTCTGAATTCAAAGACAAGATTCGCACAGCGATTGAATCTGACGAACTTTTGATTTTACCAGAGTTTAGAAAAAAAGAAATGTTAGCGCTTCTTGAAGAATCTCCAGACGTTTCTGTCTCTCGTCCTAAAGCACAGCTAGATTGGGGCGTGCCAGTGCCTGGCGATGATTCGCAAGTAATGTATGTTTGGATGGATGCACTTGCAAACTATATTACAGTGCTTGGCTATCCAGAAAACGATATTTCAGATTGGTGGCCAGCTGCTGCCGAATTTGTAGGTAAAGACATTCTGAGATTCCATTCAATTATTTGGCCGGCAATGCTAATGGGGCTTGGCCTCCCACTTCCTAAGGTTCTCGTGTCTCACGGCATGGTGCTTTCTGACGGGCAAAAGATGAGCAAGTCGATTGGTAACGTTGTGAATCCGGTTGATGTACTAGAAAAACACGGTTCGTCCGCATTCCGCTACTTCTTCCTTCGTCATATTGATACTTTTGCAGACTCTGATTTTACGTGGGAAAAATTTGAGAACGCTTACAATAATGAGCTTGCAAATGATCTCGGTAATTTAGTACAAAGACTTTCAACTATGATTTCAAAGAATAATGTTAAGTTTGAAAAACATAACATTGAACTTGATAAAGAATATGTTGGACTCATGGAAAACTTTGAATTTTCAAAAGCGTTTGACTATGTGTGGGATAAAATCCAAAACATCAATCGCATGATTGACGAAGAAAAACCATGGATGCTTGCTAAAGCTGGTGAGACTGAAAAACTTTCTGAATGTCTAAATAAACTCGCAAATGAACTCGTCTTTGCAAACAAAATGCTTTCACCATTCTTGCCAGAAACTGCAGCGAAGATCGATGAAGTATTTTCCGAGACTGTTACCCCACCTTCGCAGCCTTTGTTCCCAAAGCAATAAAAAAATAACCCCTGGAGGGGTTATTTTTTTTAACTAATTATTCTTCGCCGTTTAGTTTGGATGCGAAGTCGGAGATGTACATACCGATTACGCCACCAAGCATTGGGAATAGTGCGTAGATTGCAAGTGCTGCGCCTACGCCGCTCATGATTTCGCCAAAGTTCTCACCAGTAGTTGGGAAGATTTGGAACATGAGTGCTACTGCTGGGTTCAAAGCAAAGTTGCCTTGAAGGCCGAAGAATGCAGCAGAGATTACGTAGCTTACAACGATTGCGAGTACGATACCACCAGCGATTACTGCGCCGTAGGTAAATGCACTCTTTTTGTATTTGAGAGCACGTGCTACGAAGAATGAAATGATGATAGCACCGAGAAGCTCGATCATCGCAAAAATGAAGAATTGGTTCTCGCCAACTGGAGTCATGGTTGGGACTGCATAGGCAGTTTCGCCACCAGCTAGGTGGAATGAGTTAAATACGAGCCAACCGAGCCATGCACCGACGATCTCAACAATGATGTACATTACACCGCGGATGATAGACAAACGGCGAGTAGCCATAAGACCAGCAACTACGAGTGGGTTAAGGCATGCACCAGAAAATGCATAGATTGCAATGAAGATTGCAATAAGTGCTACTGAGTAGGTAGCAATGCTGTGAATACCCATCAGTGAGATTGCGAATAGGAAGATTGTGAGGATGGCAGTGCCAAAGAACTCACCAAAAAGTGCACCGTAGAACTTGGTGTTTTTGAAGATGGTGAGGATAGACTCGTTACCTTCATATTTCTTTGCAAAGAATCCTGCGAAGCAAGATTTGTTTTCTGTTTTTTCCACCACAGTGTTAGTTTTTGGAGCCTCGGATACTGGCTTTGTGACAGTCTTCGCGGCAGTTTTTGGTTTGGCTGTTTTAGCTTTGCTTGAAGCAGCCTTCACCGTTGTCTTTGGCTTCTTAGTTGCCATTTATGACCTCCTTTAATAATAATATAAATATTATAGCATAACTTTTGTGTGATATAATAAAAAAGTTATTAACTTATTTAGGATATTTATGGGCGTAATTGTAAACAAAGAAGATGACAAAAATGATGAACTTTCTCGCAGAATTAATGCAGATCTTCGTGCAAAAATGTATAGTAGTTCTGATGATTCTGGCGATGATGGCAGTGGGTTAAAAGGAAACCCTGATCCTGATCTTGTTGAAGATTCTGAATACGCAAAAGACTTTAAAAAGACCGGCAAGTTTGGTTGGGTTTGGATTGTTTTAATTGTTCTTGCTGTAATTTCACTTATCTCGATTATTTTGATTTAATAACTTTTGCAGTTTTTAGCATAAGTAGTATATAATATATATATGGCTACAAGTAGTCCTAATGTTGGTGGCGCTGCCGGTGCAACTGGTTCTGCTAAAAATAGTATGACGCCAGGTTTTTTGGGCGGTGCAGGTGGCGGGGAAAAACCAGTAGGACTAAATGCGCGTAATGAAAAAGGCGCTTCTGTACTTGGTGCGGCCGAAAAAGCGGCAGCTGGAGCGGACATTTCTCAAAACAATGATGACCTTGATGGTGCTCGTGAAGATGAAGAGAATGTTGGCAGTGTAAATTATACTGGTTCTGGACGTGAAGAGGTTGAAGAAAAGCAAGGGCAAGGATTCTTTTCCAATCATAAGGGCCCGGTAGCTGGCGTAATTTTATCTTTAGCGTTGCTCATCGTTATGATGGCCCCTGCAGGAAGCCCATTGCTAGGTTGGGCGGAAAACATTACGTCTATGTTTGGACAAAGTAGTGCAGTAATGAACAGGCGTTCTAATTTTATGATTAACAGATTACTTAAGACGAACGCTAGCACTACTAAAAATACTTTTCTTGGTTCGCAATTTAATATCAAGAACAGCAAATTAATTAGTAAATTAAAATCACAGAATATTAATTATGTGGAAACGACAGATGCGAGCGGTAATAAAATAAATATGATGGTCTATGAATCCCCTGACGGGAAGGTGGTTCCGATTGTTGCAAGTGATGGAGATGTCCCTCGTGCCAACTCTTTGCAGGGAGCTGAAGTTGACGTAGGGAATGGTAGACGTCTGACTATTAATAGCGAAGGAATGACTCTTTCTAAAGCAAGGTCGAGTAATCCTGATTTTAATACAAGATATGATGCTGCAACTATTACACTTACCGGTAGAATTGCGGGTTGGTTTGACGGCATTGCGGATGCTATGTTTACTAGATTGGTTGGGCGTAATGCGCGAAATCAAACTGATATGGACGGAGAGTATTCAAAAGAGAAAGCTGATGAGATTTTATTTAAGAACAGAGCCCAGGGTGAAAATGAATCCGAAATGGATGCTGAAAACATGAAGAAAAATGATAATGGAGAATATGACACTAAAAAAATAACTGATTCAGACGGAGATTTAATTGATTCTAACGGGAAGAAAATTGTTGATCCCACAAGTGACGCTGCTGATGCAACTATTAAAGTTTCTGAGGTTACTGGTGCGGCTGCCGGAGATGATAGTTTGAAAGTAGGAAAGAATTCCGCTCAAGATGTCGGGAACAGTTTAAAAGCAAAAGCCGCTAAGATTTCTATGATGGCATCTTCAACGGTTTGTGGAGTTTTAAAAAGTGTTTCTGCTATTAGTTTAACTGTTGGTGCTATATCGGTTATAAACTCGATTGGTTTTGCTGCTGTATATTTAGAGATAGCTTCGAAAATAAAAGACGGAAGAGGCGATGAGTTGACACATGAAGCATCAAACCAACTTTATGCTAAAACAAAGACATACGCTTATGATCCTAGCTCTGGTGAAAGCATTGATGTTAATGGATCTATAGTTGATAGCCCTGGATGGAACACAGTGTTTTCTGACAAGAATTTAATTGATGAGAATAGCCCTGAAGCTATGATGGTTAATCGTGAAAATGCTGCTAAAATTGCTCTAAGGAATGTGGGCCTGGGAGGAGCTTTGTCTAGTTTTGCTACCGGAGTGGCTGCACTTGGTGGCGGAGTGGCTGCATTTCGTGCTTGTAATGGTATACAGGCTATTGCTGGGTTTGTTGATGGTGCGTCTGATGTCATTCTTGCTTTTGGAACATTTGGTGTAGGTAATTTTGTCAAGGAAATCATTAAAGGTGCAGTTAAAGGTTTGGCTATAGCTGGAACTATGACTGCTATGTTTGTCATTATTGGAATTATTACACCTGTCGTTTCTACTTGGTTAGCATCTTCTCTTCAGAACCTTGTTTTGGGTAAAATAGGTGGCTATGTGCTAAACAGTGGTGCACAAAATATATTCAATTCTAACCTTGCAATGAGTACTGGTCGATACGCAACAAGGGATAATGCGGTTGAGATATTCGGTATGACGAAAGACGTTGAAAAAGAATGGGCGGCTTATGAAAGAGCAACGAGAAGCCCGTTTGATACTACAAGTAAGTATACTTTTCTTGGTAGTATAGTTAATTCATTTACGCCTATCAATAATTCTTCTGGCAATAATATCCTCTCTCCAATATCTTCTACAATTTCTTTGGCCGGTTCATCTGTTCTAGCTATGGTTAACCCAAGCGCGAAAGCAGCTAGTGAAAGTAACAGTTTTGCCCAGTCATTAGCAAGTGAAGAAAACTGCCCAACTCTTTCTTCTGTTGGCGTTGCTGGTGATTTTGCCTGCAATAAACATGTTGGCGCTTACGTAAATGAATTAACTACAATGGACCCTGACGATAATTATAAATGGATGAAGGAACATAACAGTTTTGTAGATGAAGATGATGAATCTGGTAATCCTAAGGTTGATAAAGATTCGGACTACTTCAAATACATTGTTGCATGTGTGGCAAATGATTCACAACCTGGTGCAATCAGTGGTGCTGTTGAAGGCGCTATTTATAGCCTTACTACAACAGATAATGATGTTGTAAATGGCATGATAAACATTGGCATGAACTTTGTTCCATTTTCAGGCTTTCTTGATTCTCTTACAGCGGCGGAAATGCAAGCTAACTATAAATGGAATAGCGGACTTGCTTGTACTGGAAATTCTGGTGATTCTGAACTTGATGAAGCAGTAAAGCACTATTCAATATATAACTTGGACCAACGCGTTCTAGAAGGAATGGGTATCATCGAAAAGAGTTCAACATTAGCCTCCCTCGAAGATTATTATGAAAATAATCCAATTGACAATTCTCTTGAAGGAAAGATTGCTCGTTTTTCCGGTCAAACAAAAGAAGAAGTTGCGGTTGTGCTTGATGCTTTGGAATATGTTGACTATATCGCAAACTACAACCCATCTGAGCGTTATGCGTTTGGGCAGGAGATTAGACCAGCGGGAGCGGATGAGCTTAAATTTGATAATGATCAAAAAGTTGCCTACGTGATACTTCTTAATACTATCGAATTTGCCGATGTTAGAAATCGCAGTTTTGTAGTATAATATAATCTATGCAAGAGCTCGAAAAATTAAAGGTAGAATTAAAAAATATTAATGCAGAATATGCCAAAATCCCGACAATCGCGCCAGAGAAGCGTGGTGAGTTTGGCCGCGAGATAAACGCTAGGAAAAATGACATCTTGGCTCGTATTGCTGCAGCTGAAGAAGCTTTACTCGATACCGAGGTAGAGCCTCTAGATATTACTGCTCCATGTGCACCGAACGAAGAGCTGCCAACCTTTTATGATACTTTGGAAGGATCTGAACATCCTCTTATGACCGAACTAGACCGTGTAGTTTCTATTTATCAATCGATGGGCTTTGATGTAATGGAATCTCGCCAACTTGATGATGAATACCACATGTTTGATTCTTTGAATTTCCCGAAGGGTCACCCTGCTCGTGATGGATATGATACTTTCCGCACAGAAGAAGGTTTGATCCCGCCAGCCCATACTTCAACTATGCAGAATCGTGCTCTAAAGAAGTTTAAACACAATCTTGAAGAAGGCAAAAACATCGCCGTGGTGATTCCTGGCCGTGTTTATCGTAACGAAGATGTGGATGCTACACATGAACATACATTTTACCAATGTGAAGGTGTGTATGTTTCTGAAGATTGCACTATGAGCAACATGCTCGGCATCCTTCGTGAATTCTTTGAAAAATACTACGAGCAAAAGTTAAACATTCGCACTCAACCTGGTTACTTCCCGTTCACCGAACCATCACTTGAATTTATGATTGAAAAACCAAAATCTCTTGGTGGCAAAAAGGGCGACTTCCTTGAAATGCTAGGATGCGGTATGATCCATCCAAATGTTCTTAAAATGGCCGGTATCGACCCAACCAAGTATCACGGCTTTGCATGGGGCGGTGGTATCGACCGCTTGGTGATGCTTAGATTTGGACTTAAAGATGTCCGTAACTTTGAATCAGGCAACCTTAATTTCTTGAAGGAGTTTTAAATGTTAATTTCACTTAATTGGTTAAAAAAATATGTAGACATTAAAATTTCTGATGACGAGCTTGTGCGCCTTATCGGTGCTCGCCTTGTAGAAGTTGAGGGTGTAATTGATGAAAGCACTAAGTATGACAACATTGTAGTTGCTCGTGTTGAAAGCGCTGAGAAAATTCCTGATACTCATCTTACTCTTTGCCAAGTTAATGATGGTAATGCGGAACTAACTCAAGTTGTTTGTGGTGCACCGAATGTACGCGAGGGTATGCTTGCCGCTTGGATTAAACCAGGTGCAATTGTGCCGGCTTCTGTAAAAGAAGATGCACCATTTGTAATTGGCAAGCGCAAAATGCTTGGTCAATACGATTCAAATGGCATGCTTGCTGGTGCAGATGAGCTTGATTTTGGCGATGATCACACTGGCATCGTAGAAATCGATCCAGAAATCGCAAAGCCAGGCGACAAACTTGCCGATGTATTTGAACTTAATGATAAGATTCTTGAAATAGAAAATAAGTCGCTTACTCATCGCCCAGATACTTTTGGTATCATCGGATTTGCACGTGAGGTTGCTGGTATACTTGGGCAAGAATTTAAACTTGGGAACGGAGCGGACACAGCGTGTCCTTCGGACACGCTTCGGGCCGCTCTGGCCGAGTCTTCATGTTCCGCAGAACACTCCGTGTCCACTCCGTCCCCAATTCAAATTAATGTCGATAAGGATGTCTGTAGCAGATACTCTGCGGTGGTTCTTTCGAAGCACGGTGAGATTAAAAAGAAATATCTTACTTGGCAGGATACGATTTTGTCGAAGTCTGGCATGCGCCCAGTAGATCCAATTGTCGATGCTACAAATTATTTGATGCTTCTTACTGGTCAGCCACTTCATGCGTTTGACTACGATAAATTTGTAGCTGTTGGCGGCGGCGACAACCCTACCATTAACGTTCGTCTTGCTAGAAATGGTGAAAAACTTGTACTCCTAGATGATAAGGAAGTAGAACTAAATGAAAATGATATCGTAATTTGTAGCGGCGACGCTCCTGTAGCACTTGCTGGTGCGATGGGTGGCAAATCTACTGCAATTGACGAAAATACTAAGAACATTATTTTGGAATCTGCAACCTTTAGTCTTTACAATCTACGTAAAACTCAAATGGCGCACGGAATTTTCTCCGAAGCTATTACTAGATTTACTAAAGGTCAGCCGGCTTATCAAACTCTTACAGTGGCATATCAATGTGCTGACATGCTAAAAGATGGCTTTGAAATCGTAGCCGAAGCTGATAGTTATGCTGAGTCATCGAAAGAAAATGTTGTAAATATTACAACATCTGAAATCAATGGTTTGCTTGGCACAAGTTATGATGATGAGCTCATTGTAAAAACACTCGAGAATGTTGGTTTCATTGTAGAAAAAGGTGACGAGCTAAAAATCACCGCTCCAGCATGGCGTACCGATATCCACATTAAAGAAGATATTATTGAAGAGATTGGAAGACTACTTGGGTATGATAATATCGAACCAAAGCTTCCACTTCATGGGACTGCATCAAAAAATTCTATGTTTGCACTTAAGACTAAGGTTCGTAACACTATGGAACGCTTCGGTGCAAGTGAGGTTCTAACTTATAGCTTCGTTTCCGAAAAGTTACTTGAAAAAGCAAACCAAGATGCAAAGAATTCATACAAGATTGTAAATTCTATTTCTCCAGAACTTCAACAAATTAGACAATCTATCGTGCCAAGTCTCCTAGACAGGGCATACGTAAATCAAAAGATTCCATTTGACGAGTTTGCGATTTACGAAATCAACAAAGTCTACCAAAAAGAATGGGGAATGGACGAAGAAAATGTTCCAGTAGAAAAAATGCGCATGGGCTTTGTACTAGCCGAGCGTAAAACTAAAGGTGCTGCTTATTACAAGGCCAAATTCTTTGTTGAGAACCTATTAAAAGAGCTAAACATTAATGTTGAATTTAAACCACTACAATCCAAAGCGGCAGAAGCTAAGCCATTTGAACCAAAGCGTGCGGCTGAGATTTATGCTGGTGACGAACTAGTTGGTTTTGTCGGTGAATTCAAGAATAAGGTAAGAAATAATTTCAAACTTGCTGAGTATGTAGCTGGCTTTGAACTAGACTTTGATAAGGTTTTGAATCTTGCTAAACCTACAAAAGAAATCGTCTTTACCGATGAAAACGAAGATCGCGACTTAACTGTAATCACCGACAAAACTTATGGCGAAATTGTTAATGAAATTAAGCAGATTTTGAATGAGAACGATGTAACTGCAAAAATTTCTCCAGTCTCAATCTATCAGCCAGAAGGCGACAAAAAACACATTTCGGTACACCTAGAATTTGATGGTAAAATCGATGATTCTTTGATGCCAAAACTTGAAACTCTATAGTGTTTATGCTATTATCATAATATGATTTTAGTTGACTCTGTCACAAAGAAGTATCCTGGTGATGCCAAGCCGGCTCTTGACGGTATTTCTCTTCATATTGAGCCAAATGAGTTTGCTTTTTTGGTCGGTAAGTCTGGTGCAGGTAAGTCGACTTTTATTAAAATGATTACCAAGGAAGAGATTCCGGATTCTGGTAAGATTATTGTTGGCGGAATTGATCTAGACTATGTAAAAAAGCGTCATATTCCTAGCTATCGTCGTCGCCTTGGCGTGGTATTTCAAGATTTTAAATTGCTTCCTCGTCGTACCGTTTATGAAAACGTAGCTTTTGCACTCGAAATTGCCGGGATGAGTGGCAAAGAAATCCGTGCCACTGTACCAAAGGTGCTTGAACTTGTGGACCTATTAGACCAAGCAAACAAATTCCCAAATCAACTTTCTGGTGGGCAACAACAACGCGTATCAATTGCACGCTCCGTGGCTCGCCAACCAAAGATTTTGATTGCAGATGAGCCAACAGCAAACCTTGATAAGCTTACCACTAAGGAAATTATCGATCTTCTAAAGAAGATTAATGATTTTGGCACCACAATTCTCGTGTCTACACACGATGAGGAGATTGTTAATACCCTTCAAAAACGTGTAATTACATTAAAAGACGGCAAGATTGTAAATGATCAAAAGAATAATGGTATTTATAAACTTGATGCCACTCCTGTGGCAAAAAAGCCGGTTCGCACAATGCAGGCACCAGGGCATGCATTAAATGTGAAAAAGAAAGTGATTTAAATGGTGGACAAAAACTCGCAGGCAGAAAAAGATAAAACTTTAAAAAATGCAGCTCGTAAGGGCTTAAAAACGATGCGAAAAACCAAGGCTCGTCATCCGCTTCGTACTGAAGCTAGAGTGATGAAATATGGTACGAGTGGTTTTATTCGTAATATTTGGTTGTCTTCTGCAGCTACGATTGTGATGGCATTTACTTTAATCGTACTTTTTGTGACGGTAGTTGCAAGCGTAATTCTTACTAATACCGCCGATATGATGCGTGAAAAAATTGATATTACAATTTATTTCACACCAAACACTGCTGAAGATAAACTTGAAAAACTAACAAGTATTATTTCAACAGATCCAAATATTAAATCAGTTGTTACATCCACCTCCGAAGAAGAATATGACAAATTCTTAGCAGAAAATGCAGATAGTGAAGACATCATCAATGTGCTTGATGACGAAATGAAGGTTCTTATGATTTCAAAGATGCAGGCTACGATGCGTATTAAAGTTTACGATGTGGATCATCTTGAAAGTATCAAGGAACTAGTGAATTCTGATGCGACTTTCCAAAAATACATTGATTCTGAAAAAGCTCCAACTTATGATGTAAACCAGGCGGAAATCGCAACAATTACTTCTTGGGCAAGAATTGCTAGAACCGGTGGTATTATTCTCGCAATCGTGTTCTTGATTGTTTCGGTACTTATTATCTTTAGTACGATTAGAATGGCAATCTTTTCACGTCGTGAAGAAATTTACATGATGAAGCTGGTTGGCGCGGACAGAAGGTTCATCCGTGGGCCATTCCTAGTGGAAGCGGAACTATGTGGCGCAATTGCTGGTGTCGTTGCGGCAACACTTAGCTACTTTGGCTTTATGATGCTATCTCCAAAGCTTTCTAACTATGGTATTAATGTCGATACTATTAGAGATATTTTGGAATCAAACAAACTAATTCTTATGTATCTCGTATTTATAGTTATCGGTGTGATTATCGGACGTATTTCTGCTAGATTTGCAGTTCAAAAATACCTCCGTAAGATGTAGACATTTCAAAAATATGTTATAATAGGTTTATGGTAATGCTTCCAAGAATAAACCGTAAGAAAATCCTGACCGCGCTGTTTATTTTTGGGCTTATTTCTTCTCCCGTTGCAGTAAATATGGCAATGATTAATAGTGTTAGTGGTATTTCTCTTGCTTGTAGAAATAGTCCTGAATGTATGGCCGCCGTAAACAAAGAGCAGGAAGCAAACCGTAATGCTGCGTCGGCAAATAGCTCTGCTAATTTGCTTCAAGCTAAGGTCCAGGAACTTAATATCGAAATTGCTGGACGTGAGCTTGAAATTGCTGAAACTACAGCACAGGTGAACGAATTAAACATCAAAATTGAAGAAACCCAGAAAAAACTCGTTGAAGAACAGAGCGCACTAGCCGAGCTTCTCATTAATATGCATTTTGAGGGTGATGCGGAGCCAATTCAAATTTTGGCAAGTTCGAATTCAATCTCTGATCTTGCCGAAAAGCAGGCTAGAACCGATGTAGTGAAACAACAGATTAGTGCTACTGCCAAAAAAGTCAAAGACACTAAGATTGCTCTAGAAAACGATAAAAAGACTGTTGAGGAACTATTGGCCCAGCAAAAAGCAGCCAAGCAGCAACTAGTTGCTAAGCGAGCCGAGCAACAGTCTCTTCTAGACAAGTATAAAAATGACGCTGCGGCTTATGCTTCTGTTGCAAAAGAAGCAAGGGAAGCGCAACGTGCAGCTGAGCGTGCAGAGCAGGAAGCTCACCCAGAACGCTATTCTGGTAGCATGTACAGTGGCGTAAATACTTATCCATGGCAAGCTGATTGTCCGCAAAAACAAGACTGGTACGGTACTGTATGGCAAGGCCACTATATCGGTGGGTATGTTTGTGAATGTGTAAGCTATGTCGGCTGGAAGGCTTATGAAGCATATGGGCTTGTGCTTGCGTGGGGTAATGCATACAACTGGGATAACCGTGGTAGAGCTCTTGGGTACCGTGTTGATCATAACCCTGAGGGTGACTCAATCGGACAAATCGATGGTGGCCAATATGGACACGTATTCTGGGTTGAAAGTGTGAATGCGGATGGTTCTATTAATGTGACGGAATACAACAACGCTTATGCTACAAAGCTCTATTCTGGTTTGTTCCGTTATGGTGATTTTGGTGCTCGTACTATCTCTGCTAGTGAAGCAAGGAAGTATAATTACATTCACCTTCGCTAAAAAGATTGTGCTATAATTGAATAATGAAACAAGTAGAGTGGAAAGAAAAAAAGACTAGTCTTGGCAACGCTATAATTATTGGCGCCGTGATGGCAGTTCTTGGTGGTGTGGTTGGCGCAAACTGGAAATCTATTTTTGGAGGATTTGCTCCGTATTTGGGACTAGGCAATGTTTCTCAAAATATGGATTGGTCGCCACTTGATGAAGTGTACGATCAATTAGCTGCTTCTTATAATGGTGAGATTGATAAAAATGCAGTAATTGAAGGTGCTAAAAAAGGTTTGGTGGATTCACTTGGTGATGTTTATACTTCTTACATGAACGCCGAGAGAGCAACAGATTTTTATGATGATCTTCACGGCAACGTTGGTGCTGGAATTGGCGTAGAGATGGGACTTCGTGATGGATATGTAAGGGTGCTCCGTACTTTGCCAGATAACCCGGCAAGACGTGCAGGTGTGCTGGCTGGTGATATTATTTATAAGGTTAATGGTGAAGAAGTCTGGGCGGAAGACGTTGAGGTTATTTCTAAAAAGATACGTGGCGAAGAAGGAACTGAAGTTACTGTAACAATGGTGCGTGATGGCAAAGAAAAAGATTTTAAGATGACTCGTGAAAAGATCAACAATGTTTCGGCTTATGTAGAATATACTGGGCATACTGCAATTGTGACAGTGACTAGGTTTGATAATGATACTGGTACAATGGTGCAGCAATTTGCACAGGAGTTTAGTAAAAAAGGCGTAAACAAAGTTATCCTTGATTTACGTGGTAATGGTGGCGGTTATGTTTCAGCTGCACAAGATATGCTAAGTCTTTGGATTGATGGTGAGAAGATTTTGGAGCAGAAATCACTCCACTATGGCAATACTGTTACGAAGGCTCTCAGTGGCAAAGCAATTCTAAAAGATATGAAAACCGTTGTGCTCGTAAATGGCTCTTCTGCCTCGGCTTCCGAAATTGTAGCTGGTGCTCTTCAAGATTATGGCAAGGCTACAATTCTTGGTGAGAAGACTTATGGTAAAGGCGTGGTGCAAAATCTGTTTAATTTATCTGGTGGTACGCTTCTAAAAGTCACTACTGCTGAATGGTATACCCCAAATGACCGCTCTATCAATAAAGAAGGCATTACTCCAGATATTGAAGTAAAACGTAGTTACGAAGATATTAATGCGATGCGGGATCCGCAGCTAGATAAAGCAAAGGCCTTGTAATGAGAATTGCGATTGCTACAGCAGTTTATTATCCACAAATAAACGGCGTGGCAGTGTTTTCACATAATTTAGCACTTGGACTTGTTTCTCGTGGGCACGAGGTGATGGTGCTTTGTCCTTCGCAGACTGGTAAGAATTATACTCGTACAATTGACGGCGTAAAAACCGTATATCTAAAATCGATTCAGGCGAGGGTATACCCAGACCAGATTCATTCTGTACCTGCTAAAAAGAAATTACTTGGCGTAGAACTTCCACATGTGTTTTATAAAAATAGCTTTAGAGTCTCGGCATTTCCACAGAGGGAAATTAAAAAGGCTTTGTCATCTTTTTGTCCGGACGTTGTACACGTACAAGTATCTGATCCGATCGGTCTTTCTGTGGTTGGCTATGCCAAGAAACATCATATCCCGGTAGTTACGACAGAGCATAATCAGCCAGAAGTTTTGACTGATCCTTTGAAGATGCCGGGTATTGTGAAGAAACCAGTCAATGCGATGCTTTCGGCATATTTTAGGAACCGCCAGAGCAAGAGTGATTTTGTAACGATGCCAACCAAGCAGGCAATTCGCAATCTTTTAGAGAATCATAAATTTGAAGTACCGATTGCGGCGGTTTCTAATGGTGTGGATCTTTCTAACTTTAAACCAGGCAAGGCTCCAGTAGCTATTTATAATAAATATGATTTGCCTATCGATAGACCAATTGTTTTATATGTGGGTCGTGTTGACCCTGAGAAAAAAATCGGTACAGTGATAGATGCTTTTGATAAAACTCTTGCTGCGATTCCTAATGCCTTTATGGTAATTGTGGGTGATGGCGTAGATAAAACTAGACTTATGAAAAAAGTCTCGGATATGGGACTTACTGAATCCGTGAAATTTCTCGGCAGAGTTCTTCCGCCAGATTTATATGAGCTTTATAAAACTGGGTCACTTTTTGCGACGGCTTCCGAAATTGAAACGCAGGGAATTGTCCTAATCGAAGCAGCTGCTACGGGACTCCCACTTATCGCCGTAGATAAAGGTGCTGTGTCAGAAGTTTGTATTACTGGTAAGAATGGCGTGCTTTGTGAGCCGGGTAATGTAGATGAAATTGCGGCGGCGATGAAAAAGATTTTAGGTAACGATGAGGTTCGCGAAAAATACAGCAAAGAATCGATCAAGATTGCTAGCGAACATGACTTTGAAAATACTTTAACCAAGTTTGAAAACATTTATAAAAAAGTCTTGAAGTAATAGATTAGCGAATCTATATAATATATGGTATAATATTTTTCATGGAAAGATATGAACCTCTAAAAATCGAAGAAAAATGGCAAAAGAAATGGGAAGAGGAAAAAGCTTTTAAAGCTGAAGAAAAACCTGGTGTCCCAAAAATGTATCTTGCGGAGATGTTCCCGTACCCTTCGGGTGCTGGCCTTCATGTTGGGCATGTACGCAATTTCACCATTGTTGATGTTCTTACGAGGTTCTATCGTCAACAAGGCATGAACGTGCTTCGCCCATTCGGTTATGACACTTTTGGCCTTCCAGCAGAAAACTATGCGATTAAAACTGGTACTGCTCCACAGGAAGTTACTAAGACCAATATCGATAATTTCCGTAAGCAGGCTAAAAGGCTTGGTTACGCTGTAGACTGGGATCGTGAAATTAATACTTCTTCTCCAGAATACTATAAATGGACTCAGTGGTGCTTCTTGCAGCT
>JAEEGL011534680.1_pt1 | contig 21818 bp, 17 predicted proteins | sample 9134231 | NCBI WGS metagenome assembly JAEEGL01 (sample SAMN16246548, study PRJNA631951) | gut metagenome | biome: gut microbiome; feature: rumen; material: fiber-attached | host: Bos | place: Iran: Karaj | collected 2018-10 | reverse complement strand
GGTGCCGCCGGCCAACTACATCGCGGTCCGGGGCGCCGGCGATCCCAACGAGGCCGGCGGCGCCTATCAGCAGGCCATCGCCGTCCTGTACGCGGTGGCGTATACGCTGAAGATGAGCTATAAGACCGACCGGCGGATCGAGGGCTTCTACGACTACGTGGTGCCGCCCCTGGAGGGCTTCTGGCAGCAGGAGGGCGCGGACGGCGTGGACTGCGGCGATAAGTCGGCGTTCCGCTGGATCTCCGTGATCCGGCTGCCGGAGTTTATCACGGAGGACGATCTCCTCTGGGCCGCGGAGACGGCCCGGAAAAAGAAGAAGCTGGACTGCTCCGCCGCGGAGTTTCTGAGGATCGACGAGGGGCTGTGCGTCCAGATGATGCACACCGGCCCCTTCGACGACGAGCCGGCCACGGTGGCGGTCATGGACCGCTTCCTGGCGGAAAACGGCTGCGTCAACGACTTTTCCGACCGGCGGATGCACCACGAGATCTACCTCTCCGACGCGAGAAAGGTCCCGGCGGAGAAATGGAGGACCGTGATCCGCCATCCCGTCAGGCGGGTCTGAGGGAGCGGCAGGGATAATACCGGGCCGGCCGGCAGGGCCGGCCCGGCGCTTTTTCCGAAATTGTTTTCCGCTTTTAAGGGGGATTTAAGGTATCCGGCATAGGATAGAGGCAAAAGAAAACCGGAGGCGGGACCACAGGAGGAGGAGCCATGCATACGATCAAACGAATACTGTGCGCGGTGCTGGCCGCGTCGCTGCTGCTGACGGCGGCGGCGTGCGCCGGGAAGAGCGGAGACGAGCCGGAGAAGGACACCCCGGAGCAGGGGGAGCAGACCGGGACGGAGAGCACGGCGGAATACGCCGGAAAGCTCTTTGACACCGGATACGTACACACCGTCGACATCAGCATTTCCCAGGAGGACTGGGCGGACCTGCGCGCCAATCCCCTGGAGAAGACCAAGTACAAGACCACCGTCACCATCGACGGGGAGGCCTTTCAGGAGGTCTCCTTTGCCACAAAGGGGAACACCAGTCTTACCGCCGTGGCGGAGGACCCGGACAGCGACCGGTACAGCTTCAAGCTCAACTTCGGCAAGTACGTGAAGGGACAGACCTACTACGGGCTGAACAAGCTGAGTTTGAACAACCTCTACGCCGACGCCACCTGCATGAAGGACTATCTCAGCTATGAGATCTCCCGGCAGACGGGCGTGGAGGCTCCGCTGGTCAGCTACGTGTGGCTGACGATCAACGGCGAGGATCACGGGCTGTACATCGCCATCGAGGACATGAGCGAGTCCTACCTGGAGCGCACCGCGGATGGCGAGGGCGTGATCTACAAGCCCGAGACCGAGCAGCTGGCCAACATGGGCCAGGGCGGCAACGGCGATCAGCAGCCCGGAGACGGCATGCCCGGCCCCGGCTGGGGCGGCGGACAGACCCCGCCCGACGGACAGACGCCCCCGGATGGGCAGACGCCCCCGGACGGACAGACTCCGCCGGACGGACAGATGCCGTCGCCGCCAGACGGACAGGGCTTCCCGGGCGGGCAGGGCTTCCCGGGCGGACCGGACTTCGGCGGCAGCGCCAAGGGCACCGATCTGAAGTACACGGACGACGAGCTCAGCAGCTACTCGGATATTTTTGACAACAACGAGACGGACGCGGAGGAAGAGGATCAGCGGCGGGTCGTCGCGGCGCTCAAGGGACTTTCCGAGGGAGAGGACCTGGAGGCGGTCCTGGACACCGACGAGATCATCCGCTACTTCGCGGCCCACAACTTCGTACTCAGCTACGACAGCTATACTGGCAACATGCTCCACAACTACTACCTCTATGAGAGGGACGGAAAGCTGGCCATGCTGCCCTGGGACTACAACCTGGCCTTCGGCGCCTTCGGCGGCCAGGGGATGGGGAACGACGCCACGTCCCTCATCAACACGGGCGTCGACACGCCCCTGTCCGGCGTCAGCGAGGAGGCCCGGCCCATGTGGAGCTGGATCGTATCCGATCAGCAGTATCTGGATCGCTACCACCAGGTCCTGGGGGAGCTGATGGACTCCTACTTCGACTCCGGCGAATTCGAGAAGGAGTTCGACGCGCTGTACCAGATGCTGCTGCCGTACGTGGAGAAGGACCCCTCGGCGTTCTATACGGCGGAGGAGTTCAAGACCGCCGCCGCCACGCTGAAAACGGTGTGCCTGCTGCGGGCCGAGAGCGTAAAGGCCCAGCTGGACGGGACGCTGTCCGCCAGGACGGAGGAGCAGAAGGCGGAGGACCGGATCGACGCATCCGGCGTATCCATCCCATCCATGGGCACCCACGCCGGCGGAAGGGACGGGGGTTTCCCGGGGACCGGCCGCGGGGACGGGAAAAACTGAAAAAACGGGAAAACCTCTTCCGCACCGGCGGAAGAGGTTTTCTGCCAGATGCCGTTGAATCGGCGCGGCATTTCGGGTATAATCGGACAGAACCATACGCGAAGAGGGAAAGGAGAGCACCATGGACGAAAAAGAGATCCGCAGACGGATCCTGCTGGGCAGATCCTTCGTCACCAAGTTCGGCGACGAGGAGGGCGTGGATGAGGATTACGCCACCGATCAGGACCTGAAAAAACCACAGCCGCCCCTGGCCAAGGCGCCCATGACGGACGCCGCCATAGACCTGCCCACGGATTTTTCGGGGCTGGACATCGACGGAGACTTTCTCCGCATCATAAACAGCCGCCGGAGCCGCCGGGTCTACACCGGCGAGCCCATGACCCTGACGCAGCTTTCCTACCTGCTCTGGTGCACCCAGGGGGTCAAGTCGGTGCGGGGCAGGCGGTACGCCACGCTGCGCACCGTGCCCAGCGGCGGGGCGAGGCATCCCTTCGAGTGCTACCTGGCCCTGCAGAACGTGGAGGGCCTGGAAGACGGCCTGTACCACTACCTGCCCATGACCCACCGGATCGAGCTCCTGGGCTGCCCCGCGGACCTGAAGGGCTTTATTTCCCGGTCCCTGTGCGGGCAGGACTGGGCCTGCCGGGCCAACGCCGTGTTCTACTACAGCTGCGTGTTCTACCGGGCGGAGTGGCGCTACGGCATCTGGGCCCACGCCCCCATCCTGATGGACAGCGGTCACGTGACGGAGAACCTCTATCTGGCGGCCACCTCCATCGGCCTGGGCGGCTGTGCTGTCGCGGCGGTAGATCCCGGGGCCGCCAACGAGCAGCTGGGCCTGGACGGGGAGGAGGAGACGGTCTTCTACGCCATGCCCGTGGGGGCCGTGAAGGCGGACGACGAGGCCGAGGACGCCTTCTACGCCTTCGTGCGGGAGGAGGGGCTGTGATGAGAGCCCCGGGACCCGATATGTGCGTGCCCTGCGGAGAGGGCCTGGTCAATGTCCGGGTGGGCGCCCTGATCGTCCGGGACGGGAAGCTGCTGATGGTGGGCAACGACGTCTCGGACTACCTCTACTCCGTGGGCGGGCGCATCAAAATGGGGGAGACGGCCGAGGAGGCGGTGGTCCGGGAGGTCCGGGAGGAGACCGGCACGGAGCTGAAGATCGACCGGCTGGCCTTCGTCCACGAGAACTACTTCTACGGCGACGCGCCGCCGGTGGAGGGAAAGCTCATCTACGAGGTGTCCTTTTACTTCCGCATGGAGGCGCCGGCGGATTTTCAGCCGGCGGAGCAGAGCTTCGCGGAGAGCGGCGGCCGGGAGTATCTGCGCTGGGTGGAGCCGGACACGCCGCAGACCATCTATCCGGATTTCTTCCGGACGGAGGCCCTGCATCCGGCTCCGGGCGTAAAACATTACGTGAATGACGAGCGATAAAAACAAAGGAAGCGCCCGGCGGCAGCCGGGCGCTCCCTTTTCGTGTTGTTGTTGTCCGGATCAGTTGGCGGAGATCAGACCGACGGCGGTGACGGCGGGGAGCTCCTTGCCGGAGTAGGAGCCGCGGAAATCCCAGGTGACCGTGGCCTTGGCGCCGTTGCCCAGTTCCTCGGCGGTCAGGCGGAAGGACTTCTCGCCCATGGGGAGCTGCTCCTTGACGTTGTCCTTCTTGTCCACCTTGTCGGTGTGGAAGCGGTACTCCTGTGTCCCGGAGGACGTGACAACGGTCAGCGCGTTGCCGTCCCGCTCGCCCACCTCCAGGGAGTAGGTGTCCAGATAGAACCGGAGGGTAACGGTATAGGTGCCGTCGGCGTCACGCTTGGCGGCCCATTTGACGATCAGGTTCAGCGCGGTTTCGGTGTCGGAGGAGAACTCGCCGGTGTAGTCGCCGGAGAGCTCCGAGGGATCCACAGGGTCCGGAGCGGGTTCGGGAGTCGGCTCAGGGGTGGGTTCCGGGGCCGGCTCAGGGGTCGGTTCGGGAGTGGGTTCGGGGGTGGGCTCGGGGGTCGGCTCGGGCGCGGGATCGACGTCCTGGCTCTGGTCCGGGGGCGTGGTGTCATCGCCCTTTTTGTCATCCCTGGAGCCGCAGGCGGCCAGGGTGAAAAGCATGATCGCCGCCAGCAGCAGGGCGATCAGCGATTTGTGCTTTCTCATGGAAAAATCCTCCTTTTTGGATTTTGCTGTCGATAGTATAGCTCAGGTCGGGCAGAAAATCAAGGCGGGGGGTGGATTTGTCCCAGATCGTCGGCTATAATAGGAGCGGCAGGAAACGTTTGACAGCCGGAAAGAGGTGTGGGCATGCAATACAGAAAGGATCGCTGCGGCAGGGAGCTGTCAGTCCTGGGCTACGGCTGCATGAGGTTCACCAGAAAAGGGACCGGGATCGATCTGGAGAAGGCAGAGCGGGAGCTGATGGCCGCCTATCGGGGCGGCGTCAATTACTACGACACCGCCTATCTCTATCCGGGCAGCGAGGCCGCTCTGGGGGAGATCCTGGAGCGCAACGGCATCCGGGACAAGGTCTATATCGCCACGAAACTGCCCCAGTATATGGTGAGCAGCACCGCCTCCATCGACCGGTTCTTTGACGAGGAGCTGCGCCGGCTGCGCACCGACTACGTGGACTACTACCTGATGCATATGATGACCGATTATGCCCGGTGGGAGAAGCTGGAGTCCCTGGGCATCCGGGAGTGGATCGAGGAGAAGAAGGCGAGCGGCGCCATCCGCAGCATCGGATTTTCCTATCACGGCGGCACCGAGCAGTTTCTGAAGATCCTGGACGCCTACGACTGGGACTTCTGCCAGATCCAGTACAACTATCTGGACGAGACCACCCAGGCCGGCGTGGCCGGGCTGAAGGCTGCCGCCGCAAAGGGAATTCCCGTGATCATCATGGAGCCGCTGCGGGGCGGCAAGCTGGTGAACATGCTCCCCGAGGGGGCCCGGCGGGCCATTGCCGCCAACGCCCGCGGCTGGAGCGCCGCACAGTGGGGCCTGCGCTGGCTCTACAACCAGCCGGAGGTGACGGTGGTGCTCTCCGGCATGAACTCCCTGGAGATGGTGGAGGAAAACCTCCGCACCGCCTCGGAGGCCCGGGTCGGGGAATTCACGGCGGAGGATCTCGCCCTGATTGATCAGGTCCGGCGCAGCATCCGGGAGCGGGAAAAGGTGGGCTGCACCGGCTGCCGGTACTGCATGCCCTGCCCCAAGGGGGTGGACATCCCCGGCATCTTCAGCTGCTACAACGCCATGTACAGCGAAAAGAAATTCAGCGGACGGGCCCAGTTCTTCCAGACGGTGGGTTTGACCAGGGAGCCGGGCTTCGCCACCCAGTGCGTGGGCTGCGGCAAATGCGAGCGGCACTGTCCCCAGGGCATCCCCATCCGGGAGAAGCTGAAGGAGGCGGACCGGGCCCTGCGGCCGCTGCCCTACCGGGCGGCTCTCGCCGTGGCCAGGGCGTACCTGTTTCACCGGAGAAAGAGCGAAAAGAAGAGCGACGCGCAGTAAGCGGGAGGTGGGAGCTGTGGATGGAAAGCTGTTTGTGAAGGCGATCGTCAAGTTTGCCCTGGGCTTCGTGCTGGTGGGAGCGCTGATCTTCCTGCCGGCGGGGACGCTGCATTTCCCGGACGGCTGGCTGCTGATGGGGATCCTGTTCGCCCCCATGTTCTGCGCCGGCCTGGTGATGCTGCGCCGCAGCCCTGCCCTTCTGGAAAAGCGGCTCAACGCAAAGGAGCAGGAGGGGGAGCAGAAGCGGGTCATCGCCTGGAGCGGCGTGATGTTCATCGCCGCCTTCGTGATCGCGGGACTCAACTTCCGCTTCGGCTGGATCGTCATGCCCCGGTGGACCGTGTGGGCGGCCGCCGCGGTGTTCCTGGCGGCGTACCTTCTGTACGGGGAGGTGCTGCGGGAGAACGAGTACCTGTCCCGGACCATCGAGGTGCAGGAGGGGCAGAGGGTGGTGGACACGGGTCTCTACGGCGTGGTGCGCCACCCCATGTACGCGGTGACGCTGCTGCTGTTCCTGTCCATGCCCCTGGTGCTGGGCTCGCCGATCTCCTTTGCCATCATGCTGTGCTATATCCCCCTCATCGTCCGGCGGATCCGGAACGAGGAGGAGGTGCTGAAAGGGGGCCTGGCCGGCTATGAGGACTATTGCCGGAAGGTCCGGTATCGACTGATCCCCGGGATCTGGTGAGAGGGGAGAGGAGGACGCGATGGAACTGAAAAAATGCAGAAAGGGAGAGGTCGTCATCCGGCAGGGAGAGCCGGGGGACTGCATGTACAGCATCCGCTGGGGCCGGGTGGGCGTCTACTCCGGCTACGGCACCGCCGCGGAGAAGAAGCTGGCGGAGCTGGGAGCCGACGACTTTTTCGGCGAGATGGAGCTGCTGGACAAGACGGAGCGCTCGGCCACGGTGGTGGCCCTGGAGGGCGGCACCCAGCTGGAGGTCATCACCGAGGCGGACTTCAACGAGTTTTTCACCCGGCAGCCGGCCAAGGTCTTTTTCATCCTCCAGCGGCTGTGCCAGAAGCTGCGCAAGTCCACCCAGGACTACCTGCGGGTCTGCCGCACCATCAACCAGGTGATGGAGGCCGAGGAGGGCGGCCGCCGGCGCTCGGCGGAGCTGGACCGGGGCATCGAGGACATCTGCGACGCCTGGCGCGGCCGGAATTGAGGAGGGCGGCTTATGGAACCGAAACGCTTTGAAAAGGGGGCCGTCATCTTCCGGCAGGGAGAGCTGTCCGCCCATATGTACGACATCCGCTCCGGCAGCGTGGGCATCATCGCCGGTCTGGGCACCCCCGAGCAGACCCGGCTGGTCCGCTTCGGACCGGGGGACACCTTCGGGGAGACGGAATTCATCGCCAGCTGCCCCAGGCTGGCCTCTGCCGTGGCGCTGGAGGATACGGAGGTCTGGGAGATCGACGAGTCCGTCTTTTCCACGTATTTCAACGACAAGCCGGACAAGATCCTCGCCGTCATGCGCCAGCTGAGCCGCCGGGTCCGGGAGACCACGGAGGACTACCTGGACGCCTGCAGGACGATATACGAGACGGTGGAGACCGACCGCTCCGGCGGCGGGCGCAGCCCCCGGCTCAGGGAGCGCCTGTCCTTCTTCCGCAGAGTGGGACGGATGACGGAAAAGCAGTAGCGCGGGGCGTGATCCGGCCGGATCGCCCATGTGGAAAACCGCGGGCCGAGGGGCCCGTCGACCGCCGTTTTACGGCCGGCAGCAGGGGCTGCCGGCCGCTTTTTGTTTTTTATTTGTAACTTTTATAGGAGGGCTGTTAATATTCTTAATTTTTTATTAATAATTCTGTTTTTTTGACCTGATTATATCACACTGATGCGATAAAATATGCTCAGTACATCGTCCACCCCTGTTTTCCGCTGCGGGCAGGTCGCATCCGGGCGGCTGACCGGGCCGGAGCAGGGAAGGATACTAAAGGTGACAAAGGAGGAACCTGCATGAAGGAAGGAACAAGAAGAAAGCTCCGCCGCGGTCTGCTCGGCGTGCTGCTGTCCATCTCCCTTCTGGTAACCGGACTGCCCCCTTACCGCGCCATGGCTGCGGAGGGTGACGTGCCGGCGCACCAGAAGATCCGCATCGACAACGGAGACGGCACCTACACGCTGCAGCTGAACGTGAAGGGCGAATCGGAAAAAGTCCCCAATTCGACCAACGTGATCGTCGTGCTCGACTCGTCCGGCAGTATGGACGAGAACACCGGCAACACCACGGTCACCTACACCCCCACGAACTCCACCGATACGGGCCTTTATGGCTTGATCGACGGGGAGTACGTACCTCTGGAGCGCAGAGGCGGCTGGGGCAACCGCACCTTCTGGTACAACGGGGTCCAGTATACCGGCCAGCGGTATAGAAGGGTCCAGGCCAACCAGGATCGTATGGCGGCCGCCTCCGACGCGGTGAACGCGGTGGCGGAGACCCTGCTGGAAAACAACACCACCAACTATCCCAACGCCATCCAGATCGCGCTGGTGGACTTTGATACCAACGCGACCGTGCGCTGCCAGCCCACCAACAGTCTGACCGCCTTCCAGAATGCGGTGGCGGCCTGCGATGCCGAGGGCGGCACCAACTGGGAGGCCGCGCTGAAGGCAGCCAAGGGCATCAACTTCAACGACAGCGATCCCACCTACGTGATCTTCGTATCCGACGGTAACCCCACCTTCCGTGATTCCGCCAACGGGTATACCCAGGACTACAACAGCAACTACCGCGTTTACGGAACCGGCCAGGAGGGCGAAGCCAACGTGGAGCGCTGCTACAACGCCGCCACGGACGACGCCCAGGCGGTCGCCACGTCCCCCTACGTGTTCTACACCATCGGCGCCTACGGCAACGTGGACCGGATGGAGAGCCTGACCCAGGCCGCCGGCGCGCCTGCCGAGAACTACTACTCCTGCTCCGATACCGCGTCCCTGCAGCAGGCGTTGGAGGAGATCGTGGCCGCCATCGAGTCCTCCGGCTTTGCCGACGTGTCCCTTAACGACGGCACCACCAGCGAGGTGACGACCACCTCCGGCGAGGTGGCCCACCTGCTGGAGATCAACGAGAACTCCTTCAAGTACTACCGGGCCGGCGGCGAGGACGCTGACGGCAACGAGAAGTACAGCTCCACCGCCAACGGCGGCCTGGGCGTGGAGTGGACGTCCTCCGACGATCCCGCGCCTCCCACCGCCACCGTGGAGAACGGCGCCGTGATCTGGGATCTGTCCCCCCTGGGCGTCCTGGAGAACGACGTGGTCTACACCGTGACCTTCCAGGTGTATCCCAGCCAGGAACTGTACGACCTGATCGCCGACCTGAAGAACGGCAAGGTCCAGTACGGCGATCTGGATGAGAACGTCAGGAAGTACCTCCACGACAACGGCAACGGGAGCTATTCCCTGGATACCAATACGGACGCCACCCTGACCTATACCGATACCAGAAATGATGAGGGTGAGCAGACGGTCGGCTTCAATACGCTGGAGAGCGTTCCCACCGCCGCCCAGCAGATGAACGTCAAGAAGGAATGGGTCGGCTACTACGACGGCGTCGAGGAGCAGACCGAGTTCGAGATGACGGTCCTCAAGGACGGCACGCCCATGGAGGAGACCATCACCCTGGGCCCGAGCAACAGCTTCACCAACTCCATGTACATCGCCACCGGCCTGCTGACGGTGAACGAGACGACGGGCGAGGTGGAGGTCCTGGCCACCGGCCACGACTACAAGCTCCTGGAGCCCCAGAACCTGACCTACCACTGGGAGCTGCAGGCGTCCACCATGCACCCCATGCTGGTCAACGGCACGCTGACCATGCTCCACCTGGTGGAGGATGAGCTGGAGATGCCCGCCGGCATGGACGGCAAGGACTTCCTCAACGATAACGGCACCAAGTACTACCGCATCGGCGATAAGGTGTATAAGGACGCGGGCAGCTCCGCCGCCCTCTCCGCCACCAACGTCCGCCGAAGCAACCTGAACCTGACGAAGGTGGTCGTGGGCGATCTGGCCCCCGAGGACGCCGAGTTCACCTTCACCATGAAGCTGACGCCTCCCAACGGCGAGGACGTCTGGTTCTCCGTCCGTGACGCCAACAAGACCACCATCTATGATCTGGACGTGAACGGCGCCACCCGGGAGATCGGTGAGGACGGCGAGCCCACCGGGTCCTACTACGCCGCCAGCGGCGCCACGGTCACCGTGAAGCTCCAGGCGGGCTGGAACCTGCGCTTCTTCAACGTTCTGACCGGCACCACCTATGAGATCGTGGAGACCGAGATGGACGACGGCTTCACCTACACCTCCGTGGAGGTCACTCCCGCCTCCGAGGCGGAGGGCCGTCCCCAGCCCGAGATCACCGACAGCACCCACACCATCAGCGGCACGGTGGTCCAGGGCAACACCAGCTATGTGGTCACCTATACCGACACCTATCAGTTCGCCCAGATCCAGATCCCCGTCACCAAGGAGCTGGAGCTGGAGAACGACACCCTGACCGGTCCCGCCGACATCACCGGCGCCTACACCTTCACGCTGACTCCCGTGAACGGCGCCCCCATGCCGCTGGATGAGGACGGCAACGCTCTGACCGAGCTCACCGTCACGAACCCGGACGCTGACGGCGGCACGGCCCTGTTCGATGAGATCGTCTTTACGGCGGCCGGCACCTACACCTACAAGATCACCGAGTCGGGCACCGTCAACGGCGTCACCAACGACACCGAGAAGACGGTCACCGTCACCGTGGTCAAGAACGCCGACGGCACGCTGACTCCCTCCACCGACAGCGCCACCTTCACCAACGTCTACGCCGCCGAGGGCGAGGCTGCCCCGGAGGTCACCAAGACCCTGTCCGGCCGCGACCTGACGGACGGCGAGTTCACCTTCCAGCTGAAGGACGCCGAGGGCACCGTGCTGCAGGAGAAGACCAACGCCAACGGCAAGGTGGTCTTCGACGAGATCGAATACACCGCGGCCGGTACCTACAAGTACACCATCACCGAGGTGGAAGGCTCTCTGGGCGGCGTGACCTACGATAAGCACACGGTCAACGTCACCGTGACCGTCACAGACAAGGGCGACGGCACGCTGGAGACCGCCATCGAGTACAGCGGCGGCGCTGCCTTTGCCAACACCTACGCCGCCGAGGGCAAGACCCAGCTGCAGGCCACCAAGACCCTGACCGGCCGCGACCTGAAGGCCGGCGAGTTCTCCTTCCAGCTTCTGGACGAGGAGGGCACCGTCCTGCAGACGGTCACCAACACCTCCGACGGCCGGGTGGTCTTCGACGAGATCAACTACACCGAGGCCGGCACCTACAAGTACACCATCAAGGAGGTCAAGGGCGACCTGGGCGGCGTGACCTATGACGAGCACGAGATCAAGGTCACCGTCACCGTCGTGGACAACGGCGACGGCACCCTGACCGCCACGCCCGCCTACGAGGGCGAGACCGCCTTCGCCAACGAGTACCACGCCGAGGGCGAGGCCGCTCCCGCCGCCACCAAGGTTCTGACGGGCAAGGATCTGACGGCCGGCATGTTCTCCTTCGTGCTGAAGGATTCCTCCGGCAAGGCCATCGAGACCGTCACCAACGACGCCGACGGCAAGATCACCTTCAGCGCCCTGACCTTCACCGAGGAGGACGTGGGCAAGGAGATCACCTACACCATCACCGAGGAGAACGGCGGCCAGCGCATCGACGGCATCACCTACGACGGCCTGACGATCACGGTCACGGTCCTGGTCACCGACAACGGCGACGGAACGCTGAACGTGGCCCTCAGCTACAGCACGGACACCCAGTTCGACAACGAGTATACCGTCGATCCCACCACCTTCACCCTGGGCGCCTCCAAGACCCTGGCTGTCGATGAAAATGCCACCAACGCCCCCGACATCAGCAAGGCCTACAAGCTGATCCTGAAGGACGCCGAGGGCAACGTCATCGACACCAAGGAGAACCCGGACGGCAAGGGCACTCCCGTGAACTTCAAGGAGCTGACCTTCACCGCTCCCGGCACCTACGTCTACACCGTCGTTGAGGAGGGCGAGGTGGACGGCGTCACCAACGGCACCGACACCTACACCGTTACCATCGAGGTCGTGGACAACGGCGACGGCACCCTGACTGCCTCCGTCAAGAGCGGCAATCAGATCACCGCCTTCACCAACACTTACGGCGTGGAGCCCACCACCTTCACTCTGGGCGCCTCCAAGACCCTGGCTACCGACGGCAAGGCCAACAACGCTCCCGACATCAGCAAGGCCTACAAGCTGATCCTGAAGGACGCCGACGGCAACGTCATCGATACCAAGGAGAACCCGGACGGCAACGGCACGCCGTGGACTTCACGGAGCTGACCTTCACCGCTCCCGGTGAGTACACCTACACCGTCGTCGAGGAGGGCGAGGTGGACGGCGTCACCAACGGCACCGACACCTACACCGTCGTCATCGAGGTGGTGGACAACGGCGACGGCACCCTGACCGCCTCCGTCAAGAGCGGCGATCAGATCACCGCCTTCACCAACACCTACAGCGTGGCCCCCACCACCGCCGCCATCGAGACCGGCAAGTCCCTGGAGAACCGGAAGCTGAAGAACGGCGAGTTCACCTTCGAGCTGGTGGACGCCGAGGGCAACGTGGTGGAGACCAAGACCAATGACGCCGACGGCGCCGTGAAGTTCTCCGCCATCACCTACGATACTCCGGGCACCTACACCTACACCATCCGCGAGGTCAAGGGCAGCGACGAGAAGGTCACCTACGACGAGGCCACCGTCACCGCCACCGTCACGGTGGAGGACGACGGGCACGGCAACCTGACGGCCACCGTCACCTACAGCGAGAAGAAGACCTTCACCAACACCTACACCCCCGATCCCACCGAGGCGACCATCAGCGTCAACAAGGCCCTGACCGGCCGCGACCTGAATGCCGGCGAGTTCAGCTTTGAGCTGAAGGACGCCGAGGGCAACGTGGTGGATACCGCCACCAACGACGCCAACGGCCTGGTCAACTTCAAGGCGCTTACCTTCGACGAGGCAGGCGAGTACACCTACACCGTCACCGAGGTCAAGGGCAGCCTGGGCGGCGTGACCTACGACGGGATGACCGTCACCGTGAAGGTCACCGTCACGTATGACGAGGAGACCGGCGAGTTCACCGCCGTGGTCGCCTATCCCGCCGACGTCACCTTCGACAACACCTATGAGGCCGAGCCCGTGGACGCCGTCATCGAGACCACCAAGACCCTGACCGGCCGCGACCTGAACGCCGGCGAGTTCACCTTCCAGCTGAAGGATGCCGAGGGCAACGTGGTGGCCACCGCCACCAACGACGCCGACGGCAAGGTGGTGTTCGACGCCATCACCTACGATGAGGTCGGCGAGTACAAGTCACCATCGTCGAGGTCAAGGGCGACCTGGGCGGCGTGACCTACGACGAGGATGTCGCCGAGGTCACCGTGAAGGTCACTGACGATCTGGACGGCAGCCTGGTGGCCGAAGTGGTCTACGGCGTCAAGAAGGAGTTCACCAACACCTACGAGGCCGAGCCCGTTGACGTGACCCTGGAGACCGCCAAGTCCATCACCGGCCGCGACCTGAACGACGCCGAGTTCAGCTTCACCCTGCTGGACGGCGACGGCAACCTGATCGAGACCGTCAAGAACAACGGCGAGGGCAAGGTCGTCTTCTCCCCGGTGACCATTGAGGCAGCCGGCGTGTACACCTTCACCATCACCGAGGTGGTCGGCGAGCTGGGCGGCGTCACCTACGACACCAAGACCATCACCGTGACCGTGACCGTCACCGACGATCTGAACGGCAAACTGGTGGCCGAGGTCGAGTATGACGACGAGACCGGCTTCGAGAACACCTACGAGGCCAAGGGCGAGCTGATCCCGGAGATCACCAAGACCCTGAACGGCAGAGCGCTGGAAGAGGGCGAGTTCACCTTCGAGCTGAAGGATGCCGAGGGCAACGTGATCGACACCAAGACCAACGACGCCGACGGCAAGGCCGTGTTCACCACCCTGAACTTCACCCAGGAGGACGTGGGCAAGACCTTCACCTACACCATCACCGAGGTCAAGGGCGACGCCAGGTTCGTCACCTATGACGAGCACACCGAGACCCTCACCGTCACGGTGGAGGACAACGGCGACGGCACCCTGAACGTCACCGGCACTTACAGCGACGGCGCGACCTTCGTCAACGATTACGTCCTGCCCGAGTACGGCCTGAAGGTGGAGAAGAACGCCACCAGCAAGCCCGCCAACGGCGAGGCCTATGAGCCCGGCGAGACCATCGAGTACGAGATCATCGTCACCAATACCGGCGACGGCACTCTGACCGACGTGGAGGTCGTGGACGAGCTGACCGGCGACAAGTGGGTCATCTCCGTCCTGGAGCCCGGTGAGAGCAAGACCTACACCGCCTCCTACACCGTGACCGAGGCCGACGCCAAGGCCGGCAAGGTCCTGAACGTGGCTGTGGCCACCGGCAAGACCGAGGATCCCGACAATCCCACCATCGAGGAGAAGGCCGAGAACGAGCAGCCCACGAAGCCGACGCCTCCGCCTCCTCCCACCGGCGATACCTTCCGGATGGGCATGTGGATCGCCCTGGCCGCCGCCGCGCTGCTGAGTCTGATCGCTCTGTTCCTCTTCGGCAGAAGGGAAAGGAACGGCCGGCGCCTGATCAAGTGATCAGCGTGCCGTGATCCGACGCCTCCGCCATAGCGGCGCGCAGGTCGGATAGTCAAAAGCAAAACGAGAGCAGACGTCTTCTGGCGTCTGCTCTCGCCGTATGGGGCAAAAGGCAGCCCCGCTTTCCTATGAAAGCGGGGCTGCCTCTGTTGTTTGATCGGCGTCAGATCGCTTCGCCATACACGGCGTCCTCCGTGAAGGCGGCGTCCACCGGCTTGTCCCAGGGGGCCGTGGGGACCGCGGCGGACCTCTGGACCTCGTAGGCCACGGCGATCACCCGGGCCTTCGTGCAGCGGGGGAGGAAGCGGTCGTAGTAGCCGCCGCCCATGCCCAGCCGGCGGCAGCCGTCATCAAAGGAGGTGCAGGGGGCGATCACCAGGTCGATATCCTCCGGGGCCACGATCTCGCCCTTGTCCGGGTCCGGCTCGGAGATGCCGTAGGAGCCCTTCCGCCAGGCGTCGCCGCCCATATCGGCGCTGCCCGGCGCGATGGCCAGCATCTGCCGGTCCGCAACGCACAGGGGATAGAGGAGCTTTTTCCTCTCCCCGGCGGGGGCGGCCTCATTGGCCGCCTCCAGCTCTGTCAGCTGCACCTCGCCCCGGGTGTACTTGTAGATCATAACGGTCCCGGCCCGGCGCCAGGCGTCGCTGGCCAGGATCCGGCGGCAGATGGCGGCGGACTTCTCCCGCCGCTCCTCCGGCGTCAGGGCGTCCCGGGCGCGGATCTTCCGTCTGCGGAGCCATTTGCGGTACGTCTGCTCAAAGGCGCCCCGGATGGCGCCCACCAGGTAGAGGGAGCCCACCGCCACCACGACGCCGTCCTCTCCGGCGGCGTCCAGCGCCGCCCGGATACCGGCGGCCACGTCCGACTCGGCACGGGCGGCGGCACCCCTGGCTGCCAGCCAGGCGGCCAGGTCCTCCGCGGCCAGGGCCCGGGGGCTCAGGGGAGTGAGACATACGAATTCCCCGGCAAAGGGCAGGAAACGCTCCATCATGGCGGGGTAGTCCTTATCGGCCAGCACGCCCAGCAGGAACACGGCTTTCCGGCCCGGCAGCAGCTCCGCCAGACTCTCGGCGAGAGCGTCGGCGCATTGGGGATTGTGGCCGCCGTCGATAAGGAAGACGGGGTGACGGCACACGATTTCCAGTCGTGCGGGCCAGCGAACGGTCCGCAGACCGGCCTCCACGGCCTCCTCCGGGATGGACCAGCCCCGCTGCCGCAGGGCCGCCACCGTCTCCAGGACCACCGCCGCGTTGCGGAGCTGGTGCCGCCCCAGAAGGGCCAGGTCGTACGCCTTGCCCTGCCAGGTGAACCGCTGGCCGTCCAGATCCTGGGAGAGGAGGGAGAGGGCGGAGAAGTCCGAACACCGCAGGGGGACGTTCTTCTCGGCGCAGACGGACCGGATCACCGCGGTGACCTCCGGCGCGCCGTCGTAGCAGACGCAGGAGCAGCCGGGCTTGATGATGCCGGCCTTCGTGGCGGCGATCTCCTCCAGGGTGCTGCCCAGGTACTCCGTGTGCTCCAGGCCGATATTGGTGATGACGGCGGCTTCCGGGGCGTCGATGGCATTGGTGGAGTCCAGGGCGCCGCCCATGCCCACCTCCAGCACCACGATATCGCAGCGGCGGCGGAGGAAGTACACCATGGCCACGGCGGTGACCAGCTCAAACTGGCTGGGATGGTCGGACATGGTCTCCGCGGCCTGCCGGACCTCCTCGGTGACGGCGGCCAGATCCTCGCCGGGGATGTTTTCGCCGTCCAGGCGGATCCGCTCGCAGAAGTCCTGAATATAGGGAGAGGTGTAGAGACCCGTCCGGTAACCGGCCTGCCGCAGGATGGCGTCCAGCATGGCGCAGGTGCTGCCCTTGCCGTTGCTGCCCGCCACGTGGATGAACTTCAGCTTTTTCTGGGGATCTCCCAGCTTTTCCAGCAGCTCCCGGGCCCGATCCAGACCCAGGCGGGTGGTACTCCAGGTGTAGTTTTCGATGTATGCGATGGCTTCAGAGGGCGTCATAGTCTTCCTCCGTTCCGGCGGGATCCCGGAGATCCCGTCCAGGATAATGTCATACCTATCATATCATGTTCTCCGGCAAAAGCAAGAACTGACCGATCCGGAAAAGATCGGTCAGCTCTGTTGTCCGGCAGTCGTCTCTGACCGCAGGCGATCACTTCTTGTTCTGGAAGCTCCGCAGCAGAGGGAAGATCACGCCGCCCACGGCGTTGCCGGCCGTGATGACCAGGATGCAGGCGATGGCGTGTCCGCTCCAGACGCGGCCCATCCAGAAGTAGAACATATCGGCCACGCAGTGCTCCGTCCCGCAGAGGATGAACACCATGACGCCGAAGATAAGGGCCAGATACTTGCCCACCTCGTGGGGGTTGTTCTTGTAGCCCTCCACGGCGATGTAGATGAAGACGTTGCACAGGATGCCCAGGAAGAAGAGGCTCGCCAGGCTGTCGTTCAGCTTGGCCTGACACAGGGCGGCGGCCTTTTCCGTCAGGGCCGGGGCCGCCCGGGTGAGGGAGGCGCACAGGGCCGTGAGACCGGTGCCGGCCAGGTTGCCCAGCCAGATCACCGGCAGCATCAGAGCGTAGGTCCTGTCGCTCTGAAACACGTAGCAGACCTTGCCGGTGAAGAGGTTCAGACCGAAGGTGCAGACGGTGAACAGACCGATGGTAAAGAGAGCCGCGCCCATCACCTTGTTGTCCAGGGACAGGAACACCAGACCGCCCAGGGCGATGCTGATCCCCGCCAGCACGGCGCCTACAAAGACCTTCAGCGTCTTCATGCCAGCGTCCTCTGGGCGGCCTCCACCACGTGCTTGCACAGCACCGCGGTGGTGACGCTGCCCACACCGCCGGGGACCGGGGTGATGGCGGCCACGATGGGCTCGGCCTCCTCGAACTTCACGTCGCCGCAGAGCTTCTGCTTGGCCTCGTTCCAGCCGATGCCCACGTCGATGACCGTCTGGCCCTGGCGCAGGTAGTCGGCGCCCACGCTCTCCATCTGGCCGGAGGCGGCGATGACGATATCGGCCTCCCTGGTGACCGAGGGGACGTCCACGGTCCGGGTGTGGCAGATGGTGACGGTGGCGTTGGCGTGCATCAGCATCATGGCCACCGGCCGGCCGATCACCAGGGAGCGGCCGATGACGGCCACCCGTTTGCCCTTCTGCTCCACGCCGTAGTACTTGAGGATTTCCATGGCGGCGCGGGCGGTGCAGGGGGGGAAGCCCAGGGCGGTGTTGGTGAACACGCCGGCCAGGGAGCCGTCGGTGCAGCCGTCCACGTCCTTGCCGGGATCCAGCATCTTCCGGGCCTTCTCGCCGTCCAGCTGCCGGGGCAGAGGACGGAACATGAGGATACCGTGGACGGCGGGATCGTGGTTCAGCTCATCCAGAGTCCGGAAAAAGGTGTCGCTGTCCACGTCGGCGGGCAGGACCACGTTCTTCACGGCCACGCCCACCTTCTCGCAGCGCTTCATGGCGCCGCGCTCATAGCTCAGGTCGTCGTCCCGGGCGCCCACCCGGAAGATGGCCAGGGTGGGGGTGACGCCCCGCTCCTTCAGCGCCGCCACGTCGGCGGCCATCTGCTCGCTGAGCGCCGCCGCCACAGGGGCGCCCTTCAACAGTTCAGCCATCAGCAAAACCTCCCGTATACGGTGTTGAAGATCTCTCCGGCCAGAGCGCGATAGCGGTCCAGGTTCTCGTCGATATGGGCGTTGATCGCCTCGGCGTAGGAGCGGTCCTTCATCAGCTTGGTGTTGACCTTGACATTGACAGCCGCGCCGTACAGGGCGCCGGCGCACAGGGCCGCGCCGGTGGCGGCGTCGGAGATGACCAGCTTGCTGCCCTTCTCGGCGAACTCCTTCTGGAGCTCGATGGCCTTGCAGCACAGATCGAAGATCTCCAGGGGGGCGCTGGCGGCGTCCTTCAGGCAGCGCTCCAGAACGGCGTCCCGGTTGGGGTCGTCCTTGGGGATGCCGTAGGCCCGGCTCAGGGGCTCAAAGGCCACGGCGTCCTTCTCCACGCACTGGAGGAGACGGACCCGCAGGTCCTGGGCCCTGGCCATCATGGCCCGGAGCTCGTCCTCGATGTCGGCGAACTTCTTCTTGCCCACGGTGAGCTCGCCCACCATATCGGCCAGGGCCGCGCCGATGGAGGCCACCAGCGCGCTGGCGCCTCCGCCGCCCGGCGCGGGGGCGGGGGAGGCCAGCAGCTCGGTAAATTCGGTGGTACTGACGTTCAGCAGATCCATGTCGTATCCCTCTAATCAGAACAGGCCGGAGATGACGCCGTTCTCGTCCACGTCGATCTTCTCGGCGGCGGGGACCTTGGGCAGACCGGGCATGGTCATGATGTCGCCGGTGTAGGCCACGATGAAGCCGGCGCCGGTGCAGACCTTCAGGTTGCTGACGTTCAGGGTGAAGTCCTGGGGAGCGCCCAGGAGCTTGGGATCGTCGGAGAAGGAGTACTGGGTCTTGGCCATGCAGATGGGCAGCTTGTCGAAGCCCAGCTCGGTCAGTTGCTGGGCCTTCTTCTTGGCGGCGGGCAGCAGCAGGGTGTGCTTGGCGTGATAGACCTTCTTGGCGATGGCGCGGATCTTCTCCTCGATGGGCAGATCCAGATCATAGACGAAGCTGAAGTTGTTGGGTTGCTCGCACAGGCGGACGACCTCCTCGGCCAGGGCCTTGCCGCCCTCGCCGCCCTTGGCCCACACCTCGCTGAGGGCCACGTTGACGCCCAGCTCGTTGCAGCGCTTCTCCACCAGGGCCAGCTCGGCCTGGGTGTCGGTGGGGAAGGCGTTGATGGCCACCACGCAGGGCACGCCGTACACGTTCTTCACGTTGTCCACGTGCTGCAGCAGGTTGGGCAGACCCTTCTCCAGGGCCTCCAGGTTCTCGGCGTTCAGGTCGGCCTTGGCCACGCCACCGTGGTACTTGAGGGCGCGGACGGTGGCCACCACCACGATGGCGGAGGGGCGCAGGTTGGCCATGCGGCACTTGATGTCCACGAACTTCTCGGCACCCAGATCGGCGGCGAAGCCGGCCTCGGTGACGGTGTAGTCGGAGAGCTTCAGGGCCATGCGGGTGGCCATGACGCTGTTGCAGCCGTGGGCGATGTTGGCGAAGGGACCGCCGTGGATGAAGGCGGGGGTGCCCTCGAGGGTCTGGACCAGGTTGGGCTTGAGCGCGTCCTTCAGCAGCGCGGCCATGGCGCCCTGGGCGTTCAGCTGGCCGGCGGTGACGGCGTTGCCCTTGCGGTCGTAAGCCACGACGATGCGGGCAAAGCGGGCCTTCAGGTCGTCGATGCTGGTGGCCAGGCAGAAAGCGGCCATGACTTCGCTCGCGACGGTGATGTCGAAGCCGTCCTCGCGGACAACGCCCTGGGCCTTGCCGCCGAGACCGTCCACGACGTTGCGGAGCTGACGGTCATTCATATCGACGCAGCGGCGCCACACGATGCGGCGGTTGTCGATGTCGAGCTCGTTGCCCTGATAGATGTGGTTGTCGATCATGGCAGCCAGCAGGTTGTTGGCAGCGCCGATGGCATGGAAGTCGCCGGTGAAGTGGAGGTTGATGTCCTCCATGGGGATGACCTGGGAATAGCCGCCGCCGGCCGCGCCGCCCTTGACGCCGAACACGGGGCCGAGGGAGGGCTCACGCAGAGCGATGACGGTCTTCTTGCCGAGCCTGCTCAGCGCGTCGCCGACGCCGATGGTGGTGGTGGTCTTGCCCTCGCCGGCGGGGGTCGGGTTGATGGCGGTGACCAGGATCAGCTTGGCCTTGTGGTTGGGATCGCCCTGGTTCAGCAGGTTGTAGTCGACCTTGGCCTTATACTTGCCGTAGTAGTCGAAATTCTCCTCGGTCAGACCGAGCTTGGCTGCGATCTCACTGATGTGGCGCGGAGTTGCTTCCTGTGCAATTTCGATGTCGCTCTTGAATCCCATTGTAATCATGACCTTTCTTATAAATTTTGTTTGTGTTTTCTGTTAAAAATGACCGTTTTCGGCGCAGCTTTCCCTTGCAGCGCCTGTGTTTTTAATTATATCAGTGCAAAAAACCCATGTCAACAACTGATAAAAGTATAACCGTTTTCGTGCCTGCCTTTTTCGAATTCGGTCATGCGCGAAACGCATAACGCGCGCAAACGGACTTGACGGGGCGTGCAAAGCTGTTATGATAAGAACAGGAAACGGATCGATCGGAGGGTGCGGGATTTGGACAAGAAAGAGATTCGAGCGATGATCAGAGCGCGCAAAAAGGCGCTGACGGAGGAGGATATCCTCGATTACTCCGCGCGCGTGACGGAGCTGTTCACCGCGCAGCCCTTTTACCGGGACGCGAAGGTGCTTTACGCCTATCTCACCTTCAACGAGGAGCTGCGCACGGACGGGCTCATCCGCCGGGCGTGGGCCGACGGCAAGCGCGTCGCGGTGCCGCGGGTGCTCTCAAAGGGCGTCATGGAGTTTTACTACATTGACAGCCTTGAGGGCTTCGTCACCAGCGCCTTCGGCGTCCCCGAGCCGCCGGAGGACCCGGAACGGCTGGCCGATGAGCCGGAGGTCCTGCTGCTGATGCCGGGGCTGGCCTTCGACCGGGCGCACAACCGCGTCGGCTACGGCGGCGGCTTCTACGACCGCTATCTGGAGCGCTATCAGGAAAAGGGCACCCGCTTCTTCAAGCCGGCGCTGGCCTATGACTTTCAGATCGTGGACTCCATCCCGGCCAACGACTTCGACATCCGGGTGGACGCGGTCCTGACCGCGGAAGAGATATTGTAATCTGATCGGACGCATACAGCGCCGGACCCGAGCGGTCCGGCGCTGTCGATCTTGGGATGGGGCTCAGCGTAAATCCCATTGACATACTATGTTGATATGTTATAATGCCGTTAAACAAAGGCAAGGAGGGATCCCCATGCAGGGTATCATCAGGGCGGTCTGTGTCAGCGAGGCAAAGGGGACGGAGAAGCACCCGGTGGCGTCGGCGCATCTGAGCGTGCAGCACGGCATCGACGGCGACGCCCACGCCGGCCCCTGGCACCGCCAGGTCAGCCTTTTATCCTATGAAAAGGTCGAGGAGTTCAACCGCCGGGGCGCGCAGGTGACGGACGGGGCCTTCGGGGAAAACCTGTTGGTCAGCGGCATCGACTTTCGCACCCTGCCCATCGGGACCGTTTTCCGCACGCCCGAGACCGAGCT
>JAEEGL015331112.1_pt1 | contig 21819 bp, 27 predicted proteins | sample 9134231 | NCBI WGS metagenome assembly JAEEGL01 (sample SAMN16246548, study PRJNA631951) | gut metagenome | biome: gut microbiome; feature: rumen; material: fiber-attached | host: Bos | place: Iran: Karaj | collected 2018-10 | reverse complement strand
TTTTGGATGGGGTTCTCATTTAGAAAGATGAGAGAGGAAATATGTTATATAGTTTACACGTTAAGAATCTCGCTCTGATCAAGGAGCAGGAGATTGAGTTTACCAAGGGCCTGAACATACTGACCGGTGAGACGGGCGCGGGAAAGTCAGTGGTCATCGGTTCAGTAAATCTGGCACTGGGAGGAAAGACAGACCCCTCTATGATCCGCACAGGGGAGGACTACGCTCTTGTTGAGCTGACCTTCGGCGTGGACAGCGAGGAAAAGAAAAAGCAGCTGCTCGATATGGACATCCCGGTTGACGAGGATGGAACCCTGGTACTTCAGAGAAAGATCATGCAGGGCAGGAGCGTCTCAAAGGTAGGCGGAGAAAGCGTATCCGCAAAGCAGCTCAAGGATATATCCAATATTCTTATCAATATTCACGGTCAGAATGACCATCAGGAGCTTCTCCACAAGAAAAAGCATATGGAAATCCTGGACGGATACTGCCTGGATAAGGTAGGATCTCTTTTTGCTGACCTCAAAGATGAGTGCCGGAAGATGCGGGAGCTGGAAAAAGAGCTTTCGGAATCCGACATGGATGACAACGCAAGAATGAGGGAACAGGAGCTTTTGGAGTTCGAGATCGGAGAGATCACGGACGCGAACATCACACCCGGTGAGGACGAGGAGCTGGAGACTGCCTACAGGAAAATGACAGGCAGCAGGAAGATCACAGAAGCCCTCGGGACAGCGTCTCTTCTTACTGGCTACGGCGATAGCTCCGAGGGAGCGCTTGATCTGATCGGAAGAGCTGTCAGGGAGGTTTCTTCGGTTTCAGGTCTCGACAAGGAGATAGAGGGACTTTTGTCACAGCTGTCTGATGTGGAGAACCTGCTCAGTGATTTCAACCACGGAGTCTCAGGTTATCTTAAGGACCTGGAATTTGACGATGAGTATTTCAGGGAGGTGGAGGACAGACTTAATGTCATCAACCACCTTAAGGACAAGTACGGACAGAGCCTTCTTCTCGTGATCAAGGCGCTTCAGCAGAAGGAGGCGCGGCTTGAGGTTCTGACAGATCTCGAGGCCCACAGAAAGGCTATAGAGAGTGAGCTTAATGAGAGCAGATCGAGAGCTCTTTTGCTATGTAAAAAGATATCTGACATCAGGAAGAAAGCTGCCGGGGAACTGTCGAAGAAATTAAAGGATGCTCTGGTGGATCTGAATTTCCTGGATGTTAAGTTTGAGATTGAGGTTAGAAGTGACGAGGAGCAGATGACGGAGAAGGGATATGATGACGTGGAGTTTATGATATCCACGAATCCCGGCGAAGATATGCGGCCTCTGGATCAGATCGCAAGCGGCGGTGAACTTTCAAGGATCATGCTGGCGCTTAAGACTGTGGTTGCTGACAAGGATGACATCAGCACACTGATCTTTGACGAGATAGATGCGGGCATCAGCGGAAAGACTGCATGGAAGGTCTCGGAGAAACTCGGTGAGCTGTCAAGGGATCACCAGATAATCTGCATCACGCATCTTCCTCAGATCGCGGCCATGGCGGATAACCACTTCATGATCGAGAAGGGACTTGCTGACGGAAGAACCGAGACCAGGATCTATGGACTTAAGGAGGATGAGTCCATTCGTGAGCTGTCAAGGCTTCTCGGCGGTGAAGAGATTACGGATGCAGCCATAACCAACGCCAGGGAAATGCGTAAGATGGCGCAGGATGCAAAGAAGGGATAAGAAATGACAATCGATAATGACGATCTTTTAAACAGCATAATAGCTTCCTTCAAGAGGATTGATACTATATCATCGGATGAGATGCCAAACATCGATCTCTACATGGATCAGCTCACTTCCTTTATGAACGAGAGGCTTAAGAAGACCACCAGGTATCCGGAGACAGACAAGATCCTGACAAAGACCATGATCAACAATTACGCCAAGAACGATCTTCTGCCCCCGCCAGAGAAAAAGAAATACTGCAAGGATCACATTATCCTTCTTCAGTTCATTTACTATTTCAAGAGCATCATGTCCATCAGCGATATACAGACTGTTCTGGAGCCGCTGAAGGCAAGGTTTAAGACGACGGGAGAAGGGCTTTCTCTTAAGGAGATCTACGACGTAGCCTATAAGCTTCAGAAGGATGAGCTGGATCCTGTCATTGAGGACCTTAAGCAGAAATATGAAAGGTCACTGAACACTTTTGAGGATGCGGATGTTTCAGACGACGAGAGGGAGAGGATGCAGATGTTTTCCTTCATAACTCTTTTGGCTTATGACGTCTACGTCAAGAAACTTTTGATTGAGAAGATTATCGATAATATTAAGGATTGAGATATGGGAATTTACGATACACTGAATGCGCAGCAGAAGAAGGCAGTGCTCCAGACCGACGGGCCTGTACTTATTCTTGCGGGGGCAGGATCCGGAAAGACCAGGGTTCTGACTCACAGAGTTGCGTATCTTATAGATGAATGCGGCGTCAACCCCTGGAATATAATGGCCATCACCTTCACCAACAAGGCGGCGGGGGAGATGAGAGAGAGGGTTGACAATATTGTGGGATTCGGAGCTGAGAGCATCTGGGTCTCAACTTTTCACTCCAGCTGCGCAAGGATACTGAGGAGGTATGGCGACAGGCTGGGATATGGAACCAACTTTACCATTTACGATACGGATGATTCAAAGCAGCTGATGAAGGATATCTGTAAGAGATACCAGCTGGAGACCACGCAGCTCAAGCTAAGACAGATCATGCACGCCATTTCAAGGAGCAAGGACAACCTTGTCGGACCTGATGAGTACGCCATGTCTGCAGGCAATGATTATATAAAGAGCAAGATTTCCAAGGCGTATACTGAGTATCAGAGCGCACTTTTAAAGAACAATGCGCTGGATTTTGATGATCTTATCATGAAGACCGTTGAGCTGTTCAAGAAGAATCCGGACGTTCTTGAGTACTACCAGGACAGGTTCAGGTACATAATGGTGGATGAGTATCAGGATACCAATACTGCGCAGTTTGAGCTGATAAGACTCCTGGCAGACAAGTACAAGAACCTCTGCGTGGTGGGCGATGACGACCAGAGTATCTACAGATTCAGGGGAGCCAATATCAGGAATATCCTGGATTTTGAGAAGTATTATAAAGATGCAACGGTTATAAAGCTGGAGCAGAACTACAGGTCCACACAGCAGATCCTTGATGCGGCCAATGCGGTTATCTGCAACAACCTTGGCAGGAAGGACAAAGCTCTCTGGACAGATGTGAATGACGGGGAGAAGGTTCATCTCCGGCAGTTTGATACTTCTCAGGATGAAGCGAAGTTTATTGCAACTGAGATCGGGAGCCTTAAGAGGAAGGGGAAGCTCTCCTATGATGATACGGCGGTGCTGTACAGGACCAACGCCCAGTCCCGTGAACTGGAGACGAGGTTCAGATACGAAGGCATTCCCTATGATATCGTCGGTGGCGTTAACTTCTATTCGAGACGTGAGATCAAGGACCTTCTGGCTTATCTTAAGACCATAGATTCAGGGCGGGATGACATTTCCGTAAAGAGAATAATAAATGTTCCCAAGAGGGGAATCGGAGCTACTACCATAGGCCATGTGCAGGACTATGCTGATCAGAGACAGATAAGCTTTTTTGAGGCGCTATGCGAGGCAGATCAGATCGTGGCAGTCGGCAAGAGCGCAGCCAAGCTGAAGGCCTTTGTGGACATGATAATGTCTTTCAGGTCAAAGCAGCAGAAAATGTCACTGGAGGAACTTATAAAGGATGTTATCAGCGTCACAGGCTTTATGGATTATGTGAGGACTCTGGATGACGACGACAATTCAAGCGATGACAACGACAGAGCCCAGAACGTTGACGAACTTATCTCCGGTATTGCGGCCTACGAGGAAAACGAAGAGATTGAACAGCCGACGCTGTCAGGATTCCTTGAGGAAGTGACACTGGTTTCAGACATCGACAGGATCGGGGATGATAATGAGAAGGTACTTCTCATGACTCTCCACAGCGCCAAGGGACTGGAGTTTGAGAATGTATATCTGTCAGGAATGGAGGAGGGTGTATTCCCGGGGTACATGACACTGCAGGCTGAAGACTCAGACCCTGAGGCCATCGAGGAAGAGAGAAGACTGGCTTACGTGGGAATAACCAGAGCCAAGAGAAACCTTACACTTACGGCTGCAAAGCGCCGGATGGTGAGGGGTGAGAGCCAGTACAACAGGCTAAGCCGCTTTGTGGACGAGATTCCTGCAAATATGCTGGATAAACAGAGACCTCTTTCTGCTTCTGATTATCTTTTTGATGGCGGAGAGTCTATTGATGACTATGAGGGAGCCGAGGAGTTCGGCCGCGGAAGAGATATGTTTGATGACGATCCTGACGACGGGTCAGATGGATACTCAGGAATCAAGCCTGCATATGCCAAGGGATTATCCAAAGGTGCCGGCAGCAGTTCTTTTGCATCGGGTTCAGGAAAATCTGAGCTTGCCGGTACGTACAGGATAAAGGCGACTCCCAAGCCCAAGGTTACAAAGCCCAGAGCTGTTCCGCCGGATAAACCTTACATCGCAGGAGCAGGAGCGACCCATGCCAAAGGCTCTTTGGCAGGAATATCAAAGGGTATGCCCATGAAAAAGTCTCTGCCTGACTACGTGGTGGGCGACAGGGTTGAGCACATCAAGTACGGCAAAGGAGTTGTTAAGGCTCTGGAAGACGGAGATCGGGACTACAAGGTCACAGTTGAGTTTGACGACTGCGGCCAGAAGATTATGTATGCTGCTTTTGCTAAACTGAAGAAACTTTAAAATGTATGGTATAATGTTAGTATAAATTTTCTTATTTAGGAGGGGCTACAAATGGAAGTGAAATCAAAAATTGAAGACTTACTTGAAATGACACGTATCAACGAACTCATCGACAAGAGAGAGGCAGCCAATGCCAAGAAGCCTTCCACAGTGATCCTCTGGGTGCTGGCGGTTCTGGGAGCAATTGCTGCAGTTGCACTTATCGCTGTTGTTGTGTACCGCTACATGACACCTGCATATGAAGATGATTTCTACGATGATGACTTCGATGACTTCGAGGATGATTTTGAGGACGAGGACTTTAAAGAAGGCTGAAGCGTATTGTGAAGAAAAAGGATATTATTCAGGGAACCGTCAAGAAAGTCGAGTTCCCCAATAAAGGAATAGTTGAGACTGCTGAGGGGAAGGTTGTCGTAAAGGGCGTCCTTCCCGATCAGAAGGTCTCTGTCCAGATACAGAAGGTCAGGAAGGACCGGGCAGAGGGAAGGCTTCTGGAAGTCATAGAGGAAGCCAAGGATGCCCATGAGAGCCCTTGCATCCACTTCGGAAAATGCGGCGGATGCAGCTACCTCACCATGCCCTATGTCAAGGAACTGGGGCTTAAGGAGCAGCAGGTGAAGACTCTTTTGAAGCCTGCTCTGGACAGACAGGATGTGAAGTTTACCTGGGAGGGTATCAAGACCAGCCCGGTTAAGTTTGCGTATAGAAATAAAATGGAATTCACCTTCGGCGATGAGGTGATGGGAGGCCCCCTTTGTCTTGGTATGCACAAAAGGGGCAGTTTTTATGACATTGTTTCGGTGAGCGGATGCAGGATCGTGGACGACGATTACAAGACGATTCTATCTGCCACTTTGGATTACTTTTCTCCCATGTATGAGAGGAAGGAAATCACCTTTTACCACAGAATGAAGCAGACGGGGTATCTGCGACATCTGCTTGTGAGGAAGGCTGTGAGGACGGGAGAGATCATGATCGCGCTCATCACAACGACTCAGGAGGAGCATGATCTGACTGCGTACAAGGACATGCTGCTGTCGCTGTCCCTGACCGGCAGGATCACAGGCATTCTTCACACGAAAAATGATTCGCTGGCGGATGCGGTAATCGACGAGGGCACAGAGATTCTCTACGGCCAGGATTTCTTTTACGAGCACCTGCTGGGCCTTAAGTTCAGGATCACTCCGTTTTCGTTTTTCCAGACCAACAGCCTTAGCGCTGAGGTTCTTTATCAGACGGTCCGCGGCTATATCAGGAGCCTCTACGACCAGAAGATGTTCAAGCAGGACGAGGTAATCTACGACCTCTATTCCGGAACGGGCACCATCGCCCAGCTTCTGGCTCCGGTGGCCGAGAAGGTTATCGGCGTTGAGATCGTGGAGGAGGCAGTGCAGGCTGCCCGCGAAAATGCTCAGCTCAACCGCCTGGACAACTGCGAATTCATCGCTGGCGACGTGCTGAAGGTTCTGGATGAGATCGAGGACAAGCCGGATCTCATCATCCTTGACCCACCCCGCGACGGCATCAATCCGAAGGCACTGCAGAAGATACTTGGGTATGGCGTTAAGTACATGATCTATGTATCGTGCAAGCCTACGTCTCTTGCCAGAGATCTGGAGATGATACAGGAGTACGGGTATGTGATGACACGCGGCGTTGCTGTGGATCAGTTCCCTTGGACGAATCATGTGGAGACGGTAGTTCTGCTTACTAAGGTAGACCAGTAACCATGCGGGTTTGAGGCGATTTTATAAGGAAACAAATCGACAATAATTGAAGCAAAAATTATGTACTATTAGCGGACAATGTACATTGGGGGATAGGCAAAAAGACCTATCTGCGGACAATGTTTTTGTACGCAAATATATAAGGATTTTACATAGTACGCCAAGATGTATCTTGATGGCTTTTGGTGCAGATAACTCCGCGGAGAGGTATCGAGCAGAGGTATAGATATTGGCGGACATGAAAAGAGATATATTTAGAGCTCACTATGTTATGGTGGGCTTTAATTTTTATGTGGATACCACTAAAATATAATAAGAATAATAACAATTGGAGAACACAAAAATGGATAACAAGAGTATTAAAAACTTGAAGCTGATTTATGGGTATCAGCTGACTTACTTAGGGCTGGATCAAAACTAACATCACAACAATACTGCATGCCTGTTTTGGGGCTGCTTTTTTTGAGATATGCATATAGCCGATTCAAAATGGTAGAGGAAGAGATTTTAAAGGATAGACCTGTAAGGAATGGCCGTGTTATGCCTGTAGAAGCTTCAGATTTTGCGGAAAAAAGTGCGCTTTTTCTTCCTAAAGAAGCTCAGTATTCTTATCTTGTAAATCTTCCTGAGGATATACCCGCTGCAAATATTACATGCATACGAGATCTATTCAAGGGTAATGTACACCGACAGGAAGGGCAAAAAGATAACCAAATAGAGATGCGGTTCCACAAATAAAGTTAGGGGACGTAGGATATGCAGTAACAGATATATTTTTGATAAATCCATTCAGATTTATTAAAAGAATATGAGCAGTAACTAACAATTGAATGGGGAAATGCAGCAATATCATGGCATCAGAAAGGTACTACAGAAAAAGAAATATTGAGCTTTCAGGCGGATAGAAAAAGCGAATTTAGTGGATACGAGGACCTTGTGCTTAGTTATGATGATCTGAAAGAGATAATTGAAAATGATGTGGAATTTGAGTCGTGGCATTCAGCATTATCCTCAATCTATGCAGTTTATCTTATTGTAGAAAAGGAAACAGGGAAACAATATGTTGGCTCTGCATATAATGTTGAAAATGGATTGTTAGGAAGATGGAGAGAATATATTTCTACATTTCATGGTGGTAACAAGCGCATTGTAGAACTAATAAAACAGTATCCTGATCGATATCATAGTTTTCAGTTCTCTATTCTACAGATTTTACCCAAGACGCTAAACCCGGACACGGTTATAGATATAGAAAATCGTTATAACATAAGCTATTAAGTAAAGAATTTGGATTGAATGACAATTAAGGAAAGTAGCATAGCTTCGAGGAGGATGAACAATGATTATTGTTCCGGAAGAACGATATATTAAGGTATACGAGCAAGGATTAGCTTTTCTTGAGAAAATGACACCGTCAGGAATAGACTTGGAAAAATACTATTTGGGCGATAATAGAAATAACAAATCATTAGATGATATTTTTGTACGGTTCATTCATTCTGCGCAAAACTATCAAAGCATGCCGAATGTTATAGCTTTTCAGAAACGAAAAGAAAAGGTGGGGAAAATACTTTGTGGCTTTGACCATGTTAAAGTAAGTGAAATGAATCCAGAAGAATTATATAAGAAATTCAGAAAAGAATTCAACATTACTAGTACTGACAGTAAACAGAATAGTTGGCATAAATGGAGCTGTGCAATTGTAGATTCAGCCAAGTTTTTAATGGAGTTCGAAAGTATCGAGGATTTTGATAAGTTTGTAGATTGTTTTTCTTACAATGTGCATACCAGCATGGCCCTACCACTATTAATATCACATAAGATCAATGGAATTGGATTTGCTTTGGCATGTGATTTGTTAAAGGAATTAGGCTATACCAGATATCCCAAACCTGATGTGCATCTGATGGATGTATTTTATAGTCTGGGGCTATCTGAAAAGAATCAGGTATCAACATTTGAATCAATTGTAAAAATGTCAAAGTATTGTGAAAAGGTTGACCCATCGGTTACTCCTTACAAAGTCGACAAGGTTTTTTGGCTGATATGTTCTGGGAGGTTCTATCTTGAAACACCGGAGGAAATATCAGTTGGAAGTAGGAAAAAAGAATTTATAGAAATGATGCGTGATAAATTGTGATTTTTAAGTAGTGAGGCATATATGTACGCGACCGGTAATAAGAAAATGCTCAATATGCTGATTCTTGAAATTCTCAGACAGTATTCTGATGAAAATCATTCATTGACTCAGCAGGAAATAATAAAACTTCTTGATAAAAATTATGGCATGGAATGTGATAGAAGATCTGTAAAGGCCAATGTGTTATCTCTTAAAGAGTTGGGATATGACATTGACATGGATGATGGCTACAGACTACTATCTAGAGAATTTGATGATGCGGAGCTGCGTATTCTCATAGATAGTGTTCTCTTTTCTAAGTCTATTTCTACCAAACAGGCGAAGGATCTTGTTGCCAAGCTTCAGGGCATGGCAAGTAACTACTTTAATGCAAAGGTCTCTCATGTGAGCAATCTTCCAGAGTTACGAAGAACAATCAATAAGCAGGCTATGTATGGTTTGGATACACTTAATGACGCTATAGCTGCTAAGCATCAGGTTAGCTTCATGTACAACGATGTGGGAACAGACTTTAAGCTCCACCCACGATGGAATATGCACTATATTGTTAATCCGTACCAGATTGTGGCTTGTAATGGTAGATTTTACCTGATTGGTAATTATGATAAATATGATAACGTGTCTCATTTCCGAATTGATAAGATGACAGAGGTTCGTGAGCTTGATACAAAAGTAAAGCCCATGAAGCAGGTGGAGGGGCTTGAACATGGCCTTAATCTACCAAAACATATGGCAGAGCATGTTTATATGTTTAGCGGACCAACGGTGAATGTAAAGATGGAGACAACACCGGAGGTATTCTCAGATATTACTGATTGGTTTGGAACAGATATAAAGATTCTTGAAGAACATGAAGACAAGCTAATATTGCGAGTTTCATGTAATGAGCAGGCAATGCGGTATTGGGCATTGCAGTATGGCCCATCCGTGGAGATACTAGAACCGGAATCTTTAAGAAATAAACTTATTGCGGATATGAAGGATATGATGAAAAGATATAGCGATTGAATACCTGTAAATTAACTGTAAATGAGAGGGAGCCCACGGGCTCCTTTTTTATGTGCAAAATAATGTACATAGGCTTTGGTAATATATGCATACAAGGGTATACAAAGAATCAAGGATGTCAAGGATTTTGTGATAAGCGTGTTGATAGGACAGGAATAAGGCAGCTATGAATTATGTTATCGGGGATATACACAATGATAATTGCAGGTTTGAAGCAATGCTCAAGCAAATAAAACTTAGTGATGATGATCATCTATATTTGCTTGGTGATTTATTTGATAGATGTAATGCTCATGCTGATCCGGTTGGAGTCTATTTTAATGTGCTGAGGTTAGATGACCGTGTCACAGTTTTATTAGGTAATCATGACCTGTGGTTAGCTGACTATATTGATGAATATTATCAGACTCCAGAACGGAAACGTAAAAAGATGAAGGAGCATATTACTTTTGAAATTATCAAAGGTCGACTAACTGATGTAGATATCATGGAAATGTCAAAGTATATCAGAACGTTTCCCGTTCAGAAAAGTATTGAAATCGGAACGCGGCATTACCTTCTTGCACATGCCAAGACTTCTATTTCTAAGGGTGAGAGTGATTTGGAATACTTTTTGATGGGAGCTGGAGATGACAGCTTCTATACAGAAGGTATTGAGGGAACAATCTCTGTTTGTGCGCATACTGATACATCTTTTCTTGGAAAGTATGGTGGGCACTATTCGGTTGAAGGCCAACCATCAATTTGGAGAAATGATAGAAAAAACGTCATTATGGTTGACTGTGGATGTGGCTTTGAAAATGGAAGATTAGCGGGTATGTGTTTGGAAACAGGAGAAGAATTCTATGTTTAATTATCCAATAGAAATTGCTTCACGAGTTGGTATTATTCCTGGCAATGATACTTGTGTATATATAAAAACTGGAAAAGGCGGCGGTATCTATGGATATGAAGGAAAGTACATAGAAATTGCTAAGCAGATTTATGAGACCCTGGGATACACAGTATGTGTCTCGGCAAATCCCATGGGAAAGTCATGTATCTTATCTGATGAAACAGCTGAATTGAATAGTAGAATTGTTGGAATTAAAGAAATACTTTACGTTGGCTTTTCTAATGGAGCATTGGTGGGAGCCCAACAAGCATATCTGATAGAAGCAATTCAGAGAATGCTACTTATTAACGGGCCACTAATGTTTAATTGGCATAAAACTAAAGCAGGAGTGGAAAAGTTTAATGGAAAAGAAGTCGTTTTTGTATATGGAGAACATGATCCGTCATATAAGTATTTTGATTTATTAAACATTGTGAATTCCAGCATTGAAAAAAATACACGGTAGCTGGTGCGGATCATAATTTTACAGACATGGTTAGGGAGTTCAAAGAACTTATTCTTTTCTTTTGTAAAGGAGAACTGGATTGATGGATGAGATGTTAAGAATTAAGGAAGACTCATATGAATTGTATGAAGAACTACTTTTACAAAGGGACAACTTGGAACGCGAAGCCGCTTCTATACGTATTTGCTACTTGCAGGAATTCGGTGATCTTATAACTGATAGTTTCAGGCTTAAGGTGGAATGTATAAAGAAGAAAAAGATTATTTCCTATTGCCAGCAAGCAATAAATAAAGGTGAAAAAATCGATGTGCAAGCGATAGAAGAAACTATATCAAAGGAAATGGATATTTATTATTCTGAGTTGGCAAAGATTCTTAGTGAATACGATGATGCAAGGAATGCAGAAACGGTTTCAGCTGGTGAAGCTAATCGCGCAAAGAAGATATATCGCAGAATTGCTAAAAGAATACATCCTGATACTTTTCCGTTAACAATGAAAAATGAAAGACTACAAGAACTGTGGGAACGGACCGTTGCAGCTTATCATGCTTTAGATTCTGATGAACTTGAAGACATAGAGGCTCTTATCAATAAGTATCTTAAGGATGTTGGAGAAATATATCTGGTTATGTATATTCCAGATATAGAGGAAAGGCTTGCTAGGCTTGAAAAAGAAATAATCGAAATAACTACGACTGAACCGTATATTTTTGCGGAGCTGTTGGATGATGAAGTGGCTGTAGAGGAAAAGAAATGTGAACTCATAGAAGAAATTCATGAATATGAAAAGTACACGGAAGAGTTATCTAATATTTTGAGTAATCTTCTTGCAAAGGGAGGTGCCTCTATAACATGGAAAATGGATTAACTATTAGAGAAGAAAATCAGTTAGCGCTTGTTGCTGAACGAGGGATACAAGATCTCATAAAGCCACTTACAAAGGAAATCTTTCTTTTGGATTCATATGTAGCAGGTACAACTACTTTAAAAAATGAAGCCATAATTTGTGAGATTAAGGAAGGCGAAAAGCTGATTCTTCAACGTGAGAATAATAGATTTGATAAAAATGCCATAGCGGTTTTGACTTCTAAGCAAATGCTAATTGGATATGTTCCTGAGAAGGAAAATACAGTTTTTTCAAGACTAATGGACGCAGGGAAATTACTTGTGGCCAAAGCGAGAAAAACTGAGCAGAAAGGGTTATTTAAGCAGATAAACATTGAAATATATATGGTTGATTTTTAAGGGGCTAATAAATGAAGCGGAGATCTAGGGAAGAAAAGCTTCTAGAAATAATAGAAAAGGACATTCCCGATGAAATAGGTTTTAAAGGGGAAGAGTATTTTTTTGCTGGCTGGCAATTTGAGTACGGAATAAATGCTGGTAAGGATTTTTCGCTCGCAGTTAAAGCGTATGAGCTTGCATTTCGTAAAGGTTATTCTAAAGCAACAAAAGCGTTGGGTGACATATACAAAAAGAATGCTGATTTGGAGAATGCATATAAATGGTATCTGGAAGGGTGCCTTCAGGAAGAACCAGATTCTAATTCTGTGTTTGGACTGGCAATGATGTATCACGAAGGCGAATATGTTTCACAGAATTATTATAAGGCGAGGAATTATTTTGAGCTTGCTTATGAAGAAGGTAATTGTAAATCTGCATACTACCTAGGAATGTACTATGAAAATGGAATAGCCGTAGCAAAAGATCAGCAAAAGGCTCTTGAATATTACACAAGTGGTGCTGACAGGTTTGAAGATACTTGTAGGGACGCAGTTAAGCGAATTAGGAGGTATAAAAATGAGTGAAGATAGAATTGGACTTATGGACGTTGTCATAGCAGCTGATAATGGTGATATAGGCGCCATGGATGATTTTATTGCAACCGTATTGGGCTCTGAAGATTTATATGAAAACCCCGGTATTGCGGAAAAAGTGGATGATTATGTTAGGAAACTCGCGTCATCGGGTAGACCAGAGGGCTTGATTTATATTGGGGATAGCTATATTCGTGGCAACGTGGAGGATAAGGATTTAGAGAAGGCTTTTGAATACTTTGAACTCGCTGCCGAGGCTGGAGAAACATTTGGGTATGAAATCATGGCAGAGTTGTTAATAAAAGGTAATGATCTTCCAGTTGATTATGGTAAAGCATACGGATATATGAAGAAATCAGAGGATGCTAATGATGGTAAATTACGCTCTGATTCGGGGAATTACTACATGGGGGAGATGTATTACTTTGGACTTGGTGTGTCTAAAGATTGGAGAAAAGCAAGAAAGTATTATAGAAGGAATATTGAGAATCATTCGTATCGTGGTAGTGACTATTATTGGAAGTCGTGTGCAAGACTGGCTTCAATATATGAAAACGAAGGAAAAGAAAGCTACCGAAAGGCAATCGACCAGATGAAGAGAGTCGTAAAAAAACACACAGCGGGGATGTCTGATGATGAAGTGGCTGAGACGCTGGGGGAATACTGATGGATTTGCATGCTTAGAGGTTTAAGCTATGGGTAGTTGCTGATAATAAAAGTGAAATAGTAAAGAAAATCAATGCGCTTAAAGAAAAGCGCAGAAAACATAAAGGTGAATGGATTACATATGAAGATGCCAAAGAATACCGGAATAGGGCAGAAAAACTTCCATACAATGGCTTTCAGGATATTGGTGAAAGGCGTGAGCTTAGGATTGAGTGTCAGGAACGCTTTGGCTTAACAGAGGGAGAAGCTATAAATATCTTAAATGGTTATAACATGCGTGACATAGTGCAGGTCTATGAAAATATTAGGGATTTAAAGATACCTAATGAAAAGGATGTTGAGCTATATCTTGAGCTGATGCAGCAAAAAGATGATGGTAATGAAGCCAAAGATGAAAAAGAAGATAATGAAGATGATGAAGTATAGTATTCATTTTGGGGCAAGAAAAAATGAAAAATGATAATATTGAAGATAGGATAATTCTTCCTCAGGAGGTTTATACAATGAGGCAAACCATAAATGATATTCATGCCATAAGGTTAACGGAGCAGATGTATAACGTTGAATTATTTCAGCCTGGTGATACCACTGTTACCGAGCTTAGCGAAGAAGGAATTACAACATATTACACGGAGTACAAAAGCAGAAAGAAGCATGACGTTGTAAAAACTCCTGTGGATAGACAAGAAATGACAGCCTTTTTTAAGGAAGTGTATAAGTTTATCAGAAACGCGGATGAAAGCAGCACTCCCATAGATGACTGTAGCTATAAGCTTACGTTATATTACAGTAGCTATCACAAGGAGATTTTTGAAGGAGATACTAGGTGTGGGGACGAATATTTGCTGGGGAAGATATACAGGTTTGTTGAGGCTCACAGGGGACAATGAGGTTTTATTATGGGAACAGGATATATATTCAAGTGTAAAAACTGTAGGAAAAAATACTCTGTTTTTCTTGGCATAGGATCGCTTTTTCCTAAGGTATATAGAGAAACATTGAAAGATATAGACGAAGGAAAGTATGGCGAGGAATGGCAAAGGTTATACAGAGAAACACCGTATGCTGCCGTGGACGCAGAAAGTGAACTGTTCATATGCGATAAATGTGGTAACTGGAATGTATCCAAGAACCTTTCCTTGTATGCTCCTAATGAGCCCCAAAGAATAAAAGAAAAGCAATATGGCAGTAAGAATGAGGATAAATTGGGATATGTTCCATATGTGATGAGATTCGATTTGGAACAAGAGTATCATTTGCTAAAAGACTATGCTCATTTATGCAGCAAGTGTGGAACTGTTATGAAAAGGGCTGATGATGTTCCATTTGTTTTGCCTTGTCCTAAATGTGGGGCTGATAATGAAATGGAGCCAAGTTTAGTGATGTGGGATTAAAGTCCCTTGACTATTCCTTCCTTATAAGTGATGTATGGTATACCGCTTCGGCGGACAAATACTATATGTTCAAATAAGGAGGTATCGCATGAATGCAGAAATGGCACGTCAGATTATAGAACTACGGCATAAGGGACTTGGATATAAGTCCATAGCAATAGTTGTTGGAACTTCTCGTGAGAATGTCAGGTACTATTGTAAGACACATGGCCTCGACGGATATGCAGAGCAGGTAAAGATGCAATATAGGGAACAACGCAATACTCCTGATGACTGCAAGTATTGTGGAGGCCGCATTGTTAGAAGGCCACATTCCGGGAAAAAGCTTTTTTGCTCAGATGAGTGCAGGAGAAGATGGTGGAAAGAGCATCCTGAGGCAGGTAATAAATCCGCTGGCGCTTATTACAATCAGGTTTGCGCCTATTGTGGCCGCTTCTTTTCATCATATGGGAAGAAGGGCCGGAAGTATTGCTGCCACGACTGCTATATCATGGATCGGTTCTGGTAGGATGGTGATAAGGACAGAGTAGTAGCTAAGAGTCCAGACAGGAAGACAATAAAGATAGCGCTTTAAAGCATTATGTCACGATAACTATACAATAATCGTGACATAACTCGTCAGATAAACTATACAATTTATCTGACGAAAATACTTAATAATAAATATATGACTGTTTTTCTCAGCATTGTGGGATAGCCCCGATGCTGAGTTTTAGTTTACTTGAAAAATAACTATTATAGTTGTATCATAAAAGTGAAATCAATAGTTTCAAAAATATGAGGATGATATTATGGTAATTGATTATATTATTGAAAACTACACAAATGGCGAACCAATCTTTATTGATGAGCTACCAGGCAATTCTAAAGATTATCTCAGGCAGGAATTGAAGAAGCTTGTAGACGAGGGGAAGTTGGAACGTCTATACAATGGAGTGTATTATCTGCCATATCTTACAATACTTGGGACTAAAGGAAGAATCTCTGTAGATAAGTATATAGATAAAAAGTACCTGAATGCCAATGGAGGAGTTTCTGGTTATGTAACTGGACTTCAATTGGCGAATAAGTATGGTTTTACTACGCAGAATCCATCATGCTATGAGATTTGTAGCAATGAGGCTACTACCAAGCAGAGAAAGCAGGATTTTGATGGGAATACTATTATCGTTTATAAGCCAGTGGACACTGTTACTGAACGCAATAAAACTGCATTACAGTTTCTTGATCTTATGACAAATATTGATAGATATAGTGAAATAAAAGGCGCTGAACTTCTGAAAAAGTTGAAGAAGTATATAAAATCAACTGGAGTAGATTTTTCTGTCGTTAAAGAGTATCTTCCACTTTACCCAGACAAGGTATATAGAAACATTTATGAGGGAGGTTTGATGGGTGAGCTGGTATAAGGAATACAAGCAGGAATGGAAGGAAATAATTGAAACAATATCTCGAGAGGTAAACAGAACCCCACAGATGATTGAAAAAGATACGATACAATCAATGTTTCTGTTGGAGCTATCTAAAACAGAGTTGCCTTTTGTTTTTAAAGGTGGCACATCACTTTCTAAGGGATATGGCTTGATAGACAGATTTTCTGAGGATATTGATCTTTCTATGAATGTGAAGCCCACAGAATCTGATAAAAGGAAATCCAAGGTTGAAATAGAGAGAATAGCAGATGGACTAGGTATGGTATTGGAAAATCCTGAGGATATTCAATCAAGGCATAATTATAACAAGTATGTGTATGAGTATGAATCTCTTTTCAGTGATATTCCTCTTGAGCTCATTGTAGAAACAAGCTTTTACCAGACTGTTTATCCGGTGGATAAACATGTGGTAAGCAGTTTTGTTGGGGATTTTTGTAAAAAGAATGGTATAACTTTACCGATACCTTTTGATGCTGCTTTTGTGACGATGAAGCTTCAGTCTTTGGAAAGAACGTTTATAGATAAGGTTTTTGCTATATGTGATTACAGAATTCAGAATATGCAGGATAGAGATTCAAGGCATTTATATGACATAGCAAAGATACTGCCACATATTGAAATTGATAAAGAACTTGATGAACTAATAGATGATGTCAGAAATGACAGAATGTTATCTAAGAATAATCCTTCTGCGCAGCTTGAGTATAATATTCCTTCGATGCTTCATGAGATTATAGAGAGCAGATTCTACGAATCTGATTATAACAATATAACTAAGAGACTGCTTTATGAGGATGTATCATACAATGAAGCAATCAAAAAAGGAATAGAAGTTGTAGCAGATCTGGAAATATTTGAGTATAAAAAATAAAAAGAAACGTAACTAAAGTTTGGACAAAGATTATCACGTCGAGACGGTGGTACTGCTGACAAAGACAACCGCATAACCATCTGGGGTTAATATTAGAGTAGGTGGATTATAAGCGAGAGTGACTTTTTAAATATGGATGGGAGGATGCTTATGGCTGATAGAGTGGCTGTTATAACAGGCGGAGGACATGGAATAGGAAAGGCAATTGCCGATGCATTCAGAGCTGATGGCGTCCAGGTTCATGTCATAGATATAAAGCCCGGTGACTGGTTTGTTGGAGATGTGGCAGACAAGGAGACTCTGGAGGCATTCGCGAAAAGCGTTATTGATAAATCCGGTCATGTGGACTTCCTGATAAACAATGCACTTCCTCTAATGAAGGGAATTAATGACTGTAGTTACGAGGAATTCCAATACGCGCTGTCTGTAGGAGTTACAGCACCATTTTATCTGGCTAAGCTATTTATGCCATATTTTGCAGAAGGAGCCTGTGTAATAAACATAGCCTCTTCAAGGGACCGCATGAGTCAGCCTCAGACTGAGAGCTATACTGCGGCAAAAGGAGGAATATCAGCACTTACTCATGCAATGGCGATAAGTCTTGCCGGGAAGGTGCGCGTAAACAGTATATCTCCGGGATGGATAAACACTACGGATGATGTAATTGATGGAGTGGATGCAACTCAGCAGCCTGTGGGAAGAGTTGGAAAGCCTGAGGATATCGCAGAGATGGTGATGTTCCTGTGTTCTGACAAGGCGGGTTTCATTACAGGCGAGAATATTTGCATAGATGGCGGCATGACAAAGTTGATGATATATCACGGCGAAAATGGATGGACGTATGAAGATAAGAAAAACGACTAATGGAGACTTGAAAAGAGTTATGGATATATACGCTTACGCCAGAAAATTCATGGCGGAGCATGGTAATCCCAATCAGTGGGGGAAAAAGAACTGGCCCCCGGAGGAGCTGATAAGGGCTGACATCGAAAAGGGATGTAGCTACGTCTGTGAGAATGGTAATGGAGATATTATCGGAACATTCTTTTTTACCCAGGGAAAAAGCATCGAACCCACTTATGAGACCATTGATGATGGGGAGTGGATCGGAGACGACACCTATGGAGTGGTTCACAGAATAGCTTCTGATGGTTCTGAAAAAGGAATAGGTTCATTCTGCATCAGGTGGGCTTTGGACCAATGCGGACATCTGAGGATAGATACGCATGGTGACAACAAAGTGATGCAAGGTATGCTGGAAAAGCTTGGGTTTACTCATTGCGGTACAATTTATGTTTACGAAGATAATGATCCTAGGCTGGCTTATGAGAAGGTAATGTGAGTTTTTTATGATATAGCATGATACAAATTTTTACTGCTCTTGAGTAAGGAAAGGGTATATATTATGGAATATGATTTTTTTGAAAGTCTGGACTGCGTAGATAGGAAAGAGGATTCAGATTATAGTGATATTCTAAGCTCATGGAGGAGAAAGGATTATCATATAGCATTTATGCCTGCCATATCCTGGTATAGCGGGACCTTTAATCTGTTTGACCAAAAGGGAGGTGCCGAGGGAAAGAATATGATATGGATCGTTCCTGCCGGACAGGCTCACTTCTTATGGTTGTCGAAACTGAAAAGAAAAATAGAGAACTTCTATGAAAACGATGAGATAGAGTTAAATGACCGGGAATATTTCACCGGAATTGAAGCGGAGGAGTTTGAAGAATGCATTCTGCTGCATTCAAACAATCTGCAGAACGATCCGGAACACGCGATTCTTGGCGCCAATGTTCTCCTGATCCGCCTGTCTCTTTCAAGCGGAAGAGATACTCTTGTTTTCATACTTTTGGACCATCAGGACAATTGTTGGAAAAATATAATTGAGGGTTTCAATATTCCTTTGACATGGATGGTTGATTCAGGACGTGGAACAGAAGATTATTTTGCGGAAATTAATCTGTATCAACTGATGAAGAATACCCCATATCCTGAAACGCTCCCGGCGCTGTATTTTAAAGGGTTATACAACAAAGGCGAAATACCGGAAGGCTTTAAGTTTCTTTATGCGATGCTCAGTAAGCCGGATGCAGATGGGTATGATGAATGGAAGAGTTTTTCTGCTGTGTATGATACAGGGTGGAAAAAATAGAGAACCAGTGATAAATTTTGTCCTGTTATGATAAGAAAATGGAGGAATCCGTGATGAAAACCGTTCTTTGTTATGGAGATTCAAATACATTTGGATATGTTCCGGAGACAGGAATGAGATACCCGAGGGATGTAAGGTATCCCGGTAGATTGCAGATGCTCCTCGGCGATGAATATACAGTTATTGAGGAAGGCTGTAACGGAAGGACGACTGTCAACGACGATCCCATTGACGGATGGAAGAATGGTCTCGACTATCTGAGACCCTGTCTCAATTCGCACAAGCCGGTTGATATTGTGATCCTGATGCTTGGGAGCAACGATCTTAAGCAGACTTTTCATTTAACTGCAGCGCAGATTGCGGAAAATACCGGCATTCTGGTGGATGTGATAAAAGAGTTTACTGCCGAAAAACAAGGTTACATTCCTAAGATCATCCTTGTTTCTCCGCCTGAGATCGGAACAGGTATCAGGACATCTCCATTCTATGGTGCGTTCTTGGAGACTGCTATCGATGAATCCAGGAAGTTCCCTGAGTATTATAAAAAAGTAGCTGACAGCAGGGGATGCATTTTCCTTGACGCGGCTCAGCATATATATCCATCAAAGACAGATTCGTTGCATCTGACTCCTGAAGGTCACAGAGTTCTGGCAGAGGAGTTGGCTAAATTGTTGCAATTATAAAATGGGGTAATTACTATGCATGATATGACAGTTCCTTGTGCCGAAGGCATGATAAACATTCGTGTCGGAGCCATCATTATGAAGGATGATAAGTTTCTCATGGTTGGGAATAAAAGAGCTGATTACCTCTATTCAGTTGGTGGAAGAATTAAGTTTGGCGAAACGGCTGAGGAAGCTGTAATCCGTGAAGTCTATGAGGAAACCGGCGCAAAAATGGAAATCGACCGCCTTGGATTTGTTCATGAGAACTACTTCTATGGTGACGCTTCGGCCAATCTGAATAAGCTTATATATGAGATCTCATTTTTCTTTTACATGAAAGTTCCATATGAATTTGACCCTGTGTGTGAGAGCTTTACGGAAGATAACACCGAGGAATTCCTGCGCTGGATAACATCTGATGAGGAAATGACGGTCTACCCGGATTTCTTCAAAGAAGAATTGCGCCATCCCGAAATGACAGTGAAGCATTTTGTAACAGATAGGAGAAAAGAAATATGAAAGTCCTTGTAATACCTGACATACATTTAAAAGGCTGGGTCTTTGACAGGGCAGAAGAAATTCTGAGAAGCGGCATGGCCGACTGTGCCGTATGCCTGATGGACATCCCGGATGATTGGGACAAGGGGATGAATATCAAACTATACAGTGAGACATTTGACAGGGCAATTAAGTTTGCCAAAGCTTTTCCCGATACCCTGTGGTGCTATGGAAATCATGACATCAGCTATCCCTGGGGAGTGCTTGAAACCGGCTATTCACCCTACGCAGAGAACACGGTCATATTTAAGCTAAACGAACTGACTGCAGTAATTCAGGATCCGACGCTGCTTAAGTTCATCCACAGGATTGACAATGTCATTTTCAGCCACGGAGGTCTTATTGAAGACTATGTGCGAGGCATAAATGAAGAGCTCCTGGATGCTGATATAGATGAGGTCCTCACCGCAGTAAACGAGTCACCACGCAGATATTTGTGGAATGATGATTCGCCTCTATGGCACAGACCTCAGCACAGAAAGACCGAAGCATTCAGAAGGGATACGTACACGCAGGTCGTAGGACACACTCCGGTGGATCACATCTACGAGGAAAACGGTTTTATTTCGACGGATGTTTTCTCAACTTATCGGGATGGAAGACAGATAGGTGAATCTGCGATGATAGTGATCGATTCAATATCCGGGGAATATGAGAAGATAGAAGTCGCCGGTGGCAATTCTTAATGACTCCATTGAATTACTTCAATGATTTACAGAGACCAGTTTTTGAATAGCAACCGGCAATCTGAGGAGAGCCCAAAATGCTATATCTTATACGACATGGAGAAACGGATTGGAATAAAGAAAAGAGAGTACAAGGCCGGCGTGATATACCGATGAATTCTGATGGAATAGACCAGATCAGGCAGCTTGCAGATAAGCTAAGCAATGCCGGCATCACTGTTGATGCGATCATTTCCAGTCCATTAATTCGCGCCAAAGAGACGGCATCAATAATCGCAGATAGAATCGGATTCACAGGTCATATACAATACAATCCGGACTTTGTAGAAAGAGATTTCGGTTTGCTTGAGGGAGAAATATGGGGACCCGAAACGAATTTTGATGATCCTGTATATAATATGGAATCTATACAAGAACTGTGTGAGAGGGTGAAAAGAGCTTTCTCGAAGTATTCTTTTTTAGATGATCAAAAGGTCATGATCGTATCACACGGAGCCTTTCTGGCAGCGACAAAAATGGTTTTATCCGATGGAAAACTG
>JAEEGL011593830.1_pt1 | contig 21819 bp, 25 predicted proteins | sample 9134231 | NCBI WGS metagenome assembly JAEEGL01 (sample SAMN16246548, study PRJNA631951) | gut metagenome | biome: gut microbiome; feature: rumen; material: fiber-attached | host: Bos | place: Iran: Karaj | collected 2018-10 | reverse complement strand
CGTTTGGTTTCGCAATACCAGACTGCACCGCTCTCAGCGCACGTCCAGTCATACCCATTTTGTCGATCTTCATCGTAGTACCGGTTTTATCGAGTAAACGAATCACCACCTGCTCACCCCAGTTTACTGGCGAAATTGCAATACGAAGGTCAATCTCTTTATCATCGACTTGCACTGTAAACTCACCATCCTGCGGGATGCGGTGTTCATCAATTTTAAGATCAGACAAAATCTTAATCCTAGATACCAAAGCTGGCGCCACCGTCTTAGGTAGCTCCATAATCCTACGCAAAACACCATCGATGCGGCACCTAATAATCAATTCATTCTCGAGTGGCTCAATGTGGATATCCGAAGCTTTCGACTTTGCTGCGTAGCTCAAAATCGTCGTTAATGCCTTCGAGATTGGTGAATCCTGCACAATCGTTTTTACATTTTTGCGCTGTTCCTGGACTGCCAATTCTTCATTCGTCGCTTTTACAGCTTGCTTCACCGACGAGAAATCGCCCTTATACTGTTCCAAAACTTCGCGAATCCCGCGCTCCGACGACATCATCACCTTAACTGGCTTATTTACCAAATTCGACAAATAGTCCGTCGACTGCACGTTCGTCACATCTAGCATTGCTACCACTAGGGCGCCATTCTTTTCGCCTAGCGGAATTGCCATCACGCGCTCAGACGCTTCCTGTGGCAAAAGTAGCAACGTTTCCTGATCCATGCGGATGTTCTTTAGTTCAATATATGGCACGCCAATAATTACCGCCGTTGCATGTGCCACCATCTCTGAGTTAATCAACTTATTTTTCAAAAGTTCATCAATAATCGGACGGTTATTCATGTCCGCTTCGTTTTTGATTTTGTTTACCAACTCACCGTCGGCCAAACCTTCGGCTACAATTAGCTCAACAATCTTTTCCTGCGCTGTTTTAGTCAGTAAAGCCATTTTCGTCCTCGTCCTCTTCAGAATTTACAAATGACCAATCCTCGAGTTGCGGTTGTTCATTACCTTCATCATTTTGTTGCTCAGTGGCGCCACAACCATCACCCACACAAACTTCCACGGTTGGGTTCAAAGCCTTCACGTTAAAAACGTTACTATTTGGCGTATCTACCGAGTCGCTAATCGTTTGTTCAATCGTCTTATAAGTTTCGTCCGGAATCGCCGGAATCATAAAAGTCGTCACCATGAATGCCGCAATTACGCCAACTATAAACGTACCGATTGCTGTCGCTAAGTCAAATTTGGATTCTTTCATTTCTTCTTCCCTTTCTCTACCTGTGGTGTCGCACTTAGCGTCTTCGATACTTCAATTAGTTCACTCTTATCTACATAATAAGCTGCCGCTTGTGCCGAGAATGACAATGTATTGGCGCCATTCCATTCTACGGCCGCTTGCTCAAAATGGAAGTCACGCACTGAACGCTCTACGTTATCTAGCACGGTATAAACCGTTTCCACATCCGAATTCACGCGAATGCTAATCAAAATGCTGTTCAAACCTTTAATTTCTACAGTCGATTTTTCGCCAGATGGAGACAATGATTCTGGCCTCTGTCCGGACAAGATAAATAATTTATCCAAGCTAGCGAGAAGCGCTTCATCGTTCTTTTGGGCCGGCAAAGCATCTGCCACTACGCGTAGGGCTGAACAACTCTTAATTAATGTCGTTGCTGCAGTGATTTCCTCCGTCGTCTCGGCCTCATCATAAATCGTATTTAGCTCATCATAAGTGTAGTTCTTATTTGTATTCGGATTAACACAGCTACTTCCGCTATCCGTTTCACGTTGCATCGAGTTTAGCGAAGTGTCCGCTGCAAGCTTTTCCAAAATGTTTGACCTAAGCGTATTCGGAACATCCGTCACCTCGGTGCCATTTGGATCACATTTCCTTAGTTCTTCATCGTTGTAAACTTTTCCTTTTGGTTTCTTACAAATACCGACGTTTTTAATCGTGTCCGAATAAGCCACAATCGCTTCGTCCTTCGCCATAATTACTTGAGCATTAAAGCTAATTCTTTCAATAAAATGCAAAGTAATTGCTAGCGCCGAACCCGAAATCACGCTTGCACCGAGCACTGCCAAAATCATGTTCTGCTGTGCTTTTGAAATCTTTAAACGTTTTCCTTCAGCTGGAGTTTTTTTCTTATTCGCCATTTTATTGACCTCCGTTCTTGCACGACACATCGTCGTTAGCACAATCCGCTGCGCGTTCCGAGAACATCTTTTGTACCTGCAAGTAAGAATCGGTTACATTGTACTTACCGCTTGGACCAAAGGCAATTGCGTGATGATTATTGAAGTTAAAGATTTCTTTATCGAATGTAATTATCGCACTGAAGCGTAGTACCAACTCACCGCTCGAATCACGACCATTAGAAGATTCTGTAATACGGATACCTTCTTCCCCGTCCGGAATTAACATACATTTAGATTCGTCGGTTTTCCAAACTCTTTCATTATTGCTGTTTGTTTCAGCGTAATAACCCAAACAGCTACTTTCAAAATGTGGCACGCCATCAATTACGCCATCCTCATTCATGTATTCTGCTTCATACCATTCTTCAAAACGTGGCGTACGCCAAATTTTAACTGCACGCTGGTTATCGTAAGCTGTGTACTCGTATGCATTGCTCTCTGCGGTAGCTTCACCTTCTTCGTCTTCTTCAACTTTCCTTACACAGCCAGGCACGTCCACCATCCAATATGCATAGAGTGCACCATTTTCAGTAAAGAACGTTCCATCTTTATTCGATTCAACCATACAGTAGGCTGGAATTGTGTCACCATTCTCATCCACGTATTCACCGTAATCGTAAGTCAAGAAGTTCATGCTCTTCTTGAAAGCATCGAGCACGTTATAATCGATCATCGGAGCGGTCTCGGCATTAGCCTGCGCCTCAATCGACATTGTATTTTTGGTCATATCTAGGTGAAGTTCAGAAATCTTAATCGTATCGCCATTAGTTGGTCTTAGAATTGAAATGAAGTTAAACAACCTTGATGGTACGGTTTTATTGCTAGCAATCACCGAAAGTTTCGATACCTGATTCTGTAAAGTCATAAAGTCGCTTAAGTCGCGGTATTCATTCACCGTGTCGGACATTGCGGCTAGCGTTTTCTTCTTACTATCAAGCGCCAAACTTTGTCCGCCCGCGATCGAGCCAAACACTACGGCTATTGCGATAGCTCCTGCCGATACTACGATACAAAGGAAAAAGATGAAGTTACGTAGTTTCAAGGCTTTAATCATTTCGCCTTTAATGTCTGGAACTAGGTTAATCTCGTGTGCCATTAGTCATTCGTCCTTTCCGACAATCCAATTGCCACACCAAAATCACTTGCCACGCTCGACAAGATGTTTTGCTGTTCTGGAGTCACTCTCACGTATTGCCATGGGTTACCCCATGCAGTTGGAACGCCAGTTTTGGCCTCGATGTATTCCGAAATTAGTGGAATTCTTGCTGCATAGCTCGACAAAATAATCCCGCCAACCTTGATATTGGCATACTTAGTCTGGAAGAAGCGGATTGACTTAGTTAGCTCAGAAACATAGTTATCAAGTGGACCAGACAAAATCCTAAAGACTTGGCCTTCTACCTTGTCTTGTGCCAAACCGAATTTCAAAATAAACTGTCTTGCTTGTTCTTCTTTTACGTTAAGCGCACCAGCAACTGCCTTTACGAAGCCACTAAAACCGCCCGGAATCGAACGTACCAAACGTGGCTTATCTTGATACATAATGATAAGGTCAGTTGAACCTTCACCCATATCCACGATCATCCTGGCATCCGTTACGCCCACTGGATTAAGCGCACGCGCTACTGCCAAAGATTCTGGCTCCATCGCAATAATGTTAAAACCAACATTCTCGATGATCTCCATCTCGGTCTCAACGTAATCCTTCGCCGTAGAAGAAACTAGCACCTCTGCTTTAGTTGGATCAGTTGGGCTAACACCAAGAAGTACATAATCGGCCTTTGCATCATCAATTGCCATCGGCACATATTTGTCTAGTTCGTATGCAAAAGTCTTGCGGAGCTCTTTCTCTGGTAAATTATCAGTCTCGACGATCGAAGTAAAAGTCTTCTGAGTTGGCAAACCCACTGCAATGTTTTTTGTCTTGATGCCAGCCTGGTTGACTGCACCAAGAATCGTTTCTCCAAGTCGCCTCTTGCCCAGCTCACTCATATCTTGAGTGATTGCTGAATTAATTGGCACGTAGGCGTATTTTGAAAGCACAAAAGTACCGTTCTGTGCCGGCAAAAGTTGCAGAATACGAATCGAATTCGTCCCAATATCCAGTGAGAAGAAATCGCCCACTCCATGAAGTAAATTCATACTTCAATTATAAGCATAAAGGCAATCTAAATCAAGATTTTTTGGCAAGTTTTAAGTAGTAAAAACGCTCTTTATTGCCGTTTTTACCCAGCACCTCATTATCGCGTTTGTTCATTATTACGAAACCGTTCATTTTAAGCCAATTCTCAAAATCTTTCACGATTTCACGGCGAATTTTTTCGTTCTTTACAACGCCCTTAAATAGCTGTTCTGGCCTCGCTTCAAACTGAGGCTTCAGCATCACTAGAAAATCCGTCTTCCCTGCCGCCACTTTCTTTGCTGCCAGCAAAATCTTCTTAAGACTTACAAACGACACATCCGCCAAAATCGTATCGAAGACTATTGACTTGGTCACTGAAGCTACTGAGGCTATACTCTCGGAGCGTTTCGGAGGCTGCTGCCGAGCGACAGAAACCGTGTCTTCTCGGAGACGTCCGGAGGCTACGGCCGAGGATAAGGGCGCGAGCCCCGTAACGACGGGCGCGAGCGACCCGGTCTCCGAAGGACATGGTTTTGTCGCTTCGCGAGCAAAATCAAAAAAGTCCGTCTTCTCATGCAGCTCCACTCTCGGATCAAACCTCAGCGGCGCCTTCATCTGTCTAGTCCCCTTTTCTACCGCTACAACTTTTTTCGCTCCTAATTTCAGCGCTAGCTCAGTAAACCCGCCCGTAGACGAGCCAATGTCTAGCACTGTCTTATTGCGAAAATCGTAATGGAAAGCTCGCACCGCCCCTTCGAGCTTTCCCTCTGCGCGCGAAACAAAATTATTTGCGGCGTTCACGGTAGGCATAAGTCTCCGTATCCACTGAAATAATGTCGCCTTCGTTGATGAATGCAGGGACCTTCACTACTACGCCAGTCTCAAGCGTGGCATCCTTCATTACTGAAGTTGTCGTATCGCCTTTTACCACTGACTCAGTGTAGGTTACCTTAAGCCAAAGATTCTTTGGCAAAACGAGGTTGATTGGATTTCCGTTGTAGAATTGGATTTCCATCTCGTCGCCGTCTTTCATGAAATCTTTGGAATCACCGACCATGTCGCTACCGAGTTCGTATTGTTCAAAACTCTGTGGATCCATGAAATAATATTTTTCACCATCCGTATAAAGATATTGCACAGTACGAGTCGTTACCTCTGCTGGTTCAATCTTTTCCTGGCCTTTAAAGGTCTTTGGAAGCAAAGCACCAGTCATTAGGTTTTTGACTTTTACGTTTACAATCGAGCCACCACGGCCCATTACTTTTTGCGAATACTCCACTACTTTGTATGGTTGACCATCCAAAGTAATTAGAGCATTTTTCTTCAAATCTGTTGGTCCGTACATAGTCCCCCTTAGTTATTCGAAATGAATGGCAATAGTGCTAGATGACGAGCACGCTTAACGGCAGTAGCGAGTTGGCGCTGTTGCTTAGCGGATAGACCAGTTTTCGAAATTGGCTCAATACGGCCATAAACATCGATAAAGCGTTGCAAAGTTTTTACATCACGATAATCGAAATAGAGATCTGGATCATTCTTAATCCTTCTCATGATACTCCTTCGTTTTAAAATTTATATTAACCTCACTTATTAGAACGGAATCTCCGACAAGTCAATTGGCTCATCAGGGATATCATCAGGCACTACTTCTGGCTCTGCTGCAGCGGATGCTTTTGAACTACCGCCTTCACCACGTTCACCGCCACCGATAAAGTTAAAATCTTCGGCAACGATTTCTACACGTGAGCGCTTTTGGCCACTGGTTTTATCGTCCCAGCTGTGCTGGTCTAAACGGCCAGATACTAGTACGCCAGAACCTTTTTTACCGTATTGTGCGATAGTTTCACCAAGTTTACCCCAAGCCGAGCAATCGATGAACGAAACGCTCTCTTGTTGGTTACCAGAACCATCACGGTAGGTACGGTTGACTGCTACAGTGAAAGAACATACAGTGGCACCACTTGGTGTATTGCGGACCTCTGGGTCTCTAGTTAAATTACCAGTAATAATTGCCTTTGAAAAACCGCGCATAATAAATTATTCTCCTTTAACTTCTTCTTTTTCTTCCTCGTCAGAAGACTTGCGAGCCTTACGGCGCGCTTCCATTTTGAGTTTGCGCTCATCAACGGCTACCAACAAGTAACGGATTACTTCGTCAGTAATGTTGAGCACGCTCGAGATCTTTGCAGGAGAAGCTGCAGGAAGCTCTAGCTCAAAATAGTAATAAACGGCAAAATCTTGACCAGAGATGGAATAAGCTAGACGCTTCTTTCCGTCGTTCTCTTCTTTCACGATTTTTCCGTCATTCGACTCGATCAATTTCTTGACCTTGTCTAGGGCAGGTTCTAGATTCATCTCGAGATCAGGATGAAACAGAACGGTGAGTTCGTAATTTTTCATTACACTCCTTTGGATTAAAGCAAACGCAGACAATTCCCGTTTGCTGAGCTAATATTATGCCTGCATTATAGCACTTCTTCTCTGATTACGCAACCCTTAACCATAGTTTATCCGCTATTCTAGCCAGCCTCGCGAGTCTCGCCGCTATCCGCTCCACTTCCCGGTTCGACATCCCCTTTTTAAACCACAAATTCACAATCCCCAGCGCCTCGTAATAGTAGAACTCAAAAATTTGCTCAAATATCCGCTTCTCGTACCTATCCCAGGCCAGTTTTACGTGTTTGTGTGACCTCTCCACTAGTTCCCTAAACATCCTGTCGTCCGATCGCTCCATTTTAAGTGTAAAAACATCCCGATTCTGCCACATAAAAATCAATATTTTCTGCCAAACTCTCTCGATTGTCAGCTCCGCAAAATTAATCTCGTCAAATAATTCCCTCAGTTCCTGGTCTTTCTGTTCGAAAATCTCATCCACCGTTTTATAGTGTCTCGAAAATGTCGCACGCGATACGCTCGCTCCACGATAAATTTTGCTTGGTTTTATTGCCAAGCCATAAGTTCGTTTCCGTACCAATTCGGTCAACGTCTTCAGGATCAGTTTTCTACTTCTTCTGACCCTGGCGTCTTCCTTCTTTAGCACGTTACCCCCTATAGATTGCTCGTAATCTCGTCAAATTCTTCCATTGATGAAATCAGTAAGTCGCGTGGCTTGTTGCCGTTCGCGGCGCCGATTACGCCGATTTCTTCAAACCAAATCGCAAGGCCAGACACGAACCCGTGCCCCTTACCAAGATAAGTCTGCAACATTGCCGTCGAGAACTTGCCCTTCGACAGAGAAATTTCTACTGCTCTACGCACTACTGGATCAGTTGGGTCGTACTTACGTCCAAGATCACCAAATGCGCCACCATCACTCGGGCCCATACCCTTAATTTGTACCGGCTGCGCTACTACATCTGGGTTATAATCCGGCGGAGCCTGCTCGCGCAAGAAGTCCGTTACTTTAGCTACGTCTTCATCAGAAGCCCAAGCACCCTGAATACGGCGCGGCTTGCCCATCATCTCGGTAGTAAGTAGCAACATATCACCCTTACCAAGCAACTTCTCGGCTCCACCTTGGTCTAGCATAATACGTGAGTCAATCTGCGAGCCTACCGCGAAGGCAATCCTACCCGGAATGTTCGCTTTAATCAGACCGGTAATCACTTTTACTTCTGGACGCTGGGTAGCAAGCACCAAGTGAATACCTGCAGCACGACCTTTTTGTGCAATCCTCACGATCAAAAGTTCCAAGTCCTTCCCTGCCATCATCATAAGGTCGGCCATCTCATCCACGATAATCACGATGTACGGCATCTTGCCACCATGATGTTGCTGTTCGTTACCATCTTCATCTTTAATCGTGGCTGTCTCACCAGACTTCGCCATTTTATTATTGTAGTCAGTAATATTCTTGACCTTTTCCTCAGCCATCAAAGTGTAACGGCGTTCCATTTCGTTCACTGCCCACTTCATTGCCGACAAAGCCTTATCTACCGATGTAATAATTGGCGACAAAAGATGTGGAATATCATTATATTGCGCCATTTCCACTTGTTTTGGATCCACAATGATTAATTTCATGTCGCTTGGTGCATTGCGATATAGAAGCGACGTGATCAAAGTATTGGTCATCACGGACTTACCAGAACCAGTAGTACCAGCAATCAAAAGGTGTGGCATTTTGGCCAGGTTCGCCACCACAGCCTTACCAGAAATATCCTTACCTACTGCAAATACTAATGGGTCGTCAGACTTCTTCCATTCTGGACTCTCTAGCACGCCACGCAAACGCACATCTGCCGAACGCGTGTTTGGAATTTCTACACCCACCGAGCGCGTACCCGGAATTGGTGCTTCAATACGAATCTTATCTACGGCAAGGTTCAAAGCTAGCTCTTTATCACGTGCCAAAATCTTCGACAAATTCACGCCAGCTGGTGGACGCATCGTATATTGTGTCACTCTCGGACCTACGTTGGCGCCTTCCATTTCTACTTCAATACCGAATTCCGCCAAAGTTGTGCGAATCACGTAAGCATTCTGTTGAATGTTACCCGCGTCAGCTGGGGATTGTTTCTTTTCGAGCAAATCAATTGATGGCATCTTCCAGTTCGGATCCGTCACCGCCACAAGAGCTTTTTCTTCTACTACTGGCGCCGGGGCTTTCATTACGTTAGCCTTAATTGGCTTCTGTGCTACTGGCGCAGTCTCCATTGCTACACCCGAATTGACTTTGATTTCGAGATCGCCAAGTTTCTTGTGGCCGTCTTTGACTTCGTCTTCCTCGTGTTCAGTTTTTTTGTTGTGCTTGACTAAATTTTTTGTTCCTTGGAAGAACGTCAGTGGCGAAAGCTGCAAAATAAATAATGCTGTAATGAAAATCAATATTATATATATGAATACGGACACGCCACGGTTCAAGAATTGTTCGGTTACTTGGCCAAGCCATTCACCAACTTTACCACCATCGCCGGCAATTCCTGCGATGCCAGAAAGCCACACAATCATCAAAATCGCCGCAATCCACACGGCGGTTGCTACGCGGTTGTTTTCGCTACGGAAAATTTTTACCGCAAGATAAACTAGTAGTACTGGCACGAGATACACCGCAAAACCAATTGCAAATTTTAGCCACTCATGAACAGTATTTAGAATCGTGCCACCTTGACCAAACCAAGTCACCACGCAAAATACTGCTATAGCAATCAAAACTAATGCAAAAACCTGTCGCCAAAAACCACCTGGTAGCTCATGCTCTGGTGCTACTTCTTTGGTGTTTTTACGATTTTTAGCTGGTTTACCTCTCTTTTTAGCCATATCCACATTATAACATTTTTTAAAATAAAAGCTATTTTTCCCTACTTAGCCTCACTGCAATAATAAATGCTGCCAACGTCGAGAAAAATACACAACTTCCGCCCACAATTATTCCCAGCCTAATCTGCGCCAAGTTATTAACTTCTTTCACTACTTCTACCGCCGGGTCTGTCACCTCACGAATCTCCGGTTTCGGCTCCGCCGTCACTGGCCCAAACGTCAGCACTGGCTCAACATCCATCGCCAAATAATAATTCGTATAATCAAACATTAGCCGTGCCACCCTGCTAAGCAATCCATTCGCTCCCGGCACGCCCTGCGTCAGTACCGACAAATAAAACGGTGTGCTCGTATAAATAATCGCCGTGTCATTATTTGCTCCCTCCCACGAACCATATTTGTGCGCCATTTCTATGTCATCATTGTCGTACTTAAAGCATTTATCCGGGCTCGCTTCTTCTAGATAATCCAGCAGTTCCGTATAATCTTCTCGGTTTTCATAAGCTCGCTTCATCACAGCATTAAGATACGCCGTGTTAATACAGTTTTTTGTAAAGAAACATTCGTCATAATCTTGCTCATAATAGCTCGAAACTTTCTCGCGAAACGTATACCAACCCAGATAGCTAAACAATTCTTCCGATGCTACGTTGTCTGAATACACTAAACTTTGTCGACGAATATCGCCTAGCGTATGCTCACCAATTTTTGTCGCCGACGAGATCGCCCCCTGACGTTCCAAATCATAAAAATACATATTAAGCGGCACCTTATAAGTACTCGCCGCCACTCTAAACACATTTTCTGCAAAATTATAAGACAAACTACCATCAGACAACTCATAGCTCATCGAAAAATTCTCTTCCGAAAGGTTATTTTCGGCCATAAATTGTTGCATTACTTCCGCAATATTATGATGCAAAAAATCATAATGCTCACTATTTTCAGTCGCAAAAACCTTCCCTATTGGTAGCCCACCAATCACAAAGCTAACAAATAGAACACTAAAAATTTTGTTCCTACTAGTCATCGTTACTATTATATAATGGAAATATATACAGGGATTAAAATATGTTCAGCAAACTACTTTTCTTTATTAAACACGCCAGTTTCTCCACCCTACTTGTCATTCTGGTCTCTGCCATAGCCATCATTGGCGGCACCGTGGTCACTGCCATCGTCGTCGCAGATCACTACAAACAACCAGCAGAAGCTCCAATCGTAAATGACGGCGAGACCTCAACGCAACCAGACGAAGAGCCAGCCGAATAGTACCTATTTTTTAAGTTTTTTGCGAAACAAAAAATGGCTGGACCGGCAGGATTCGAACCTGCGAATGCTGGGACCAAAACCCAGTGCCTTACCGCTTGGCGACGGTCCAACGTCGTGCACATAATTGTACCACAATTCTGCGTTAAAGTAAAACAAAACCTCTAATCTGTTATATAATATAGATGATGAAAATTTTAGGCATCGAATCCAGCTGTGATGAAACCGCCGCTGCCGTCGTCGAAAACGGCACTCATATTTTGAGCAACGTCGTTGTTTCTCAGATTGATATTTTTGCCGAATACGGCGGCGTCATCCCTGAAGTTGCTGCCCGCTCTCATCTTGAAGCCATCATGCCAGTCATCAATAAAGCCTTAAAGGATGCTAATTGTACTTGGGACGATATCGATGCTATCGCCGTCACTCACGCCCCTGGTCTACTTGGTTCACTCTTAATTGGCACCCTTACCGCCCGCACTCTCGCTATCCTGCACAATAAGCCTCTCTATGCCACTCACCACTTAAAATCTCACATTTATGCCAACTGGTTAGGCAAAGCAGACTCTGCCAAAAAAGACATCTCATTCCCTATCCTTGCCATGGTTATCTCTGGCGGCCACACCCAGATTCTCTATATGAAGAAGCATAATGATTTCAAAATTATCGGCACCACCACCGACGACGCCATCGGTGAATGTTTCGACAAGGTTGCTAAGATTCTCGGTCTTCCCTACCCTGGTGGCCCAGCCATCGCCAAAGCTGCCGCAAAGGGCGACGAGAACAAATATAAGCTCCCTCATCCAAAGACCGAACGACCTCTTGATTTTTCCTTCTCTGGGCTCAAAACTGCCGTTCTAAGGGCCGTCCAAAAAGATTGCGGTCTCCCTATCAGCCATCCATCGCATGACCTAAAAAATCACCTCACAGAGGCCCAAGTTAACGATTTTGCGGCCAGTTTCCAAAAAACCGCGATTGATATCTTGCTCGAAAAACTCCAAGCCGCCACCGAGCTCTACCCTGCAAATTCTATCCTTTTCGCCGGTGGTGTCTCCGCAAATCAGGAGCTGAGGAAGAATGCTGAAATGGCCTTAGAAACTGAACATGGCGAGCCTTCGAAGAAGGCGAGTGATTCGCCGGATTTTTACAACACCTCGCGTGTTGTAAAAATGTTACCGCGCGAATACTATCCTCGTTCAGATTCTAAGGTTATTTCAGCATCCACCCCGCACGAAACGCTCGAGAAAAAGTCAGTATTCTTCCCTGATCCAAAATTCTCCGGTGACAACGGCGCCATGGTCGCCGCTGCCGCTTATTTCGAAATTCAGGACGGCAAACAGCCTACCGACCCCTATAAACTCAACATTTACCCACGCATCGAAATCAACTAGGTTATAATAACTTTATGTACAACTTTCTTCAGTCTAAACAATGGCAAAAATTGCAAGATGACCTCGGCGAGACCAGCCACTACGAAAAAACGCCCCTCTACACTTATCTAGCCATCGAAAAATCCACTCCTTTTGGCAAGTACCTCTATCTGCCTTATGGCCCAGTTGCCGATTCTGAGAAAGGCTTTAAGGAGGCTATAGCAGCCCTAAAGAGCCTAGCCAAAAGCATAAACGCTATCTTTATCAGAATTGAACCTCAAGACCTTCAGAATGCCCAAATTTTGGCAAATAAGGCCAGTTTTAGTGGACTCACCATCAAGAAATCTCAGAATTTAAACCCAGCCGAGACTTGGGTGCTCGACCTCACCGGCTCAGACGAAGAACTAAAATCCAAGCTTCCTTCCCGCCTTCTCCGTTATTATCGCGCCATGAGCAAAAACGGCTTCACGATTGAAACTTCTAAAGATCCAAAAGATATCCGTCACCTCTTAAATCTTCAGCAAAAACTCGCCAAAAAGAAAAAAATCGGCACTTTCTCCGAAAAATATCTCAAAACTCAACTTGCCCAAGATTTTGCCACTCTCTATCTGGTTAAAAACGATCAAAAAGTCGTCGCTGCCGGCCTCGTTTTTGACGACGATACTACCCGCTATAATCTTCAAGGCGCCCAAGATGAAGCCTACCGCAAATTTCATGCTACCGGCATTCTTACTATTCAGCTCATTCTCGACGCCAAAGCCAAAAAACTTCAAAAATTCGATTTCTGGGGCATCGCACCAGAGGGCGCTTCCAAAAATCACCCTTGGGCTGGCTTCACCGCTTTTAAAAAGACTTTCGCCGGCCATGAAGTCGACTACTGTGGCGATTACGACCTTATCCTAAGCCGCACCAAATACACGGCCTATCAAATCTTTCGCCGTATTAATCGTCTCATTCGCAAAATCAAATAATTAGTGACGCACCAATTTCTTGGCTTTTCGCATCGTCATAAGCAATGCTTTTTTGGTAGGATTTAGGGTCAGCTCGTATTCACCAATCAGCTCTACCACCTTCCCCGAAAAACCTCTCTTAAACTCATATACACCGTTTGGGTGCTCATTGATATTGGCCGTAATCCCATAAAAATTGTAACGTTTGAACCCGCCGTGCAGTGCTTTTTTAATCATCTCCCACTGCAGTACGTATTGCCCGTCCAGCTTAATAAACTTGTCCGCATTTCCGCCCGCATAATGCATAATTTCCGGTTGCAAGAAGAAAAACATTCCGCTCGATAGCACAATTTCATCCTCGGTTGTATCGCCCAGAATCTCTTTAGTCTTCGCAATGCGCGTTTCAATCGACTTCAGCGCATCCGCATGATCGCGTTTAGCACGGATTGTCTCTGGCTTTTCCGCCTCAAGGCGCGCTTTTTCCGCCTCTAGTCTAGCCATACATTCTTTTGGCTTAATCACTGCCGAAACGAACTGCGCTTCCCCGTTTTTACAGAACAAATCATACATTTTCTCATAATACGCTAAGTCTCTAGCCTTGAACTCTTTGCGCTCGGCCGTCTGCGCCAAAATATCGTGAAATTCTTTCAGCTCATCCTTCTTAAGCTCGCGAATCTCTACGCCCAAGGCCTCCGCCTGTTTTAAGCGCCTTCTCGTGTTTGGCTTCATTGCCGCGAGTAGTTCTTCCTCAGTCTTCCCTTCTGTCTCTAGCACGAATTCCCAAGTAATCTCCGAAATCCCCTCCACATATTTGCGCTGTTTAAAGCCCAATTTCTCGAGATTTTCGATGATTTTAAAATTATTATAGCCACCCTCGACTTCATTCCCGTCAATATCGCGCTCCACGCGCTCAATATTTGGATCCATCCTAAACGAAACTCCCCCATTCTTAATCAGTTCCGCCTTCAAATGTTCGATAAAAAACTTCACTAACGCAAAATTATTGTAGTCAACCAAAACTCCCCTTGGCGCACGAAATTCGTACATACCAAATGGGCGTTTTTCGCCGCGCACAATTGCCGCCGCTGCTAGTTTGCCGTCTTCTTTTACGCCGTAGCAGGTCACTTTAAAATCATCTCTAAGATGCGCAATCTCCGGCGAAGACAAAAAACTTCGTTGCTCCGTTTTTGCCCAAAAACTACGGTATTCTTTCTCCGTAATTTCACCAAATTCTCGCTTAGGCATGCAGCACTCTCCTCGCCACGCTTCCAATCTTACGCTTTACTCTGCTACCAAAATATTTACCAGGGTTCAATACTTTCGAAAATTCCCCTACGTATTCTTCTACAAAAATCCCAAATCCCGCCTTAAAGCTGAGTAAGTGATTCTTTTCACTAAAATCTCCATCCACCCCATAGAAATTCAGCCTTTTTAATTTCTTATTAATACATTCTTCCATCATCCAGCCATTAATTGCCGTCGCACCGTTCAGTCTCTTAAATTCGTCAACCGTACCCAGCAAAAACAGTACCAATTCGCCGTTCGTCTCCATGCAAAGTGCACTGGCCGTTAATTCCCCACCATCTCTGGTCCTAGCCTCCACGAACTTCGCCTTTTCGCCAAAAATATCCCAAATATCTTCAAAATACTCTAGCTTACGCGTTGGCATGCCATTTTTGCGGTTGCTATCCTCCAAAGCCTTGCGCCAGTCCTTCAAACCTTTTTTATCTTCAACAAACTTTATCTCTAGATCCGCATTGGTCTTTTTAAGATAACGGCGCTTAGTACTATGGACCGAAGCGTAAGCCTCATCTATCGTATGCAGCCCACTCATATCTTTTACGGCCATCCAACGGTTCGCTTTTGGCTGCGCCAAAATCGTCTCACCGCCATACTTAAAGCCTTTTTCTTCAAATAATGCAAACAACTTCGCAAGATCAAACTCTTTTTGCTTCTCACCGGCCGCATCTCGCACGGTTTTTAGTACTGGCGGATAAATCTCTAGCTCTGCAAATTTATGCTTTTTAGAAAAGTCAATTATGCCGTCAATAAAGCATTCTACAAGTTCCAGATCACTCCAGTCCATTACTGGACCGAGCTGCACCCAAACTTCCCCATTTCGGGCCACCGCCAAGCCTGCCGCTAGCACCTTGTCGCCGTCTTTTACGCCCAAAAGAAAGCTTGAAAAGCCCATTTTCTCGCGTAATTTTCCCCGTTCTACGGATTGAAAGAAGTTTCCGTACTGATTCTTAGCTTCAAAATCGGCAAATTCCGCCGGCTCAAGTTCACAAAAATTCATGTCTATAGTTTACTCTTTTTATCGTATTTATTCAAATCAAACAGCGGTGTTTTGTCGGCGTCAATAATCGCTTGTGCCTTCTTTAAAAGCTTCTCTAATCCCCGCTCCGAATTGGCCGAGCCCACATGTACCGTGCGCACCACTTTTCCTTGCTCTTTGTAGCAAACCTGCACGCCAGTAGCATCTGATCCGGTCTTAAATTTACGAATAAAAGCCATATCCACATTTTACCATAATTCCCTTTTCAAAAACTTTTACTGGAGCAAAAGGGTTTTCGCGAAGCGAAAACCCAAGGGGTAAAATACCTTTTCTGGAGCCAATGGATTTTTTGCGAAGCAAAAAATCCAAGGGGTATATTACCTTTTTCGACCCTCCAAAAAAGCCATTTTTCAACAGCAATTCCCCATTTTTATCCACATTTAGCATAATCTTTTACCAGTCATTCCTCTTATACTTAGCAACCACTTGACTTAGCATCCCGCATCCACTACAATCAGAACTAACCATGATCGCAATCGCGACATTGGGAGAAACGAAAAAACACCAAAACGGTTATGCTATGCAATAAAACCTTAAGCGTGTCAACGTTTATAAAGCATAACCAAAAAAATGGCAACAAAAATCACGTGTGTAAAATAACGTGAATAGTTTTGGTTACCAGGGAAGAACAAACAAAAACCCGTGAAAAGAGCATAAAAAAGGCCGCGAACTTCGCGACCTTTATTTTTCGGTGAAAGTGCCACCCCCCTTATTCCATTAATTTTTTGAAGATCAAGTCTAATACATCCGGATTATCGCATATTACCTCTACAGCGTGAAAGCGAGGTTTATAGTCAACATCACCTGTGCACGGACATATGTTTAACGTATCTTCAAATAACCTGATACAATCCTCGTGGTCGTCATTTGAACGAATCCACAAAACTAATTTGTCCCCCTTGTTCTCCAATTCGTCAGCATCAGCGACATACCTTCTTAAGGCCTGCATATAACTTTCAAATGCACCCTTGTTTTCAGGATTTATCACATCGCCTATTTCCATGTCCTCATTGTTAGACATGTCGTTCATCATTGCATGCGCATACATATAAACTACACCCTCCTTAAAAATTTTTCCTTCTTCGTAGCGTTGCAATAAATACCACCCTCAAAAGCACCATCTCCTTCTTCTTAAATTTCTTTCCGGTCGCCTTACTTTTCCGGAACTGAGAATTAAATTATACCATAAAAATTACATATAATCCAGTCTTTTATTAACCACCCTCATGCTACTACAATAAACTCATATGGCAAAGTTATATTTCAGATACGGTGCGATGGGATGTGGCAAAACCATGCAGCTTCTCCAGGTCGCCTTCAACTACGAAGAGCGGGGAATGAAGGTTTGTGTTATCAAGCCAGCCACCGACACCAAAAATGGCAAAAAACTCTTAACTCGCATCGGCCCAGAAAGGGAAACAGACTTCTGTTTTGACCGCGAAATTGATATCTTCAAAACTGTCGAAAAGGATTACAAGGACGTCGCCTGTGTCCTCGTCGATGAAGCTCAGTTCCTCACCAAAGCTCAAGCCGATCAGCTTATGCAAATCACAATTAGGCTAGACATCCCTGTTATGGCCTACGGCCTCCGCCTTAACTTCCGCCAAGAAGACGGCGGTTTCGAGGGTGCCACTCGCCTTCTCCAGCTTGCCCACGACATCGAAGAAATCAAGACTATCTGCGAATGCGGCCACAAAGCCACCTTGAACTGCAGATTTCTAAATGGTCAACTCGTCACCGAAGGCCCAGACGTTCTAATCGACGACGGCACCTCCGATATCAAGTACCGCGCTCTCTGCCCAGCCTGCTTCGAAAAATACAAAAACAAAGCTTCTAAATAAATTCGCCAGAAACGGCAAAACTACAAAAAATATTCCCTTTAACGAACCCAGTTGATTTTTACTAACATTTCTTCAGCCGTAACGAGTAGCCTGCGATCGAGTTACGGCTCGAACGAAATGTTGTAAAAATTAACGTGGAGTGAGTTAATCAGGAATATTTTTTATAGTGTGCCGTTTTTAAGGCAATTATTTAATGACTTCCAGCTCTTGTTTGAGTCTTTCAACAAGTGCAGTCTTCTCGGCAATGCCATCACGCGTCTCTTTTACTAGCTCTGCTGGCGCCTTATCTACGTAGCGTGGATTCATCATACGGGCGTTCAAAGCATCAAGTTCGCGTCCTACCGCCAAAATTCTCTCTGTTAGAGCTTCGCGATACTTCGCTACGGTTTCTTCGGTCACATCTAGATATAGCTCGTGATTAGCCAGAGCCAAACGAATTCCGCGTGGAGCGCCATCGCAAGGCACAACCGCTGTTACACCCGTCATTTTAACGAGCAAGGCCACGTTGTCCTCCACAAGCGCATCCTGGCCATATAGTAATGGCCATTTTTTGCCACCTGGAATCGCTTGTAAGGTGCTTCTCACTTCCACCACGATATCCATAAGCTTTTCGAACGAAGTGGCCGAAATTGGGTCAAATTTGAGCTCAGACGGCCATTTCTGATTGATGATCATGCCATCAGTCCATGACAAGTTCTGCCAAATCGCTTCCGTCACAAACGGCGCAAATGGGTGGAGCATCACTAAGATATCTTCAAGCGTACGCTTCAACAGGGAAACATTGCGATAAATCTTCTGGCTTTCAATAAACCAGTCTGCATATTTATCCCAAATCGTCGCATAAAGCAATTCTACAGCTTCAGCAAAACGATACTCAGCGATCATCTTTTCGATCTGTTCGCGGCATTCGTTTAATTCACGGCAAATCCAGTCCTCACCCATATTTTCGGTCGTATATTCTGTGCCGTCATCGCCTTCTTCATCTACGATTGTCTGAATATAACGAGAAACGTTCCAAAGCTTATTGCACAAATTCCTACCAGCCACTACTGAATTCTCAGAGAAGGCCTGATTCATGCCAGCCGAACGTCCACGCAAAATCCCCATCCTAAAGGCATCCGAGCCATACTTAGCCGTCATTTCAATTGGGTTAATCACATTACCCTTAGATTTAGACATCTTCTTGCCGTGTGGATCTAGCACTAGACCATGCAAATACACTTCGCGGAATGGTACTTCGCCAGTCACATAAAGTCCCATCATAATCATGCGGGCAATCCAGGCAAACAAGATATCCGCCCCAGTTTCCATCACGTTAAGTGGGTAATACGGGCTGTGCTTTTCTTCGGTCCAATCCGTACAAACAATCGGCCAGTGTGAAGACGAGAACCACGTATCAAACGTATCTTCGTCGCGTACGTACTTTACTCCGCCCACCTCAATCGTCGATAGATGTGTACGACTGTCAAAAATCCAATCTGGCGCACCCGTGGCCGTTTCGTCAGCTTTCTTAAACATCGGGATTGCAATCCCCCAAGGAATCTGGCGCGAAATGTTCCAGTCTTTCAAATTCTTCAGATAATTAATCAAAACTTTTTGCTTGCTCTCCGGATAGAACTTAATCTCATTATTCTCAAGATGCTTAATTGCCACTGCAGCCAAACGCTTCACGTCAATAAACCACTGTTCTTTAAGTGTTGGCTCAATCACCGTGCCGCACTTATAGCAATGTGCCACTGCGTGCGTAATCGTTTTCTCGCCACGTAGCAACCCCGCCTCTTTCAAATCACGCAACACCGCCTTACGGCATTCCGTCGTCGTCATTCCGGCGTAAGCCTCTGGCACGTTAATCATGTGGCCATCTTCCGAAATCACTCGGTAGCGCGGCAAATCATGTCTCTCGCCCACCTCAAAATCGTCAAAATCATGCGCCGGCGTAATCTTTACTGCGCCAGTACCATAATTCATATCTGCGTGTTCATCAGCCACCACTGGAATTTCACGGTCGGTCAAAGGCAACTGCACTGAGCGACCCACCAGGGAAGTATAGCGCGTATCTTCTGGGTTCACCGCCACTGCGGCATCGCCAAATAGCGTCTCTGGGCGCGTAGTCGAAACGATAATTTCTCCACCCTTATACGGATAAGCAATATCCCAAAGATGCCCCTCTTCATCCACGTGCTCCACCTCAATATCAGCAAACGCCGTCTGATGTTTTGGACAATAATTCACCAGCTTTTCGCCTCTGTAAATCATGCCGTCTTTCCACATTTTCTCAAATGTCGCATACACGCGAGAAATCACGTTTTCATCCAAAGTAAAAGTCAAATCTTTCCACGAACAAGAAGCACCGAGCGCACGTAATTGCAATTCCATATTGCCGCGTTGCATCGCCACAAAATCCCACACCCTAGCGTAGAGCTCATCGCGAGAAAACTCAAAGCGCGTGTGGCCATCTTTTTCGAGCGCACGTTCGTATACTACCCAAGTCTCAAAACCAGCATGATCCGCCCCTGGCACATACCAAGTCGATTCACCTTTCAGACGGTGATAGCGAGTTAATGAATCTTCGAGCGCAATCGTTAGCCCATGTCCAATATGCAAATTACCATTTGCATTTGGTGGTGGCATCACAATCGAATATGTGCGTGGATCATCACCGCCCTCAGTGCGGTCGTCCACTCCGTTGCTATCGGCATCTACCGGCACGGTTGGCATTGTCGGCGCAAAATATCCACCCGCCTCCCAAGCTGCGTAAATATCTGGCTCAAAATCCCCCGGTTCATAACTGCTCGCGAATTTCATGCCTATATTATACCATAGAAAAGACCCCGCGCTTAAAGCGCGAGGTCAATTGTTCTTTGGAGCTTCACGACGTTTCTTTCTGGTCTATGCGGAAATACATAGGCCTCAACTCGAAAACGCGCGTTTTCATATATGGTAGTGCCCGTCAGGCAGAAACATTCCCGCCCATATGGTGTTTTAAAATTCCTTTTCACCCTCAGCACTACCATTTCGCCGAATTGGTCCTTTAACCTCAGGACCCATTCACGCTCCTCCTGGTTTTTTCTCAAATTGTTGACGTATTCGTCATTATCATAAGGCAAAAACTCCTTATGATCATTTCGCACGTCATGAACACTATGTAGCAAACTGCCACCCCCTTTCTTTTTAGCAGGCTATCTTCTTATTATACACTATTTTTCGCAAAAAATCAAGGTTATGCTAATTCATCTTGAGCTGCGCTTGCACCTCTTGCATTTCCTCTGGAGTCATCTTCACTTCGCGCCCGTAATACCAGGTCTCATCATATGGCTCCAAATGAATATGCGCATGCGGCACATCCGTCCCCACCACCTTCCACAGGGTCCTCTGATGGAACACCTCTTCCATGTGCTTAGCGATTTTCTTCGCCGCCAGCATCAAAGCCACGTATTCGTCCTCTGGCAAATCATAGATCTTGTCCACTTCAATCTTCGGAATCACCAGCGTGTGTCCACGCGTACCAGGGTGAATATCTAGGAATGCCAGCACTTTTTCATCTTCATAAATTTTATAGCAAGGAATTTCGCCCGCCACAATCTTTGCAAACACACTACTCATTGTTTAATCCTTTCAATTTCTTAAGCACAAATTTGTAAATCACCGCTAACACTGCAGCAAACGCTAGTCCGCCTAACACATCCGTAAACCAGTGCATGCCAGACATCACGCGCCCCGCCGCCACCACAATAATCACTAGCGACATCGCCACGTAAAGCGCGATCCTGGTTTTACGATTTTTCACGTAGCGCGGCAAAGTCTGCATCGCCATCAAGAAAATCGTCGTCACCACCAACGTATGCGTAGAAGGGAAAGATGGTTCGTCCGAAATCGGGCGTGTATTGACCACGATTAACTTCTCAAAAATCACGTAGATTACCGCCATCAAAATCGTGCTCGGAATCATCGCTAGAATCTCCGCGTCCACCTTCTTCAGGCTCTTACGGCGAATTAGCTGCACTAGCCCAATCCCAACATACGTCATAAAAAATAGCAGCGTCGCAATCAGAAACACATCTGTTACACTACTTAAAGTTTCGTTCTCCCCAAAATGTTGAAAAATTGCCTCATTCATACCCCCAGTATACAACAAAACATGACAGAAGCGAGGAGTCAAAAAAAGTGACTCACTAGAGTCGTGGCGGAAGCGTTCAGCCCTTGGGACCTGTCGCTGGAGTCATTTTTGTGAAACAAAAATGGCGGAAGCGAGAGGATTCGAACCTCCGAGAGTCTTGCGACCCCACACGATTTCGAGTCGTGCGCCTTCAACCACTCGGCCACGCTTCCACCTACAATCTTAGCACATTTTTCTACACTTTCTACAAAAATATGGTATAATAAACAAGTCGCCACTATGGCGATGATCCTTTAATTTCTAGGTGGATGGTAAAACATCCACATATGCACCCGTAGCTCAGCTGGATAGAGCGT
>JAEEGL015161971.1_pt1 | contig 21820 bp, 18 predicted proteins | sample 9134231 | NCBI WGS metagenome assembly JAEEGL01 (sample SAMN16246548, study PRJNA631951) | gut metagenome | biome: gut microbiome; feature: rumen; material: fiber-attached | host: Bos | place: Iran: Karaj | collected 2018-10 | reverse complement strand
AATATTTTTATAATTCATTCTTATTGTATTATGACAAATGGTACAAAGATAAATTTTATTATAAAATTTTAAGACCTTTTATAAGAGTATTTCTGAAAATTGCACAAATAAAATGAACAATATAGCAGTATCAATAATTATTCCCGTATACAATACGGAACAATATTTAAAGCAATGTCTTGATAGCATAATTAATCAAACTTTTCAAGATATTGAAATAATTGTTGTTAATGACGGCTCAACGGATAATTCTTCGAATATCATTAAAGAGTATCAACAAAAAGACAAAAGAATTGTTTCGATAATTTTTTCCGAACACAAAGGTGTCTCCGATGCCAAAAATGAAGGGATAAAAATTGCAAAAGGTAAATATATTACCTTTGTAGATTCCGACGATTGGGTTACGAAAGATTATATAAAAATTTTGTACGACAATATAATAAAATACGATTGCGACATTGTGGCAACAAATATGTTTTTCTTTGCCAAAAACAAATATATCAAAAACAAATTGCCGTCTTTTTGCTATAAAGAAAATTTTTCCAAAGATATAAACAAAAAGAAAGCGCTTACCTTAAATTTGGTTTGGAACATGGTAGCAAAAATTTATAAAAAGGATTTTATTATAAAAAACAATATCTTTTGTTCGGGCAAAATTATGGATGACAATTATTTTGTTTATAATGCAATAATATCTGCAGATAATATAAAATTTATTGATGAAACTACTTACTTTTACAGAACTTTTAGAGAAAACTCTTTAACTCTTAGCAAAAACAGATTTTCTTATCTGCCGGAACTTATGAACAAAATAAAAAATCTTCTTGTTTCCAAAAATCTGTACCAACAATATAAAAATTCTTTTTATTCTCAGAATTATCTGTTGCTTGCTTCCGAAACAGAAAGGACAAATCTTCCCGAACAAGAAATTAAAAAAGTTTATTCCAAAATAAAAAATGAAATTTTAAATGAATCGAATATAAAAATAAAAATATTTGATAAATTGCCGTACAAAATAAGATTACATATTTTTGTTTTCTGTTTAAAGCATAATATCAATTACAAAAACATAGGAACATTTTTAAGAAAAATTTATCTGTTTTTTAGAGGACAATGAACAATATTAAAGTTTCCGTTATCATCCCCGTATATAACTCGGAAAAATATCTGAAGCAATGCCTTGATAGTGTAGTTTGCCAGACACTAAAAGATATTGAAATAATTGTTATTAATGATGGCTCAACGGATACATCTTTGCAGATAATACAAGAATATGCCAATAAACACAAAAATATAAAAACAGTAAATAAACAAAATGAAGGTTGTTATAAAGCAAGAAATGTCGGTTTGGAGCTTGCAGTAGGAGAATATGTTGCGTTTCTTGACAGTGATGATTATGTGGAAAACAGTATTTACGAAATTTTATATTTAAAAGCTAAAGAAACGGATGCCGATATTGTTTCTTGCGGTTATCGTATTTCATACAATAACAAATCAAAGCCGGTATCTTTATCTTATTCGATTAAACATTTGGAAAAAACAAACAACAAGCTTATCGGTGCGGAAAATATTTTATTGGATGCTGTTTTGTGGAGCAGAATTTTTAAAAGACAACTTCTTGTCGAAAAAGAAATAAAATTTCATCCCGACATTTATATGGCAGATGATGCATTTTTTCATCTTATAACAATGTTAAATGCAGAAAAAACAGTTTATATTCCAGACACACTTTATACATACAGAATTTCAAGAGGGGGATCAGTAACAACTTCCTATAATGAACGCAATTTTGATTGCATAAAGGTTGCAGAAAAAATAATGGACTATGTAAAACAAGAAAATAAAGAACACTTTATGCCACAGATTGTCGCTTTTGTGTTAAGGTTAATTGTTTTGGGCTATAACAGATTGGGAACATATTATAAAAAACAATATTTTGAAAAAATGTGCAAATTTCTTGACGATTATTCCATAAATTTAAATACAAAAATATCTCCTGCCGTAAATTTGTATAACAAGTTGTGTTTTATGGCGGTAATAAATAAAAATAAACAGTTTCTTGATTTGGTGATAAAAACAAGAAAAGTTATTAAATGGTTTTTGGGTAAAATTTAATATGCTTTTAAGCGAAAGAACGGATAACAGAAATAATAATTTTGATTTTTTAAGATTTTTGGCAGCATTACAAGTCTTGATATTACATTGTATTATATGTTTTGGTGAACATGTGCCATGGTTTGTATTATGTCTTGATGGGGTAGCTGTCTTTTTTGTGATAAGCGGGTTCTTGGTAACAAGAAGCTGGTACGACAAGCCCAATATTTTTTTATTTTTAAAGAAAAGAATTTTAAGAATTTTCCCTGCATTAATATTAGTTGTTTTATTTACTGCACTTATATTGGGGCCCCTTGTTACAACTTTGCCTTTAAAGGAATATTTTACCGATTCAACCTTTTTTGATTATTTAAAAAATATTTTTTTATATGAAATTCACCATGTTTTGCCGGGAGTATTTGAAACTAATCCTTTAAATACAAGTGTTAATGCTTCATTGTGGACGTTGCCGTTAGAATTTTTTATGTATTGTTTAATTGCAGTGTTTGGTTTTATCAAGATATTGAACAAAAAATATTTTCATCTTATTTTTATCACTTTTACAATATTATGTTTTTTTGTAGTTGCACATACAAACATTTTTGTTTTTAAACATAATCATAATTATGGAAAGCTTTTTGATTTTCTATCATTGTTTTTTATTTCTTCTTGTTTCTATATTTACAGAAAGAAAATAGTATTGTCTTTTACTATATTTTTAATATGTTTGGTAATTTTTATATCAGGTGTTGCCGTTACTTTCAAAGTTCATTTGGTTTTTGAGTTTTTCCGTTTTATATCGCTTCCTTATATGGTACTGTATATTGCATATTCTAAAATACCGTACATAAATAATTTTGGTAAATACGGAGATTTTTCCTATGGTATATACCTTTGGGCGTTTCCTGTTTCACAAACACTGATATATTTTTGGCAAAGTAAATTTAATCTTTTTACATATATTGTTTCCGTATTTGCTATAACTTTATTTATCGCAATCTTATCTTTTAAATTTATAGAAAGACCTGCACTGAAACTGAAAAATAAAAATTTTTATAAAAATTTGTTTTAAAAAATGGAAAATAAAAAAGAAATATTAGCCGTAATAGTAAGTTATAATCCTGAGGATAAAATTATTCGTTGCTATAATTCAATAAAGAAGCAAGCGAATAAAGTTATAATTGTTGATAATTTTAGTCAAAACGAAAAATCAAAACAATATTTAGAAAAATTATCAACTGAAGTTGAGATAATACACAACGATAAAAATTATGGTATTGCAAAAGCATTAAACCAAGCAGCAAAATATGCAATAGATAACGGATATAAGTGGCTGTTAACATTAGATCAAGACAGCGAATTTTTGCCAAACACGTATAATTTAATGTTATATTTTTATGATCGGATGTCGGATAAAGACAAAGTAATGTTGATAGCTCCTCAGTTTAAAGAAAGGGCAACCGGCTGGAATAAAAGCAGTGTCGATTATAATAACATAGAAACAAACAAAATAAAATGGAAAAAAGAAACGCTTATAATTACATGCGGCAGTTTGATAAAAACCGAAATTTTTGCACAGATAGGTTTTTTTGATGAAAAGCTGTTTGTGGATCGTGTAGATTTTGAATTTTGTTTAAGATTGAAGAAATACGGATATATTTCTAAACTTGCCTCAAACATTTATTTTCTTCATGAATTCGGTGCACAAAATAAAAAGTGCGGTATAATGGTGTCAAATTATTCCGATACAAGAAGATATTATATTGCTAAAAATTCGTTGTATATCTTTAAAAAATATTTTTTGTACAGTCCAAAAGAAAGTTTGTATTTAATGTTACGAAGCTGTTGCTTTTTTGCATTCATTAAAGTTTTGTTATTTGAGAAAAATAAAAAAAATAAAATAAAAAGTATTTATAAAGGACTTTATGATGGTATACGAAACAAGTATTAAAAATAAAACAGTTAATAACAAATTTAATACAATATTTACAGGATTGGCGGCTTTTGCATTTTCAATTCTGTTCTACTATGCCGGACACAATATTATTTCTTCTTTAATTTTAATAACAGCTGCCTTTATTTTGGTTTTTATAAATAAAAAAGAATATGGATATTATACAAACCCCGTAAGTATATTTTCGGGTATATGGTTTTTGGTTATAGGTTTGGCTATATTAAGGCTGCATCCGGTTCAAACCCAATGGAAACTGATGACATGGGGCTGTTTAATTACGGCTTTTATCTTTTTCCTTTTAGGGTATTATTCCAAAATATTAAATTTTTTACGGGACAAGTTTAGTAATAGCCAGAATAAATTTAATAATAATAAAAAAGCAAATTTGTTCCTTATATTAATTGTTTTTTCCTGTTCGTTAATTTCTGTTATTATAGAATGTTGCGTTTGTGAAATACCATTGTTTTCCAAAGATCTTAATTCATACATGAAATTTGGTGTTTTCTTTTTAAGATATTTAGGAGTATCAAGCGCATTAATCTTGCCTCTTTCCTGCATATATATAGCAAAATTTAAAAGGCAAATTTCAAAAAAAGAATATATTTTTCTTTTTGTTTTAAATGCGATAATGTTTTTTGTTCCGTTTCTTATTGTATCAAGAGGACTTGCTTTGGAAATGTTATTTTTTACATTATTTGTTTTATGCAGTATATACAAGAAAAAGGAATTTATTATAATACCGATACTTTTGTTAATAATACTTTTTTGTTGGAAAAGTATTGGCAGTTTAAAAAATATGGACGATGCTTACTTAAACGAAGCTTTGCATATGGAACTTTTAGATGAGCAGGAGCAATCTGATTTAAAAATAAAAAAGAAAACAAGAAAAAAGTCTGCCATTAAAAATGTAAAACTTATGAGAACATATATGTATTTTTGTTTGAATTACGACAACTTTAATTTAAATGTTAACAGAATAAAATATACATATGGTAAAAGTTCTTTTTTCCCTATATATGTTATGACAGGTATGAAATTTATTACCCACATGAAAGATCCGCGTAAAAAGCTGAAAAAGATAATATATGCATATAACACTTATTCGGTAATGTTTTTGTCGTACATGGATTTCGGGATATTCGGTATTGCCGGTTTTCTGTTTGTAATGGGATGGTTGTGTTTCTTCTTTGAAAAGGTATATCAGGATATGGTGCTAAGTTCTATTTTAAAATTCTGTTGTTTGTTTTCTTTTTTTAGCCCTTATTTGATATATCCTACCACCTTTTTGTTTTATATAGCATTTTTGATAATTGGAGGAAAAATAGCTTTTTATTTGGCAAACAAATAAAAACATTTGGTGTGAAAATAAAATTTAAAAGAAAATGAATAATATAATTGATAATAAATTTATAATAAAAAGAGTGTTTGATATTATAATATCAATTTTTTTGTTGATAATATTGTCCCCTATTTTTTTACTGACTATAATTTTTATAAAAATAGAAGACGGGGGGCCCGTTTTTTATAAACAACTAAGATTAGGTTATAAAAGACAAAAATTTTATATATATAAGTTTAGAAGTATGTGCGAGAATGCCGAACAAATGCAGAAAAATTTAGAAAAAGATAACAAAAATATACTTTTTAAAATAAAAAATGATCCAAGAATTACAAAAACAGGCAGATTTATAAGAAAATATAGCATTGACGAATTACCTCAGTTACTGAATATATTAAAAGGCGAAATGAGTTTGGTAGGGCCAAGACCAATGATTGAAAAAGAAATATTTGAATTAACCGAAAAATATAAAAATATGAACATAAATAAATTGTTTGATGTTCTTCCCGGAATTACGGGATTGTGGCAAATTTTAAAAAGGGGTAACCCTAACGAGAATAATAAAGTAAAACTTGAAATGTTTTATGTTGAAAACCGCTCTGTTATGTTAGATATTAAAATATTATTAAAAACAATTATTGTAGTTCTATCTCACAAAGGAGCTTATTGAGAAATAAAAAAATGAAAATTTCAATTGCGTTATGTACTTATAACGGCTCAAGATATTTAACAGAACAGCTTGAAAGTTTGAAAAATCAAACATTAAAAGCTGATGAGGTTATAGTTTGCGACGATAGTTCAACTGATAATACAATAGAAATATTAAAAAAATATAAAGATGTATTAAATATAAAATTATTTATAAATGATTCAAATTTGGATGTAACAAAAAATTTTGAAAAGGCAATTTCTCTATGCAGCGGTGATATAATTTTTTTGTGTGATCAAGACGATATTTGGGAAAACAACAAAATTGAAAAAATGAGTGCTGCTTTTAATGATGAAAAAACAGGAATAGTTCTTTGTAACGGAATACTAATTGATGAACAAAGTAAACAAATAAAAGATTTTACTTTATGGAACAGTTTAGGTATAGATAAAATTAACAGAAAAAATTTTACTGTTGATGTTTTGTTAAACAGAAATGTTTTTACCGGTATGGCTATGTCTTTTAGATCTTGTTATAAAAAAGATATTCTTCCTATAAGCAAAAATGCTTTTCATGATGAATGGATAGGTTTTATATGTTCGTATAAAGGTAAAGTTTCTTTTTTGGAAGACAAGCTTGTTAGAAGAAGAATACACAAAGGACAAAAAGTAGGTGTAATATATATTAAATCTTTATACGACAAATATAAATTTATGAGACAATACAAAATTGCGGATATAGAAAGAGATTTGAATAAAGTAGATGATTTGATAACAAAATTTCAACAATTAAATGCAGATACAGTGTTTATAAACAAATTAAAAAACAAACAAAACTTTTTTTGTCATAGAACAACAAAAAGTAAATTTAGATTATTTGTTCTTTTATGGCAGTTTATAACAAGAAAATATCATTTATATACCAACGGCAGAATTAATGCTTTTATTCGAGATGTTTTTGCAAAATATTAAAATGAAAATTTTAAAAGATATTCCTTACCATATAAAAGTTGCAGCATCAGCGTGGATATCCAGAATAACAATAGCGGCTGTTCAGATATTTGCGATAAGAATGTTGCTTTCTTACCTGGGAGAAGAAAAATATGCAGTTTATGTCATACTGTATTCTCTTCTTATATGGTGTAATTTGGCAGAATTCGGAATATCTTCTTCTTTACAAAATTACATTTCCGAGTCACGAGTTGCCAAAAAAGATTATCAGGTATATTTAAGAACAGCTTTACAAATAATGATAAGTCTGTTTTTACTGTCGTTGTTTTTGTTGCTTTTGTTTTCTTCTCCGTTACAAAATTTTCTTTTAGCAAATTATTTGCATATAAACGAGCTTAAAACATTGAATATTGTTTTTATAATAATGGTAATCTTTGTTGTTCTTGCTTTTGTAAATGTTTCTATAAGAATTCTTTATGCGATGCAGAAAGGTGTCGTACCGAACATTTTACAACTATTATCGTATATTGTTTCTGCCGTATTGATTTTTATATTAAACAAATATTTTTACAATAACAGTTTTATCATATTGGACTTGTTGAGTTTTTGCTTACCGCAGATGTTAATAATGTCAATTCCGTTTATAAAAATTTTTGGCAAATCTTTTAAAGAGATTTTTATTATAGATAAAGAAATTTTCAAACAGATTTTATTGAGAGCTGTAAAGTTTCAGGGTTTTGCGATTATGACAACAATTTTATTGCAAACGGAATACATAATAATGGCAAAAACTTTAAGCCCCAACCTAATTGTAACATACAATATTTTTAAAAAAATATTTATTTTTGTTGCCTTTATATACACTTCTCTGCTTTCTGCTTTTTGGCCTGTAAGTAACGAGATGTTTAACTCCGCTCAATATATTAAATTAAAAAAAACATTGTTTAAATATTGTACCATCGGAATAAGCCTGGTTGCCGGATTTATACTTTGTGTTTATCTGTTTAAAGATTTTGTTATATATATTTTAGCACCGAATGAAAATATAAATGTAGGATTTACTTTCTTTATGTTATTTATAATATATTATGCAATAAGAGTTATAAGTGATACATATACAATGTTTTTGCAGAGTATAAATGTATTAAAAATATTTTGGATATATACGCCTTTTCAGGTTGTTATCAGTATAACAGCACAATATTTTTTGTCTTTAAAATTCGGTATCAATGGCATAATATTAGGGCTTATTTTGGCTTTTGCTTTTACATCTTTTTGGGCTTGTCCGTATAAATCTTATAAGGTCCTAAATAATAAAATACAAGTTTAGAGATATTTATTTTCTTCTTCACTATTTTTATAAAAAATAGTATAATATTCCAAGTAATTCGTATTCTAAAATAAGGAGTATAGAAATGAAAAAGTATTTGTTATTATTTTGCGCAGTATGTTTATCATTATCACTTGCGGCATGTTCTTCCACGCCTAAAGTTACAAGAGTAGCAGAAGATGAAGTAATTGATTTGAGTGGAAACTGGAATGATACAGATTCTAACCTTGTTGCGGATGAAATGGTAAAAGATTCAGTTAAAAGACCTTGGCTTGATAACTTTATAAAAACAAAGCATGCTAAGCCGAGAATTGTAGTTGGAACAATACTGAACAAAAGCGACGAACATATAAACACGGAAACATTTACAAAAGATTTGGAAATAGCTCTTTTAAATACGGGTAAAGCAACATTTGTAGCATCTAAAGATCAAAAAGACGAAATTAGAAAAGAAAAGTTGGACCAGGCGGACTTTGCAGATCCTGCAACAGTAAAGAAAATGGGCAAGGAGCTTGGTGCAGACTTTATGTTGAAAGGGCAGATTAACACAATTACCGATGCCGTAAAAAATACTACATTGAAATATTATCAGGTAGAGCTTGAACTTATTGATATAGAAACAAGTGAAAAAGTTTGGATAGGGCAAAAGAAAATTAAGAAAGTCGTCGGGAAAAGCAAATATAAAGCATAATAAATAATGACATTTAATAGGATTAAGTACTTATTACTATTTTTAGTTTTTGTAAGTTTATCTTCATGTGCAACTACTAAAGTAGATGAGTTTTATAATCAACTGGCACCGCTTATAGAGGAAAGAGATATAAGCGGTGCTGTCAGTTTTGTAAGTGATTTTTATAATGGTGCCGACAAATATAACAAACAGTTGTATTCTTTGGAACTCGGATATCTTTGCCACATTGATAAGAATTATAAAGACAGCAACATTGCTTTTGAAAATGCGAAAGCATTGTATGCTTTGAGGGATTATACTCCTAAGGTTTTTAACAACGATTCTCTTTTGCCGAAATATTATCAAGGTGAAGATTTTGAAATAGCATATGCAAACATTTTTTGTGCATTAAATTACATCAAGCTTAGAAAGAGAAATGAGGCTGTTGTTGAAGCAAGACAAGCAAATAATCTGTTTAATAAAATAAAATTGACCGATGAAAATGCCAAATATAAGGACGATCCGTTTATTCGATATTTTATGGGCATTATTTATGAAAATGCAGGATATTTAAACGATGCGATGGTATCTTATAAAATAGCATTAAGGGCATATGAAGATTATAATATTGCTAAAATGTCCATACCTCAAAATTTAGTTAATAATTTATACACATTATACAATTATTATGGCTTAAGCGATGATGCTTACAAATTAAAAATAAAATATCCTAAAACCGAAAAAACGGATCTTGTCAATAACGGTAATTTGATAATTGTAAACTATAACGGATTAGCCCCTAAAAAGGTGGAACAAATTGTAACCATTCCCATTGATAATGCTTGGCAAAAATATTATAATATCCATAACGATTACAGAAATAAAGTGATAAGAGAATTTGATTTAAAAGACATTTCCGCAGCATTCCCTAAGTATGAAAAATACGATAATAAAATAAAATCTTTTATTGTAGAAGTTACCGATATAGAAGATGATAAACAAAAATATTCTTCAAAAAGTTATGCAGTTACGGATATCGGTACCATAATGGAAAAAACTTTACTGCATGATTACGGATCAACTTTTTATTCAAGAATAAACAGTTATGTTTTGGCAATGAAAGAAATAGAAGAGATAAGAATTTCTTATGAGCAGCAAAGAAGTGATATTTTTAAACAGAATCTGCTTAAAGAAACCAAAAGAAAGCTTCTTGATGATTTACGCAAAGAAACAGTGACAAAAATTAACGATATAAAAACAAGTTTAGCAAACCTTAATTATGTGGATTTAAAATCATGGCGAAGTTTACCTGCTACCATAAATATGGCAAATTTAAATTTAAAACCTGCCAAATATACGGGACAAATAAAATATCTTGATGCTTATGGGAACGTTGTCGATATAAAAGATTTTAAAGTAAAAATTCGTAAAGGAAGAAACAGGTTTGTAATAGCAATATCATAAAAATGAAATTTAAATATGTTGTATTACTATCCTTAATATTTATTGTATCTTGTGGCGGGCTTAACAGCTATTTTTATAAGCTTGAAGAAGCCATAATAAAAAATGATTATAATAAAACGAAAGAGCTGATAATAACGTCTAAAGACAGCTATGGTACAAAAAATGAATTTTTGTATTATCTTGATTTAGGTTTTATCGAACATTTATCCGGCGATTGCGAACAAAGCAATAAAGCCTTTGAACAGGCAAAAAAAATATATGATAAAAATTATACAAAGAGTATTTCTGCGGGGGCATTTTCATTATTTGCCAACGATAATGTTATTCCGTATTACGGACATCCTTATGAAATTTCTTATGCAAATGTTATTTGTGCGTTAAATTATGTACTGCAGGGGCAAAACAATGAAGCAGTGGTTGAGGCAAGACAGGTTGATAATTTATTTAAAAAAATAAATGCCGATAGCAACGGTAAGGCTTTTTATAATGACGATCCTTTTGTAAAATATTTTATGGGAATTATTTATGAAAATGCCGGATACTACAACGATGCATTAATTGCTTACAAATCCGCTTTGAAGAACTATGATACAAGTTTGTATTTACAAACACGGGAAGATGATTATAGTTTTTATTCGCAAAAAAATAAAGAAAATAAAAATATCGGGTACAGTCTTTCTGCTCCCAAAGATTTAATTTATAAAATTTTCGATTTGTATGATTATTTAGGTTTCTCGACTGAAGCTTACGAATTTAAGTACAAATATGCTTCCGTGTTTAATGGTAGAATAAAGCCTGATAAAAGTTTTGGCGAACTTATAGTAATAAATTATAACGGATTATCTCCTAAAAAAGTAGATAGTATTATTGAACTTGCTTTTTCAAAAGCTTGGGTTTATTTTAATGCCGAAAGTATCAATTCTAAAGAACAGGACAATGTAAATAAAGTCCGTTCCGCCGTTGCAGCCGGGTTTAACGGGGATTATATTAAAGTTGCATCCCCTAAATACGAAAGATACAACAATCAAATAACAAATTTTGTTATTGAAGAAATTGATACGGGAACAAAAACATCGTTAGGACAAGAATTTTCAGGGTATGCCGCTGCCGATATGGGAACGCTTATGATAAGTGCACTGCAAAGAGAAAATTTGGCAATATATTCTAAAACTATAGCAAGAGCTGTTGGAAGATATGTTATTGCAAAAGTAGTTGCAGATCAAGTCCGCCAGCACGAAAATGAGAAAACGGGCGGTTGGCTGGGAACATTAACACAAGCTACATTAAATATAGCAAACTCTATGCTTGAGAAAGCAGATAAACGTTCTTGGCGAACATTGCCCGACAGAATAAATATGGCAAGAATTTATTTACCGGAAGGAGAGCATACCTTTAGAATAAATTATATAAATGCTTTTAAGAACGTTATTTATTCCGATATAATAACGGCAGAAATTAAAAAAGGCAAAAAAACTTTTATAATAACAAAGTCTTATGCAAACTAAACAAATGAATATAAAATATGAAGATGTTTTGGTAAGGATGGGAGCGAACAAATATTTAACTAAAATTGATGACAAAATGAAAAATCTAATTTTAGAAAATATTGATCTTGCAAAAAAAATTCTGCAGCCCAAATATGCGGTATCTTTCGCCAAGAAAATTATAGTCGGTGATGTAATATATCTTGACGATTTTGTAATTTTGAGCAAAGATATTTTTAAACTGCTTAAAGATTGTGATACTGTGTGCGGACTTGTAGCAACAGTCGGGCTGCCGATAGATACCAAGATTTCCGATATGCTGGAAAAGAAGGATATTCTGCAGGCGTTCATTTTAGATTCTATAGGTTCTGTTGCTGTTGAAAATTTGGTAGAAAATGTTTGTAACGATGTAAAACAAAAATACGGGGAAACAACATTTAGGTTTTCTCCGGGTTATGGCGACTGGGAACTAAAAAATCAACCTGCATTTTTACATTGGCTTGGTGCAGAAAAAACCGGAGTAATTCTTTCTTCCTCTTATCAAATGGTGCCGAGAAAATCCGTATCTGCTCTTTTCGGAATAAAGAAGGCTTATGAACAAATTTAAACTGGTTTCCAATTTTAAGCCGGCAGGCGAGCAACCTCAGGCAATAGACGCCCTGTATAACAATATAATTAACGGCAAAAATTTTCAAGTTCTTCTCGGAGTTACCGGTTCCGGAAAAACTTTTGTAATGGCAAATTTGATTGAAAAGTTGCAAAAACCGGCACTGATTATTTCGCCAAATAAAATTTTAGCGGCACAGCTTTATTCCGAGTTTAAGGCTTTTTTCCCGAATAATGCAGTGGAATATTTTATTTCTTATTATGATTATTACCAGCCTGAAGCATACATTCCTGCAACAGATACTTACATAGAAAAAGATTCTTCAATAAATGATCATATAGACAGACTAAGATTGAAAGCAACTACATCGATATTGGAGAGAAACGATGTTATAGTTGTGGCTTCCGTATCGAGTATTTATAATCTCGGTGCTCCGGAAGATTATCAAAATATGTGTGTTAAAATTTCTGTCGGACAAAAAATAAAGATAGAAACTTTATTAAAACAGCTTATTGCCGTGCATTATGAAAGAAACGAGATAGAATTTTTAAGAGGAAAGTTTAGAGTAAAAGGAGATACGGTAGAAATTTTCCCTGCTTATTTAGAGACGGCAATAAAAGTAGAATTTTTTGGTGATGAGATAGATAGTATAAAAGAGTTTGAGCCATTAACCGGTAAAATATTAAACAAAAAAGAAGTTTGTTATATTTATCCCGCAAAACATTTTGTTACAAGCGGAGATAAAATGAAATTGGCTCTTGCCAATATTGAAGCGGAACTAAACGAAAGAGTTTCTGTGTTAAAGGCCGAAGGGAAAATGCTTGAAGCACAAAGACTTTTGCAGAGAACAAGATATGATATGGAAATGTTGCAGGAAACAGGCTTTTGCAGCGGGGTAGAAAATTATTCTCGTCATTTATCGTTGCGTCCTGCAGGTTCCAGACCAACAACATTGATAGATTATTTCCTTTCAAGCGAAAAAACTTCCGATTTTTTATTAATTGCGGATGAATCTCATATAACACTTCCTCAAATAAGAGGTATGTACGAAGGAGACAGAAGCAGAAAACAAACTCTTGTAAATTTTGGGTTTCGTTTGCCATCGGCACTCGACAACAGACCTTTAAAATTTAATGAGTTTGAAAGTATAATTAAAAAAAGTGTAATGGTTTCTGCTACTCCGGGCCCATACGAACTGAAAAAATCAAAAAATAATATTGTTGAACTTGTTATCCGTCCTACAGGGCTTGTTGATCCTGAAATTATTATACGCCCTATCGATGGGCAAATTCAGGATATGATAAAAGAAATTAAAAAAGTTATCGCTAAAAAACAAAGAGTTTTAATTACCACACTTACTAAAAGAATGTCTGAAGATTTAACTGCATATCTAAAGGAACAGGGTTTTCTTGTAGAGTATATGCATTCTGAAATTGAAGCATTGAAAAGAATAGAGATTATCAGAGATTTGAGACTAGGAAAATTTGATATTCTTGTCGGAATAAATTTGCTGAGAGAAGGCCTTGATTTGCCTGAAGTTTCTCTTGTTGTTATTCTTGATGCCGATAAAGAAGGTTTTTTAAGATCGGAACAAACATTAATACAAACTTGCGGAAGAGCTGCAAGAAATGTGGATGGCAAAGTAATTTTTTATGCGGATAAAATTACAGGTTCCATGGAACGAGCTTTATCGGAAATGCAGCGAAGAAGAAATAAACAGTTGGAGTATAACAAAGCACATAAAATAAAACCAAAAACAATTATTAAGGCTATTGCCGACTTAGAAGAATTTCAGGCAAAAGTTAAAGATGATAAGCTGATAATGCTTCGTGAAGATATAAAAGAAACTTCCATAACCAAAAAGAATATCAATGAAATCTTAAAATCTTTAGAACAGCAGATGAAGGAAGCTGCAGACAGTTTAGATTTTGAGACCGCCGCAATATTCAGGGACAGAATTAAAGAAATCAAAGCAATGAGAATAAATAAGTAAAATTTTGTTTCAAAATTTGTTCCGTTTTATATATAATAATTAAGGTATAACTATATAAAGAAGGTTTAAAATGATTTCATTTATACACTCTGCGGCGGTTCAAGGTATAGATGCTTGCTTGATTGATGTAGAAATAGATGTGTCTTCCGGAATGCCGAATTTTTCTATAGTGGGTTTGCCGGATACATCGGTTAAAGAAGCAAAAGACAGAGTTTTTTCCGCAATAAGAAATTCCGGATTTGATTTCCCTACGAAAAAAATTACCGTAAATCTTGCCCCTGCAGATATAAAAAAAGAGGGAAGCACTTTTGATTTGCCAATAGCATTAGGGATACTTGCCTGTAACAAAACTCTTGAAAAAAACAGTTTAAAGGATATTTGTGCGGTTGGAGAACTTTCTTTAGACGGGAAAATAAGACCTGTTAAGGGAATACTTCCGATAGTATTAAGTTTACATAAATTCGGTATAACAAAAATTATTGTTCCCGAAAAAAACAAAAATGAAGCGGCTGTTGCAGGAAATATAGAAGTTTATCCGTTCAAAAGTTTGGAAGAAGTAACAAAATTTTTAAAGAAAGAAATTGTTGTTGAGCCTTACAGAAAAAAAGATGAAGATAATAAGCAATTAGCAAATACGGCATCTGTAGATTTTTCCGATATTAAAGGACAGTTTTTTGCAAAAAGAGCCGCAGAAGTGGCTTGTGCAGGCGGACACAATATGATAATGGTCGGGCCTCCGGGTTCCGGTAAAACTATGATTGCTAAAAGAATTCCGACAATTCTTCCGTCCATGAGTATTGATGAAGCCATAGAGACCACAAAAATTTGGTCTGTGTCTGGCTTAATAAAGGCAGGTGAAAGTTTAATTACAGAAAGACCTTTCAGAAGTCCGCATCATACTACATCGTCGGTAGCACTTATTGGCGGGGGATCTCATCCTAAACCGGGTGAAGTAAGCCTTGCACATAACGGAGTTTTATTTTTGGATGAGTTGCCCGAATTTAAAAGAGATGTTTTAGAGGTGTTAAGACAGCCTTTGGAAGATAAAGTTGTTACCGTTTCAAGAGCTAAAAGCACATTGTCTTTCCCCGCATCGTTTATGTTAATAGCATCGATGAATCCGTGCCAGTGCGGTAATTATGGTAGCACTAAAGAATGTACCTGTTCTCCATATCAAATAAAAAAATACAGAGCAAAAATTTCCGGGCCTTTAATGGATAGAATTGATATTCAAGTTGAAGTTCCCGCTCTTAAAATAGAAGAAATAACCTTAAATAAAAATATTGTTTCCGAACCATCCGCAAAGATAAAAGAACGTGTTATTAAAGCCAGAAATATTCAATATGAACGATTTAAAGGAAAAAATATTTACTGTAATGCACAGATGGGTCCGCGTGAAATAAAGAAGTATTGTGTGCTTGAAGAAAAAGCCTCAATAATGTTAAAAAATGCCATAGAAAAATTAGGTTTTTCTGCTAGAGCTTATGATAGAATACTAAAAGTTGCACGAACGATTGCAGATCTTGCGGCAAGCCCTACAATATCTGCAGCCCATGTGGCAGAAGCCATAAAATACAGAAATCTTGATAAATAATGAGAATATAAATGTCTTGGAGTAAAGAAAATAGAAACGAATATATCTTTTTTACTGAAAAACTGAAAAATATATTTCTGTTTTTGTTATTTATATTTTTTTTATTATCAATTAAACTTTTTTATTTGCAGATAATAAAAGGAAATTTTTATAGAGATATTTCGGAACATCAAAGATTAAATACTACGCACGAAAGAGCTTTTCGCGGATTAATTTATGATAAAAATGATAAACTTCTTGTGGGTAATATCACAAATTATGTTGCATTGTTTTATCCTTTTGAACAACAATATATGCCTACGGAAGAAAGTATTGAAAAACTGAGTGAAATTCTTCAGAAAGATATTAAAAAAACCATTGAAACGGGTTGGCGTTACGGACGTGTGGTAAAACTGGCAGAAAATTTAACGGTAAACGAAGCTTTTAAGATACAGGAAAATAAACTTTTTCTTCCAGGAATAACGGTAGTAAAAGAACCTAAAAGATTTTGTTATGATTCGGTTGAAAATGCCCATGTTATAGGTTATGTAAACGAATTGCGTGCCGAAGAGCTGGAAAATATAGAAAACAGCGAGCTAAAAAATGGTGATATTATCGGCAGATGCGGGATAGAACAGGCTTATGACAAATATCTTAGAGGTAAAGACGGCGGATTATCTTTTGAAGTAACTGCAAAAGGACGTCATAGTAAAACATTTAAGTACGATGCTCCGGTGATAGGGAACAGCGTTTATCTTACCATAGATACCGATTTACAGAAAGTTGCATACAAAGCCCTTTCGGAATCTTCGTCGGGAAAAGGTGCCGCAATTGTAATGGATATTCATACGGGGGCAATCAGAGCGTTTGTTTCGTGTCCCAGTTATGATGTGAATAAAATTTCTTATGTTAAAGAATATAGAAAATATTTGTATGATAAGAAACTTCCGTTTTTTAACAGATGTATTCAGGCTTTATATCCGCCCGGATCAATATTTAAAATTGTTACTTTTGTTGCGGCAATGGAAGAACTTAAATATAATCCGCATATTGTAGAAGATTGTACCGGAACTTTTGAACTTGGAGACAGATTTTATTCCTGTTCATCAAAAAGAGGACACGGAAAAGTAAACTTAATTTCCGCAATGGCATATTCCTGCAATGTGTATTTTTACAAACTTGGTTTAAGTTTAGGTGTAAGAATTATTGATGAGTATGCCAAAAAATTTAATTTAGGAAAGAAAACCGGCATAGAAATATCATCCGAAAAAAGCGGATTTGTTCCTACTCCGGATTGGAAAAAAGCAAAAACAAAAATGTCATGGTTGAAAGGTGATACGGTTATTTTATCCATAGGGCAAGGTGCATTGTGGGTAACGCCGTTACAAATGGCAAGTCTTATTTCAACAGTAGCAACAAATGGAGTTTCTTATCAGCCGTATTTTGTTGAGAAAATACAAGATTCCGTTACTAATAAAATTATATATACACATAAACCGGTACAAAACGAAATAATAGAACTGTCAAACAATACATGGTGGCAATTACATAAGTCTCTTGAAGCTGCCGTTGAATATGGTACGGCAAAAAGGACCCATTTTGACAGTTTGAAGGTTGCTGCCAAAACAGGTACTGCCGAAAATCCTCAAGGAGAAGATCATGCTTGGGCTGTAGCTTATGCTCCTGCCGATAACCCGCAGATAGCAGTGGCGGTTATTGTAGAAAACGGCGGTTTTGGAGGAAGTGTTTCCGTACCGGTAATAAGAGAAATTTTAAAACAGTATTTCCATATTGTAGAAGAGGTTCCCGAGCAAGAAATACAAGATGAGCATGCTAAACAAGACACAAAAGATAATAAAAATATAAACAAAGAAAAGAAAAAGAAAACTAAAAATAAAAAGAAAAATGTTAAACATTAAATCTGTTTTTACTAAAATTACCGAAAATATTGATATTACCTTTTGGATTGCATTGCTGTACCTTTTATTCATAGGTTTTTCGGCAATATATTCGGCAAGTTTTAATAATGCAAACTTAACAAAATTTGTTTCCACGCAGAGCATAGCTCTCGGAATTGGTATTGTCGGTATGATTTTTTTTGCAGGGTTCAACTATCAGCACTATAAACATTTTTATAAGTTTATATATATTATTTCTTGTTTACTTCTTATATCGGTTTTGTTTTTCGGTATGGAAATTAAAGGGACAAAAGGCTGGTTTAAATTTCCGTTTTTTTCTTTTCAGCCGGTTGAAATAACCAAAATAATGTTAATACTTGTGCTTGCAGCATATATAGATATTAACTGGCGTTATATCAGGAAGTTGTCAGTATTTGTAAAAACGCTTCTTATTACTTGCGGACATTTTGTTCTTATTATGCTTCAGCCGGATTTTTCTTCTACATTATCATATTTTCCGGTTACGTTGGTATTGCTTTACATTGCCGGAGCAAAATTAACGCATATATTTTCGGTTGTTTTGTATGGCGGGTTAGCGGTGATGATACCTCTGCTTACAACTTTTTTCAAACTTCAGCCTGAATTACTTGAAACTAATAAAATTTTAAATTTCCTTGTGAACGCAACATCACAATGGCAAAATGCAGCTATAATCTTCGGTTCAATAATTTTAATAATAGCTTTAGTCAAATGGTTTCTGAATAAATTTAAAATACCCGTTGGTTGGACATATCCTATACTGTTTTTATGTATAATTATTGCAGGATCTTTTTCATCAATAGCGGTTAACAAGTCGTTAAAAGAATATCAAAGGAAAAGGCTTATCGTTTTCTTGAAACCGGAAATTGATGCACGTGCTTCCGGATATAATATTATTCAATCGAAAATTGCTCTTGGTTCAGGAGAGTTTTCAGGTAAAGGTTTTCTTAAGGGCACACAAATTCAGTTAGGCTTTCTTCCCGAGCAAAGAACGGATTTTATTTTTTCCGTAATTGGTGAAGAAGGGGGATACCTGTTTGCTCAACTGACCATACTTTTTTATTTCCTTTTTGTTTGGCGAGCACTTGTTGTAGCACGGCAGGCACGAGATAGGTTTGGTTCTCTTGTTGCCTCAGGAATAGCCGTAATGTTTGCTTTTTATGGGATAATCAATATAGGGATGGTTATGGGCTTGATGCCTGTTACCGGGTTGCCGTTGTTATTTGTTTCTTACGGCGGATCCAGTATGGTTTCGTCGATGTTTGCGGTGGGTATTTTAATTTCTATACATATAAGAAGATTTTATCAAGAGGGAAATATTTTATAACAACGAGGTTAAATAAAAATGATTGAACTTGTATTGAATTATATCTTTTCTGCAGGAATAATATTTTCTCATATAATAGGCTATATAATTTCAGCTTTAGTTTTTCTGCTTATATATAAAAATTGGAATTATATAAAGAAAGATAAAACAATTTTTTTTATTACGGCATTTGTTGTATATGGTTTTATATGGGTGTTTTTTACCGATTACAAAAAAGATGCTCTCGAAGATATGTTCAATTATTTATCAAGTTGGCTGCTTCCGTTTATTTTAGGTTATTACATTGTTGATAAATCGCAAAAAGAAAAATTAATTAAAATTTATATAACGGTTTTTACCATTGTGCTTTTCTTTTCCGTATTATCGTATTTTGGGCTGTTTTACCAAGAAATTGCAGGTTCTATGCTGGCGATAAAAGGTGAACATCTTAAAGGTTTATTATGGCATATTTCCTGTGGAGCAATGTGTGTTTTGCTTTCTTGTTTTACATTAATTCCTCTCTTATTTAAAGAAAATTTATCTAAAAAGCATAAAATATTTTTATTTTTGTTGACTATGTTTTTTATGGTTTGTTTATTCCTTTCAGGTTCTCGCGGTTACTATATTGCAGGCGGAATTACATATTTATTGATATGTGTTTTTTATATTATTAAAACAAAAAAATTTCTTATTCCATTAACTATATTTTTATTATGTGCTGTAGTAGTTATTGTACTTTTCAGCAACAATAAATTTATGCAGAGCAGAATTCACAATACCAGCATAACAAAAGAATGGAGCTTAACAAACCGAATTGATTCTTACAAAGTTGCTTTAGTTATTATAAAAGATAACTTTATATTCGGTGTGGGTCCCAGACAGAGTGTTAAACAAACTGAAGCTTACAATCAAATACATGTTTATCAAAGTAACGAATCAAGACATTTGCACTCGATGTATTTAAATGTTTTTGCGGAATTTGGATTTGTGGGTTTTGTACTTTTTTTCTGTATTATTTTTCTTATACTTAAAAATCTTTTTTTGGAGTACAAACGGGAAAATTCAATACTTGCTTTGTGCATGATTTTTGCATGGATATCTTTGTTGATAGGGGATAGTTTTGATACTGTTTTGCGAGGTCCGCGTGTAGCGATGGACTATTTTTGGCTCTCAGGTCTGCTTATCAGCAAGAAATAAAGTCAGTATTTTATTTTAAAAATAAATTTAATAAAAAAGCGAATTGCCTTTATCGGTTTTTTTATTATATCAGGGCACAATTGAAAAAATACAAATTTGTTTAATTTTGTTTTTTCTAAAAACTTTTTATAAATTTTTGAATCTCTTCTTACCGCATCAATTGGTGTACCATTATTTTTAATCCATTTTTTGTAATATTTGTACCATTCATCAAAATAATAATAATTCCAAAATTTTCTGTTTCCTGTAGAATGAATAACTGTAGCTCTGTGTAAGATTTTTCTTGATAAAGATGCCGGAGTATTATAGATGTTTTGTAAATTGGTAGGATTAAATTTGAAATATTGTATAGCATAATTAATAATGGCTTGATCTGGTAAATACAAATCTTCAATATATTTTACAGTATTCTGGTAGCAGAAGTCTGTTACTTCTTTAAAATTAGCTTTAAGCTTGTTATTCAAAACAAAAAAGCCCGAATTAAACATTTTTTTAGTAACATCATATTTTCCTATTGCTTTTGAAAAAGATTCAACATTAGTTTTTTCTTTTATCAAGCCTATACCGGTATCTTTTATTAAATCAAAAATTGATAACAATTCTTGTTGAACAAGAATATCGCTATCGAGATAGATAATTTTTTCATAAGAATTAAGCATATTAAAACATTCGTATCTTGCAAAACTTGCTATTGAAAAAGTTTTAACAGCTTTTGTTTCTTGAATTTTTAAGGGAAAAGAGTAGTCAATTATTTTTAAATTTTGAAGAGTTTTTAATGCAAATTTATCCCTTTTAGAGATATCGTTTGCATAGATTATAATATCGGATTGCTCATACAGCTTTGGTGAATTTTTTATAAGAGAACATATTGAAACATAAAGGCAAAATGCATAAGTGCCATTTATTGCAAAAATCACTGCTGTTTTGTTGGTACTCTGTTTGTCCATTAATCTATCCTCATTATATAACATAATGTATAGTATGGAGGCATATTGTTATGGGCTCGATTGTTCCCTGATGTTATTGTTTGAGTGCCGTTTATTGCTGGTTTCATGACAACATCATTCGAATAATAATCACCACTTCTTACACCGCCGGAACCTATTATTGGACTGGTATAATTATGATTATGGCTTGGCATTTCAGCAATGGAGAGAGTGTGATCAATTTCACCACCTGCATCTCCGACATTATATGTCTTTGTCTGGCTTGCATCATCTGTCACTGTCCCATACCCTAACACAAATCTTCCTCTTAAATCAGGCGTTCCGTT
>JAEEGL013080928.1_pt1 | contig 21820 bp, 16 predicted proteins | sample 9134231 | NCBI WGS metagenome assembly JAEEGL01 (sample SAMN16246548, study PRJNA631951) | gut metagenome | biome: gut microbiome; feature: rumen; material: fiber-attached | host: Bos | place: Iran: Karaj | collected 2018-10 | reverse complement strand
GCTGCTGCCGTAGCAACAATCGCATTGGCTCTTCTCTTTTTCATCTTAAGATTGGCCTTCTGAACTGCTGCCAGCGTATTTCTCAAAGCTTCGGGAATAACATTATGTACTACATCGATAAGCGTATCTTTTCCGTAAGCCTTGGCAACATATTCGTCATCTATTTCATAGTCCTGCGCAAGCACGGGAATAATCTGAACCACGTTAAGGTTTTCTTTTTCGATTTCCGCCATCAGTGCTTTGGCATCTTTTTTCGAATATGCCTGCGTAAGCACAATAATTACGGGAACGCATAACACACTCGTTTCGTCGATAAACTTCTTGATAAATTCGATCTCTGCCTCTTCGAATCTGTGCGTAGGTGCACTGACACAATACCAGATACAGTGAATCGATTCTTCGATTCCTCTCATTGCACCCTTTGTAAGAACTTCCTTGGACTCTTTTAAAAGTTCTTCAATAGCATTGTCGCCGCCAAGTTCAAGCCCCGGAGTATCATAGATAGCCAGAGGGAAATCTTCGAGTTCATACTTTCTGATCTGCTGGGTTACAGGCTTGCCGACACCGGTCTGCGCAAGATTTCTGCTGAATACCTGATTGATAAGCGTACTCTTTCCGGCACCTGTTTTTCCCATTACCATAATGTTGAGCTTTGTCATATTCTTTTGAACATTTTTAATCGCCGCCATTATTTTCTCCGCTACATCTTCTGTCTGTAAACCTTCCATCGCCACGTTTCTCCCTCCTATTTGTTTTTCTTAACAATTCTCGGTCCGTAGTTCTTATCGAATTTAACGTTTACCTTCGGTTTCTGTTTTTTATAAATAAACGAAGAAATATAATCAATTAATCTGGGCGCGAAAATAATCGACAAGCCCGTAACTATTATCGTAATAACAATATAAAACACTGCACTGCTGTAATTTTTTTCTTCCATCCCGTAACCTCCTTACAGTCTCTGCCTGAAACAATTTACCCTACTTAAAATATTAACATTTTTATCTGTCAGTGTGAACCGTATTTTATATGTTTTCTTTTACCAGTCGCTGCCCCAGTCTGTGCTTCCGGAATCCCAGCTGCTGCCTGAATCCCAGTCGTAACTGCTGTCCGAACTGCTACTGCTGCTCGATGATTCCTGCTTTGCTTTTTCTTCAGCCAGATATGACTGATACTGCTTGTAATCATCGGTTGTCTCAAAGTCCGTAATCTGCGTCTCGGAATCCCATGTCGGTGTATACCAGAAATCCTGTGCTACAGCCTGATGCTGCAGTTCGGGCGGAATTTCCTCATACCATACCGGATCCCAGTCATCATTATCGTCATTGTATACATACCATCCCGCATCCTGCTCGGGTTTCATGTGATAGTATGTATTATCGTCGTATGAGTAGTATCCCTTGTCTATCGTAAAATTAAAGTTTGCGTCGCTGCAGAATACACTGTCCTCAAAATCATATCCGCCGTATTCAGCACTGTAATCTTCGGATAAGAAATAATTCTTGGCTTTGCGGTGGCTGTTGAATTTACTCGGGAAATTTGCCGCCCTGTTCCAGTCGCCGTTTACATATTCAGCCCAGTCATTGTCTCCTAAGCCGTAATGATAATAGAGTTTGCCGCTGTACATTGCCTCATCGTTGCACATGTAATAGCCCTTTGCCGAAGGCTGGAATGCAAAGAAACAGAAAACATAAAACAACGTCGGAGCAACCGTGGTGAAAATCATAAAGCCTATGATAATCCCCAGGAACTTACCCAGAGACCATCTTCCCGAACCGACAGTCTGTCTGTTTCCTGAAGATGTCTGATTATTCTGTAAATTTCTGCTTTTCTGCTGAAGGATTTCCTGTTTTAATCTGGTGTGAAGTTCATTAACAGCATAAGCCTCATCGGTACCTTCATATCTTACCGCTCTGGTTCCGTCATCTTTGTTTTTGTATACGATAAAATTACCGCTTATTTCATCCTTGTAAATACCGAATGCCCGCGGTTTCTTATAATCGATTCCTATAAAAAATCTTGTTGTCTCATACGGAGGAAGCCCCTTTGATTCGTACCATTCCTTCAGTCCTTCAATTGTAGTCGGCTGATCGGGTGTACTTCTTCTGACGTTTTGATTGGGTGCTCCGCAGTTGGGGCATTTTTCATAAGTGTCATCAAACATACTTTTGCAGTATTCGCACTGGATTTTCATTTTTCTCCTCCTCTTAGTATATTTTTTCTGAGTTTTATGAATATCTTTTATGTATGTATTGCTGATTTTTGTGTACGTGTTTTTGATTTTTGTATTAGTAAAATCTTTTTATTTCTTTTCATTCTTCCTTGTTCGTTTTAATGAATTTCCGTTTTCACGAGATTGTCATTCAAATCATAAACAAGCTTCAGCGAAAAGAATTCCCTGTTCTCATCCAGCAGTCTGAAGAAAACCCTGTCGCCTTCCCAGATTGGGAGATTCTGTACTTCATCAATCGGAATCCATACGAGTTCGCCTTCGTCGCATTCGATTAAGTCGCCCTCAAATTTATCGGATGTATAAAGATGCATGTACTCAACGACATCTTCTCCGTAAACAAATGTAACGATTCCCCTTGCCTTATAATCAAGAAGCGTAAGGCCCGTTTCTTCCATCACTTCACGAATAAGGCATTCGTCGGGGCTTTCGCCGTATTCGAAATGACCGCCGACTCCTATCCATTTGTCTTTGTTAATATCCTTTTCTTTTTTGACTCTGTGCATCATCAGATACTTCCCGTCTTTTACAAGGTAGCAGAGAGTCGTAAGTTCAGGTGTTTTCATACTTTTAACCCTTTTTCTTCAATATAATTGTAACCAAATACCATTATAGCTAAAATATTTCGCTTCGCAAATTATGAGAGGTTATTTTTCGAATATGTCGCTTTATATTTTTCCCCGTGTTCAGCGACAGTTTCATTCCTCTGAAAATTCATTCCCGGCAATGTAATTCATCGAAAGCAAAACAGTCTGAATTTTATTTGCCGAATCTGTATTTATTTCCAAAATATCAGCCAAATGATATAATAATTTCGTTTTCAGGCGGTATAACGATGGAATATTATTCATTAAACACGTATCTTAAAGATACTTTCGGCACAAAAGTTTATAAACTGGCTCTTAATGCGGGATTTACCTGTCCAAACAGGGACGGAACCCTCGATACGAGGGGCTGTATTTTCTGCTCGGGCAGCGGTTCGGGGGATTTTTGCGAATCTCCTCTTCTTTCGATTACCGAACAGATTGAAGAAGGCAAAAAAAGAGTCGCTTCAAAAATCAGCGAAAACGGAAAATACATTGCATATTTTCAGGCTTTCACAAACACTTATGCGCCTGTCGAAACGCTCAGAAAACTTTTTATGGAAGCGATTAATCATCCCGACATTACAGCTTTGTCTGTTGCCACAAGGCCTGACTGTCTCGGAGAAGACGTTCTTAATCTCCTGGATGAACTGAATCACATCAAGCCTGTCTGGGTTGAACTCGGCCTTCAGACAATACATGAAAAAACCGCCGAATATATAAGGCGCTGCTACCCGCTTTCCGTCTACGACAAAGCCGTAAAAGATTTAAAAGAACGAAACATTACTGTTATCGTACACGTTATTCTGGGACTCCCGTTCGAAACTAAAGAAGAAATGCTTGAGACCGTTGACTACGCATGTAAAAGCGGCATAGACGGAATAAAACTTCAGCTTCTTCATGTGCTTAAAGGAACCGATCTCGCGAAAGATTATGCGGAAGGAAAATTTAAATGTCTCGAACGTGACGAATACATAAATCTCGTTGTCGAGTGTCTTAAAATCATCCCGAAAAATATTGTCATTCACCGCATGACCGGTGACGGTGACAAAAAAATACTCCTTGCCCCCGAATGGAGCAAGGAGAAAAAAACTGTTTTAAATGCTCTGACAAAAGCAATCCGGGAAGCCTGACATTCTCATATGGCAGCCATTTTATCAGTTTCCTACTCTTTATCGGAAACCATTCCCGGTACGCTGGTTGTTTTGATTCCCTCTATTATTTCGGTTATCTTTTTGTTTACGGATCTGATATTCGTAATCGCACACTGGTCTCCGGTAAGAGCCATGTAAATCTCAGGGAATTCATCCTGTATTGTTATCACACTCTTAATCGAAATACCGCAGTTTTCCGTAATAACTGTAATCTTGTTTCCTTTTCTTCTGAAGAGGACTTCAACATCCATACCCTTTCTGTTGATTTCCTTCCATGCATCCCAGCCCTCAAAGTCTTCACTCTTGTCTATTCTGGTCTTGCTCTCGACACCCTCATGGGTATCCCATGCTTCACCGTCGATTCTGATAAGTGCAAACTGGCTGAAATCTTTTCCGTTAACAAGCGCATCCTCTGCATAGAAAAGCTCGATGTATGCGGTATGCCAGATAAGTCTCGCCGTAGGAAGACTCATCGTGTGGAACGTGACTTTCATACCGTCTTTAATGACGATACCGTGCGAAGCGTCAGCGCACCAGCCGTTAATCTGAACGTTGGGTACATCGCCTTCGGGACCGTCAATATACGTGATTTCCTCAGCAATACGGGGAATTACGTTTTCGTCTGTTTCTTCTTCCGACTTGTCTATTGAAATATTGCTTATCGCACAATGCTCACCTGTAAGTCCGATATATGCGAATCTTACGCTGTCGGGAAGAGCAATGATATGCGTATAACTTTCAAATTCATTCGAAACGGTTATCATGACATGGTCCTTAAATTTGCAGGCCTCAATCTCATAAATGATACCTTTTTCGGCCAATTCGGGCGAACCGGATTTTTCTTTGATAACATTCTGTTCAGTCTGAATTTTTCTTGCGCCCAGGCACTCGGTCTCGCCGTCAAAGCGTATTCTGCAGTATTCGAAATAAAGCATCTCCGCTTTCTTTTCGTCGAAATGTGCTCTGCCGTCAAGCGCATCAAAAATAATAAGCGAAGGAATACATTCTTTTCGTAAATTGTTTCTGTCGGTTGTGCTTAAGAAACGAATTTTGATTTTGTTGTTTGTAATGTGAATTCCTTCGGAAATGTCCGAACAGAACTCATCGAATTTAAGCTGTGTCTTGCCCGATAATTCCTTAACTTCTTCTCTTTCCTTGAGTTCGTATTCCGAATCAAGGTCAAGGATATGAATCATTATCTTGGCGTATTTGGGATCAAACTGGGTTCCGGTACCCTTGACTATTTCTTCACGTACTTTGTCCTGAGGAATAGTCTGTCTGTAACTTCTCTTTGAAGTCATCGCATCGTATGCATCCGCAACGGCAATGATTCTGGCTATATCGGGAATATCCTCGCCTTTAAGGCCTTCGGGATAACCTCTTCCGTCGTATCTTTCATGATGATAATGCGCTCCGATACTTAAATAAGGCGATTTGGTGATTCCGGATAAAATCTGCTCTCCGATTGAGGGGTGCTTTTTTATCTCGGCATACTCTTCTTCAGTAAGTTTTCCGTCTTTGTTGATGATGCTGCTCGGGATACCGATTTTTCCGACATCATGCAAAAGTCCGGCAAAATAAACCTCGTCACATTCCGCCTGCGTCTTTCCGGCAAGTTCGGCGATTTTCCTTGAGTACTCGGCAACTCTGGTTGAATGACCGTGCGTATATTTGTCTTTTGCATCGATTGCGGTTGCAAGCGCCTGTGTCGTCTGTTCAAAAAGGACCTGAATATCTTTCTGCTCCTGTTTCAAAAATTCGATTTCTATGTTCTTTGCTTTTTCAACCGAAGAACTCAGATCGAGAATGGCGAAAATAAATAAAAGAACCGCCATACCTACTATTGTAATGCTTGTAAGCGACAAACCGTATGCAAGAATCTGAACAAGAGAACCTGCAAGAGGAATGACCGTAAAGAGAAGAAGAGACATTCTTACGCCTCTGCTTAATCTCGTGTAATACTGAATAATTACCGAAAGCTGAATCAGAAGGATTGCAAAAGGAATGATATAGCATATCAAAAAGCCCGGTGCCCTCCGGTATCGGTTAAATTCGTCAAAAGTATAATAAAAGCCTGTAAACTGTGAAACTATAACCAGGATTTCGCCCAGTATCGAAAGAGCATTTGCCACGTGAAGTCTTACGGGAATTCGCTTTAATTCACCCTCGTTTTTGAAAAGATCCATGAGGTAGTGGTTAAATGCAAAGATTATAAAGATGGTCATAAAGAAGACCATGAAATTGCTTATTCTGACCATTTTGTAGCCGGTCAGCGAAATATCACCGCGGTATGTATAAGCATAGCGCTCAAAAATAAGCAGAAGACAAGCACCGATTTCAAGTACCATCAAAGTTATTTTCCTTCTTAACGAAAGTACCTTGATGAACAAAACAAAAATCGCGAGCATGCCGCATATTCCGCTAAGCATCAGCATAAGATTCAGTTGATGATCAACCAAAAATTCCAATATCATTCTTCGAATTTCCCCATTTTCAAATATGATATGTTCAAAATCATTTACCCATTTTAAAGGGTATAGTATAATCTTTATATGTAATGTATTAATGTATTGGAAAGGAGAAACAATTATGGATAAGTATGTATGTCCCTGTGGTTACGAATATGATCCCGAGGTTGGAGATCCCGATGGCGGAATCGCTCCCGGAACAGCTTTTGAAGATATTCCCGATGACTGGGTTTGCCCCGTATGCGGTCTCGGAAAAGATGCTTTTGAAAAAGCATAAACCATAAAGACTTTTTAAAAATCCAATCCCTCTTCGCAATGCGAAGGGGGATTTATTTCTCATATCATTTATTCTAAATATTTTTTCCGATCATATTTTCAGTATTAATTCCTTTAAACGAATAATATACGATTCGTTTATTTATTCCACTTCTTTTCCATTGTATCTTTAAGATAGTCCCAGAAAGTAGTGGTATCCACGGAATCACTTCTCTGGTTGGCAATAAGATAATACTGAAGACGCATGCCTTTGTGAGGTCCGTTTAAGATGTTGTTACGTTTGTCAAAAAGTTCTTTTTTGTTTTTGGCTCTCGGATTTGCCTTGGTCCATGCTCCTTCATAATAGTAATAAGGCACCGAGCCTTCTTCTTTCATGTATAAAGCATAATAAACAGTGTATTTATCATGTACAGGTAACTGCTTATCTTCATTGTCGGCATAATTGTTATGATTGCTTCCGACTGCAACCATAAATATATACGGTTCATTATCCGTTCTGTCTGCTGTTTTGAGAACCCTTTTTGCAAAATCGGTACCGGTAACGTCAACATCACCGTTGTCACCGGTAATGATATTGTTTCCGCTTGCGATGATCGGTTTATCCCAGACAAGTTTATCACCCTGAGTACCGTAGAGCTGAACAAGTTCGGCCTGTGTAGCCATAAGAAGATTTCTCGCATCAAGAACATCCTGCTTCTCTCTTGCTCTGTCAATATAACCTAAAAGCGCCGGTATCAGAATGGCGGCAAGTATGGCTAAGATTAACAGTACCACTATAAGTTCAACCAGCGTAAATCCTTTATTGTTTTTTCCGGAATATTTTTTCATAACGTAATTATCCTTCCCTTTCACAACGCTATATTATATATCGGCAGTTTTTATCTCATAAACAATACCATTTTATCACAAAATCAGTCTTTTTTCTCCCCTTCTGCCATAAAAAATCCGCAGACTGAAGTCTGCGGATTTTAATTAAACAAGTATTATTATATTAAGGATTAGTATTAGCAGGAGCAAGAATTTCATATCCTGTATATGTGTTGGTGTCAATTGTAGGAGCTGATGTAACTGACATCCATGACGAGCCGTCGAAGTAAAGAGTTACACCGTTTTCTTCATAAACAGCAAATTTTACGGTATATGCTGCGTGGTTAGAAGAAACTGCCGAAGATTCATTAGCACCCTTAGTGTCTTTTGCACAGTAAGCTGTAAACTTGGTTGCTGTTGCTACGTCTGCAGTGTTGCAAACAGTAGTCTTACGGTTGCTGATTTCACTAGGTTTCTTTCCTTCACCGTAAATAGATGAGAACTCAGCCTGTGTTGCCGTTAAGAATGACTTGGCATTAAGTACATACTGTTTTTCTCTTGCTCTGTCAATGTATCCTAAAAGTGCAGGTACAAGAATTGCAGCGAGAATTGCGAGAATTACGAGAACTACGATAAGTTCTACAAGGGTAAAACCTTTGTTGTTTGAGTTAGTCTTTTTCATGATTAAACTCCTCCTTAAGCGATAATTTTTTTCATTTTTATATTTTTTATTTTTTTCTCATTATAGAGAAGCAAACATCTTTCGGTGTTAAGACGCTCACCTCTCTGTAATTATTATATCGTTGATTTTTCATTTCAGTTTAGGAAAAATCTCAAATTTTTTAAATTAATTTTTCTGTCTTGTTTTTGTCTTGCAGAGATTAATCGTAATATGCAACCTTTGTAAGTTCTTCTACCGTGGTTACTCCCTGTTCTACAAGTTCAAGTGCGCTTTCCTTTAACGTAAGCATTCCGAGATTGTTTCTTCCGTAATCTTTGATGTCTTCACTCGTTCTGTTTTCGGAAATCATTCTTCTTACGTTCTTGTCAATCGGCAGGATTTCGTGAATTGAAATTCTTCCTCTGTATCCGGTTCCGTTACACTTCGAACATCCGACTTTGTGACAGACATTGGCAATGGGTTTTCCGATGATTCTTATTTCTTCTTCGGTAGGTACTCCCCACTCGGCACAGTCGGGACAAACTTTTCTGACAAGTCGCTGTGCAATGATACCGACAAGAGAGTTGGCAAGCATGAACGGTTCGACACCCATATCTATAAGTCTTGTAACGGATGATGATGCGTCATTGGTATGCAGTGTTGAAAGAACCAGGTGACCAGTGATAGCCGCACGCACGGAAATCGATGCAGTCTCGGTATCACGTGTTTCACCAACCATTATGATATCGGGGTCCTGACGAAGCAGAGCCCTAAGACCTACTTCAAATGTAAGACCGGCAACATTGTTAACCTGCATCTGATTGAGTTTCGCGAGGTTCTTTTCTACGGGATCCTCGATAGTCGATATGTTCACGGCTCTCTGCGAGAGTTCCTGAAGAATCATGTAAAGGGTTGTTGATTTACCAGAACCGGTAGGTCCCGTTACATATATGATTCCGTTCGGTGACTGAAGCATCGATTTAACAAGACCGTAATTCTTTTCATTCATACCGAATGTGGATGAGTGGTCAATCGTTGCTGCGGATGCAAGCAGACGAAGAACCGCTTTCTCACCGAATACCGTGGGAATTACCGAAACTCTTATGTTTACGGGCGTACCTTCAACGTTGGTTTTGAAGTGTCCGTCCTGAGGTACTCTTCTTTCAGCGATATCCAGATCGCCGAGAATCTTAATACGTGCTATCAGCGAGTTGTGAATGTTTTTCTGAAGTGTCATGAAGTCCACAATGACACCGTCCATTCTCATTCTTACCGCCGTATGCTTTTCAAAAGGCTCTACGTGAATATCCGATACGTTTGAATTGTATGCTCTTACAATGAGCGAATTTAAAAGGTTGATGATAGGAGTATCATCATCGCCTTCTTCAACATTTACTTCGATTTCATCTTCCATTGCGAATGAAGATTTCGAAGCTTTGTCGGCAGCTTTCTTTGCCGCAACTTCCGAATAATAATAGTTGATTGCGTTGTCGAGCGGCTGTTTTTCGCAAAGTTCAATGTGAAGTTCGCTTCCGGTAACCTGTCTTACATCCTCGATTCCGTAGAAGTTAAGCGGATCGTTTGTAAGAATATAAAGAAGTCCGTCTTCGACTTTGTAAGCGAGTATTCCGTATTTTTCAGCCAGTGTGTTCGGTATCATTTCTACCGCTGACACATCAAAAGTCAGATCCGAAATGTTTACGAGGCGATACTGAAGTCTCTGGCCGAGAGCTTCGAGCATCTGATGCTCGGTGATGTATCCGAGTTCGATGAGGGCTGAACCCATTCGCACGCCTTCATGAGATTTCTGATACGCAATGGCATCTCCGATCTGTTCTTCGGTAACATAGCCGAATTCTTTTAAAACATCACCTATTCGAATGTTTCTGGTGTTTTTAAAATCCATATTCGTTCCCCTGTTTTCGTATTATTTGCTAAAACCGTAACTTTATTCTTCAGTTTCCGTATTTTCGACATCCTTGTCGCACATGTAGATTTCCATTGCAATTGTAAGCGAATCCATTTCCACAACTTCATAAAGATCTGATGCGACGTATTCGGGATTCTCTTCATCGACAATCGCACCGTCTTTTAAAACCTGAGTCCTGTATTTGCTCCATGAAAAAGATGTAATAAGGATTTCCTTGTCGGATTCCATTATCTCTTTTAAGAATGCTTCGAGATCTTCTCTTTCTCCGCCGAGAGTCATTGTAACCCTTGCGGCATAAATATCATTGTTGAGACCTACGACATCGGATTTTCCCCAGAGATCGACGTTTTCATTCAGTACTGCTTCATCTTCATCGTCGTCTTTGTTTTTCTTTTTCTTTTTGCCGGAAGTCAGTTCTTCAATATCGTTTTCAGTGGAGTTTAATTCTTCTTCCGCAGCCTGTTTTATGCTCTCTTTATATTCAAGCTGTTCGTTGTAAAGAGCGGCATATTTGTATGCCATTCTTTCGGAAGGCTGATCGGAAATCTGAATATCGAGATTGAAAGATTCGAGCTGATTTCTGATTGCCTTGCTTGTAAGCATTAAGTCGATATCTGCTTCGCTTAAGCGGTCATAGAATCTGTCTTTGTTTTTCGCCATCTTTTCTTCGTATTCTTCGCACTGCGCTTCAACAAAAATCAGATTGCTGACTTTCTGTTCGTTAATGGATTTTTTGACTTCTTCGTTTTCTATTTTTTTCTCGAGTTTGATAAAGTTCTTTATCTGCGGGTATACTCCCCAGTAACCTATTCCGACTATAACCACAAACAAAAACATTATAAGAAGGAGACGTTTATCCGAATTTGACATACTATTCTTCATCGTTTTCAACCTCCCTTCCCACGCTTTCGGCAAATGTACATGTTACGTTGATGCTCCATGTACCGTCCTGATTGTAATTGTATCCGGTGTACTTAACGCTGTTGAATATTTCCTGTTCTTCGAGACGGTAAATATACTGATTTATCCTGTCTACATCCCTTGCCTTGGCCGTAACGTTAACCACTCCGTTCTCGGCATCAAAACTTCCTATCTCTATGTCCGCATAACCTTTTGCGGTGTCGTTGATAATCTTTTCGACATCCTTGGTAAGAACGGGATATGTGTAGATTGTTTTTACAACGTTTTCGATTGAATTCGACTGTGATGCCAGCCTGTCTCTTTTTTCCGATACAGCGTCAAACATCAGCGCCTGCGAAACAACCAGCGGGTCTTCGTTATACTCAATGAGGGCATTGTATTTAACCTGCCTTATGGTTCGAAGTCCCAAAGAAATAAGGAAAATAACAAGCATAACAGCCAGTGCAATTCCGACTATCATTATATTTTTCTTAAGCTCGGCATTAATCGTACTCTTCTTTTCTTTTTTGCCTATATTTGCAAGGAAGTTGCTTTCCTTGGTTCCGTCCGTATAAAGACCGCAGAGTGCGTAAATAACCTGCTGTGCCCTGTGATTCTTCTCGCCGCTCTGACCGAGTCCCTGATTTACTTCGTCAACGGTCGCATCGATACCGTATGCGCTGACCAGATCGCCGTAATAAACCATGTCCAGTTTATCGGACCCTGCGATTAAAATCTTTTCTATTTTCTGCTCGATTTTATGAGCCTGAATGAACTGGTTTAAGTTACTTAAAGACCTTGCGCAGTCTTCGTAATAAGCACCGGTTCCGACATCGTTAAAACATCTTACGGTGTTGTAATAGTTGAATGCACCGTCAACCCAGAGGATATTCGTAACAAGGTTTCCGCTTAAAACCTGAAGAATGAATGTCTTGTAATATCCGTTTACCGTTTTGTCGAGAAGGCTTAATATGCTTCCTTCGGCGCTGACAAGACTTTTTAAGGTTATTCCCGCTTCCTTAAAAATGTCCACATAGTCTTTAATGAGTTCCTCATCGGCCATTTCAACGTAGTAGTTCTTGAGTTTCTTGTCGGTTTTTCCCGATAAGATGTTATAGCAGACGATGTACTCGCTTCCTTCTTTTCCCATATCCGCAAGTTCTCTTGTCAGATATTCCTTTGTTTTGGAAGCACTCATCACGGGAACTTCAACATTTCTTCCGTGGATTTTGTTTCCGCCCACTACCAGATGCACATCGTTCTTGCTTAATCTGTATCTGCTCCAGGTTTCTTTAAGAAATCCAACAAAAGAATTGGAATCCGTGATAAGTCCGTTAATAATACTGCCTTCGGGCGCGTCAACAACTATGGAATCCTGAAAGGTTCCCTTACGCCCTCTGTTTCCTATTACTATCTGAACCTGCTGGTTGTTTAAGTAAATGCTTACGCTCACTGTTTCTCCCCCTTTTTACATGGAAGTATTTGCTATTGCCTGATAAGAGCCGTAAATCGGCTGAATAATCGCTATCATGATAAAACCTACGATGGCTGCCATAATTACTATCATTACGGGTTCGAGCATGGCTACAAGTTTTTCGGTAGCTATTTCCGAATCGTAATCCATCTGATCCGCTATGGACACCAGCATACTGTCAAGTTCACCGGTTTCCTCGCCGACACTCACGGATGAAGTAAGTTTTTTGACGAAGCCGTCTATGCCGTCTATTCCATTACTAAGTGTTTCGCCGGCTCTGACCTTGGCTATCATGTCGTCAAACTGGCTTTCTATATATGAATTTCCAATCGTGGTCTTTGCAATCGTCAGACAGGTAATAATGGGGATACCCGCTGAATAAAGGCTTGAAAGAGTTCTCGCAAATCTTGCCGTATAAATGATTTTTCTGAGTTTCCCGATCTTCGGAATTTTTATTTCCATTTTATCAAGGAAATATTTTACCGCGGGTATCGACATAAGCAGTTTATATCCCATAAATCCGATTATCGCACCAAATATGAGAAAATACCATTTGTGTGCCACGAAATCGCTTATTCCCATCAGTATTCTCGTGGCAATCGGAAGCGATCCCATCTGTGCGAAAAGATCTTCAAACTGCGGAAGAACGAATCCCATGATTACGATAACAACCAGTACTATAAGTACGGACAGAATCTTCGGATAAGTCATGGAACTTGAAATCTTCTGAGAAAGTCTGTATTCCTTGCTGTAATAATCAGCCATGTTTGCGGCTGTTGCATCCATGTTTCCGGAAGTCTCCGCGGAACGGATCATATTGATGAAAAGCTGAGGGAATGTATCACCCTGCTCTTCAAGCGCATCCGAAAGCGGCATACCTGATCTTACCAGTTTTAAAACATCCGCATATATTTCTCTTTCCTTGGGTGCAATCGATTCGTCATCGGAAATAATCTTAAGCGCACGAACAAGCGTTACGCCGGCCGCCAGAAGTTTCGAAAGATTCCTCGAAAAGTCGGAGAGTCTGTCGTATTTCATTCTTCTGCGTCTTTTTTTCGATTCAGTAATTTCACGCACTTCAACAAGTAAAAGATTATCCGCTTTTAACTTTACATGAAGTTCGTTTTCATTTGCCGCATTGGTGGTTCCGGTAACTATTTTTCCGGTTTCATCCTGGGCTTTGTAGCGAAAATTAGCCATCTCTGTTCCCTTCCGAAATTTATTCTTTACTCGCCTATAAGATAAACAGGCATAAGATAACGTACAGTCCAGTCATTGCTTCCGTTATCGAATCTGAAAGTAATGTAATAATTGTTATTCTGATAAATCATTTCCTTAATGATATGATTTTTGCTGTCATAAGAAATAATTCTGTATTCGCCGTCGCTGTCGGCAAGCGTATTTACTATTTCGTCAACGCCTTTCGAAATGCCCCTGTAATTCGAGGGATCGAAGATACTTTCTCCCTTTGAATAAAACTCTATCTGTGCGGCATTAAGCGCCATATAAACATTCTTGGCATCGCGAAGCGACTGGTTAGCCTGAACCCTGATTCTGAAAATCGTGAAAAGGCTGCCCAGAATAATCAGTGCACCGAGTACAATAAGAATTACTCTGATAACACGGGGAATTATTGAGTTTCCGCGAGATGATTTTTCGGTCATATTTATCATCCTTCCAAACAAATCTTTTTCTTTTTGAAAACCCTGAAAACTAATCTACTTTAATATTGTCATTCTCGGGCTGATTGCAGAGGCTTACTAACCTGCAGATGTTAAACTGCCCGTATCTGTCACTTTTAAGTTTCATGTATACCGCAACGATGTCGGAATTATAATCCGTATGGCTGACATCGTAGATTTCGTATTTTGATGCAAGCGAATCATTAATCACGGAATTTGCGGGTGCGAATTCGAGACTTTCTATTGCGTATCCGTTATAAATACTCTTGTCGAAAGTCCAGTAAACCGCTTCGAAATCAGCTGCGTTTCCGGCCACCGTTTCATCAACTATGGGGTAATAATAAATCTTTAAAATTCCTTCATCTTCCGATGCGAAAATTCTGATTCTGGTTCCCGTATCATCGACAACCATGATTGAATTGCCGCTTATATCCTCGCTCGTATCTTCGCTGAAAACGGTCTCCGTATAAATGCAGGGATTAACCGATGAATTCTTCGAACTGTACTGTGCCGTTGCGATTTCCGAAGATATCTTTTCAACCAGAATGTCTCCGACCTGTCTCGCATAAGCTTCTCCTCTGACGTGATAATAAAGGTTGGTTACGTTGCTTATTACCACTGCGGATACCGAAACGAAAATCGAAAGCAGTGCGAAACTGACCACCATTTCAACAAGGGTGGTACCGCGATTATTCTTTTTTCTTTTAAAATAATCACCTGTCATCTTTTTCATTCCTAATCTTTATATTCAAACATTACCGCTTTCGGAAGCGCATTGCCGGCCTTTACTGCATCTTCATCGGTGCAGACATAGGACGTAAGACCTACGTTGTCGAGTTTGATTGTCGAATTTTTCATTGCGGGATTTCCCTCGAAATTCAAATCGTCTATCTCAACGGAAAGCATAAGACCCGCATGTTCCTTTCCCTCCTCCGGTGCTCCGAAGCCCGGAATAAACTCCGTGATTTTAAGGAAAGTGCTGTGCTTTAAAGCCTCGTCTGATTTGTAAATTTCACGGTAAAACTTCTGGGTGGTTCTGCTTATATCCACGCTCTTCATGAAAAGTTCCGATGAAAAACTCACGATACTGTAAAGAGAAGCGAGTACCATAAAAAGCACTACAAAAGAAACCAGGGTTTCAACCATGGTCGAACCTTTGCAGTTTGCCTTATTAAGTTTTTTTACTCTTTTCCGACGTATTTCCATACCCATTTCTCACCTTTGTCAGTTTCGGTTAACGTATGTCCTGCGGGGTTATTCACAGGGGACGCGAATATCTGCTGATTCAGTACTTTCTCAGTCTGATTCGCTCCTCTTGTCGTAAGCTTGTAAACGCTCGTTGTTTCATAAACATGGTTTGCGGTTTCCGCTTTAACGGTCACGTGAAGTTTGATGCCTTTGGGGGCGCTTCCCGCATTCATGTTATTTACAAAATCCGTGGGATTGGTGTCATCCGGAACCGTCCAGTACATTTCGACGGTTGTCTTTGCGGGCATTCCGTCAATGTGCGAATTGCTCTCAAGATTGAATTTTCTTACCGCCGAATCTTTCGAGTGAAGTCCCGTTGTTTCACCGTAAGCGTAATACGGCCAGTCCTTCCAGTCGGCATCTGTCGTGCCGCTTATGTCATAGGCTATGTTGCTTCTTAAATATTTCCAGAGGGCGCTGTTTGAAGCCGCCTCTTTGTCGGTAAGTTCTTTTTTCAGTGCCTGATCGAGTGTATTGACGGCTTCCGAATTTCTTGCGCTTACCAGATTTCTGTTCTGTGATTCATACAAATTATATGAAATAAGAATGAGAGAAAAGACAAAGATAATCAGAACCGCCATGATTACTATGGTTAATACCATCGCGGCCCCTTTATTATTCAGTTGTCTTTTCTTCAGACTTTTCATTTAATCACCTTTTGTTTACGGAGTCATTGCATTAAGGTTTCCCGTGAATCCGCATGTTACGGTTCCGTCACCGTTATTTGTATCGCCGTCTTTGAATACATCGGGATTTGCAGCCATGTTAAAGTACATCGCATCCATTGCCGCAAATACTCTGTGTCTGTCGGCTTCGGAAAGCGGGTCGAATGAAAGATTAATGCCCGTTCTGAATGCATAATCGGCTCTTTCAAATACAACCTCGATGCTTCCGTCATCGTTTCTCTTCATCGTAAGCTTTCTCGGCCAGTGCGAGTCATCGGTTTTACCCCATGTTTCTTTGATGGGAACAGTAAACGAATTCTCGGGTGTGCCATCGAAATAATCGCTTATGTAGAAGTTTCTGACGAGTATGTTTTTGTCAACCGGAGCTATCGGATTAAGCGAAAGATCCGCTCCTTCATTTAATCCTCCCGCCTCGAGACAGTTATGAATTGCCGTTACGGACGAATCTGCTGTAATCGCATATGTCGCGCCCGTTCCGTAATTTCTGCAAAGTTCAAACGATGCGATTTCGTTGACCTTTCCTGCGATACCGGCACTGAAGTTAATGTCGGATACAACGCTTCCCGTATTTACGCAGTCATAGAAACTGAAATGCTTCTCGCTTGTTCCGTCTTCTTTTGTTTCGACGAATGTATCGCTCGCAACGCCGTCTTTAACCGCTCCTGCGATTCCGGCTGAGATTTCCTTTGCGAAAATATTTCCGTAGTTGTCGCAGAAATTGACAGCGCTTCTTCCGCCGATTTTACCTGTTATTCCGGCTGCAACTCTCGGCTTGCTTCCTGCTGCGCCGATACTTACATAATTATAACATCTTTCGATTACACCTTTTGCTGTTAAATTACCGTTTGAACCGGTAACTGCACCTGCATAATCAACATTGTCACCCATATTTATGAAGCCGCCTCTTACGGTATCCGAAGGATCTTTGTTGATATAAATATCCGTAATGCTTCCTTCGTTTCTGCCGCTCACCAAACCTGCATCTGTTACGTCTGAAACATTCATGAATACGTAAAGGGATGCAGCGGGTGCATTTGTAATTTCATATCTTAATTTGTAATTTCTGTCAGCCGCATCGGGGATGATTTCCGAAAGTGCGCTGTTGTAAATATGAGCTCTGTTGATACCTGCGATTACTCCGGCTTCTTCTGCCTGCGACATCTGAGCCGATTCAATTCTTCCGGTATAACGAAGGTCGATGTCTCTTTCATTGATTCCGATTAAGAATCCCATTGCGGTATCGTCCCTGCCTCCGATTGTCATGGAAACATGGCTTCCGTAAATGGGCTGTGAAACCGCTTTGGAACCGTCCGAATTGTATGCGCAGAGTTCCATGTTACCCTGGTTTAGTCCTATGAATCCGCCGAGGTTTTTAGAACCCTTAAGCACTGCATTTGCACCGAAAATATTGTCGGAACTTACCGTTCCCCTGTTAATGCCCGTAAGGCCGCCGCAGTAAATATTGTATGCGTTTGCCGTAACGGAATTAACGGTGCAGACTCTGATAAGTCCGTTGTTTACTTCAGAGATACCTCCGAGGTAATTGCTTATGGTATTTACGGTACCGGTAAATGATGCGTTTCTGACCGTAACGCCTGTGGGAATATGTCCCGTTACGCCGCCCGAATACGAATATCCGTTAAGAGTATTCGATGCGGTAACCATGCCGTTCAGATCTACTCTCGACAGATCTATAACGGCTTTCATGGTCGAAGGAATATATCCTATAAGTCCTCCTGCTCCGGCTTCGGTTGCTGTAACAGTTGCATTCGAAGGAATGTTGGCTGCACCGAAAAACTGATCCGAAGAGGCCGCATCACAGTGAAGAGCTCCGTTAGAACCCATAACATCATGATTGAAAACCGCCTGAACTCCGCTTTGATCGTAATCATTAAACAGTGTAAGGAATCTGGTATCAATATTCTTAAAGCCGGCTACAACGGTATTGTTTCTTCTTGATAATAATCCCGCAAAACCGCCTGCAAAATAACGGCTTTCAATGTTCATGCCGCTGTTTGAGATCTGAATTCTGTCGACACTTGTAGTTCCGTTTCCTTCGGTTGTGCCCAGAACTCCGCCGGCAAATAATTCGGCTTTTACGTTTATATTACTGATACTGCCGCTTGCCGATTTAAGTCCCTGGTTTATTCCGGCAAATCCTCCTGCAGCACATTTGGCTCTTACAACCACCGTTTCGCCCGAAGCCGGAGAAACATTGACATCGGCTACCGTTCCGTCTCCGTGAAGAAGTGCGCCTATCACTCCGCCAACGCCGTTCTTTCCGTAAACGTAATATGATCCCGTCACTGCCTGATTGTTGCTGTAGGAAAGCTTTAAGTTGTTGATCCCGGAAATTCCTCCAACCATGTTTCTTCCCATGATAAGAGCATTCTGAGGGAATACGTTTTTGACGCAGCCGTCGGTTTTCATATTGCCGGAATTGCCGGCGAGTATGCCTCCTACAACATCGTCGCCGATAACAACGCCGCTGAATGTACTCTTTCCGCCGCCGTCATTTATTTTAGAAATAATATTGATTCCGACGATTCCTCCGTTGCCGTTGCCGCCGTAGAGCGTATTGTCAAATGCCTGAAGGTAATCATCGTAAGTTACGCTTCTGACATTATTTCTGTCGATTCCGATAAGTGAAAGCGCATATGCGGGATCCTTCTGAATATTATCGACATCCCTTAAATTCATACGAAGTATACCTACAACTCCGCCTGCACCGCTGTCATATTCCTGAGTATATTTTTCCTGCCATGCATTGGTATCGAGTCCGTACTGCTGTCTGTGGATGCTTAAATCCTGTTTGTTTATAAGTCCGTCGGCAGTTTCGATCGACTTTCTTCTTACCGTAAGTACAACGCCTTCATTCTTGATATTTCTGATCGTATTGATCTCATCCTTTGCACGGTCGATCTGCGAAGGCTGCGAGCCGGGATTTGTAGCGGGATTTCTGTAGGATGTATTTTCCTGTTTGCAGCATCCGACACCGCATCCGCCTGCGAATCCGCCGACGTACATTACACCGACAACATTGCTTTCATTAACCATGTTGTATCTGTTTTCGATGGGAGTTCCCAATGCCTCAACATACGAGAAATCAAAATTGCCGATCATTCCGCCCACATAATTACGTCCGAAAACAAAGCTCTTGTAGCTTCCTGAAGGCTCATCCGAAGCGACGGTATTATTGCATCCTATATACCTTGTAAACTTCGAATAACCCGTCATTCCGCCCTTGTAAAAATCATGTCTCATAAGATCCGCAATATGCCCGTCGCTTATCTTTCCTTTCCACATCGTGCCGTTTTTGGACCTTAAAACATTAAGCGCATCATTCGAATAGAGTCTGTAAGCATTGCAGTTTTCCATCGTAAGTTTTATGTCCGAAGGCATGAACTTATCGCCCCAATGACTTTCAAACTGCGAACCCGTATTTCTGCAGTCGTAATACTGTCCGTCCATCGTGCATCCTGCAATTCCGCCGATAAACGCACACTCTTTCAAATAGTTGGTCATGTCATGATGAATGAGTGTGAAGCCCTTGGTATCTTTGCCGATCTTCTGAGTCTCCAAAAGGTTCTCGTAATGATAGATCAGATTATCGTAAATGAGGGGATCGCCGCATACTTCACCGCGTCCTATGCAGTCCTTGATTTTAAGTTCATCAATTCTCGAAACCGTTCTGTTATCGAGGTTTTTCGAAGAACCCTGAACATATTTTCCGTCATCGCCAAACTTGCCGTAAATATCATAACCGTCATCATAATACTGTCTTCTGAAATAATAGTTGTACATATCGCCGATGTTGGAAACGGTTGTGGTAAAATCTCTTATCAGAAATGCCCTTCCGAGAACGCCGCCGACATTTTCCATACCGGTTACGTTACCGTAATTTTCAAGTCCGGAAAGCGTGATATTCGTAACGGAATTTGCGTTCCATGATATTCTTCCGAGAATTCCTCCGACATCTCTTCTGCCGTTTATATGAGTTGCATTTTCGCCGGATGTGATTTCGTTGTCTCTGGTATTTGCATTATTAAGGCTGTTAACGTTTCTTAATTTCAGATTTTTCATCTGCCCTAAATCGTTACCCGCAAAACCGCCGACCATGCATGTATAAATAATCACCTTTTCGCCGTTTGCATCGTTCACTCCGAGATCTTCCATTCCGAGAACTCTGTGTTTGTTTAGTTCAAGATCCGAAATGCTGCCGCAGTTTTGTGCAAAAAGACCGAGAGGAAGAAGTCCTCTCATGGCTTTTTCATGAGTGGGATGAAGTTCCTTGTATGTTTTCTGGTCGAAATCCTTCACGTTCGGCCAGTCAATCGAATTGAGCGTTTCTGGATAAAGAGTGTCATATCTTCCGAATACAGCTATATCGTTTCCGAGCCATTCTTCTTTGATATCTTTACCGTAAACACCGTAGGTTAAGTTCGCGGTAAAGGAAATATAAAGGTTGCTGATCGCGGTATTTCTGTCAGAACCCGAAACCTGCGTTCCCTTAAAAGTATCATTAACGCCGAGATTTCTGAAGCCGGGGAATGCAAAGCCTGAAGTATCCTTGCTTCCGGCGGCATATTTCTTGTTGATGAGATTGTCGAGACCGTCGTAATTGATCCCGGACTCGGTGCCGATCTTATATGAGTTAAGGAAATAGTTAAAGTTGTCGTCATTGGGCGTTTTGTTCGTAAATACATCCCAGTCGATATCTGCGGTAACAACAAAATCTCTTTCCGAAACTCTTTCACTTTCAAGTTTTCTCTTATCCTTGAAGTCTGTTTCAAATCTGACATTGTAAAGATGTCTTCCGTTTCCGATCTCGTAAATTCTCTTGTCGCTTTCTTTCTTTGCATTCTCGAAAACAGGGCTTGTAAAGTTGCTTATCTGCAAATCGGAGTCTGCATCATCAAGAAGGGCTGCGGCAATTTCCATAACCGAATCCCTGTCAAGATCGAAGCCGAGACGATAAAAGCTGTATGTATTTATAAGCGACGGTGCGGGCTTGTTCTTGTCAGCGATCAGGTATGACTGTGCCTGTACATCCGCGCCGTCAAGAAGAACGTTAACAAGCGTTTTGTTGGCCTGACTCTTTGATACCCATACAGGGAAAGAAACCTTGAATTTAACGGAATCGTCATCGTTGATCACAACGTCCTTAAAGAATTTGTTTATGCTCGGATCGCCGTCCTTTACAAGTTTTACGAATTCATCGGAAGCGTAATAGCCTTCATAGAAAGTTACGTCGGCAACGGTCGGTCTGTTGATGGCATCCTCTAAGCTTGAATTGCCTGCAGCAACGCCGAGACCGAAGTCCAGCGTGAAAAGAGGCGAGTCCGTATCTGCATATTTTGTCTGATCAGCATTAACGATAACGGGACATACATCAACCGTGTAATGCGAGGATGAACTTACGGTCCTGTCGGGCTTTTCGACAACGACCAGATTGAGCGTTTCTTTGTTTTCGAGTCTGATGTTTCCGAGTGCGGTTTTGCTTCGGCCGCTGATGGGTACCGAAAGGCTCTGTGCACTGTAATAACCCATGTTGAGGTCTCTTCTTACAGATTCTTTTCTGTCGAGAACGCTTATGCTTCCCTCGGGCGCATCCGCAAGATATGAAAAACTTCCGGTTCTGTCGCTGAAGCATACCGAGAATACCTGTCCCGCTTCAGGCGAAAATTCAACAATGATGGCACCGTTTAAGATTGAATCATCGG
>JAEEGL013124211.1_pt1 | contig 21822 bp, 25 predicted proteins | sample 9134231 | NCBI WGS metagenome assembly JAEEGL01 (sample SAMN16246548, study PRJNA631951) | gut metagenome | biome: gut microbiome; feature: rumen; material: fiber-attached | host: Bos | place: Iran: Karaj | collected 2018-10 | reverse complement strand
GGTATTTCACAGTTACCTGAAATCGCCAATTATTTTGGTGATACCATGTCGGATGGAGACGGACAGGACGAAGTGGATGCCGGAGACGGTGATCAAGAAAAATCCGTAGAGGAAATGATACAGGAAGCCCAGGAGGCAGCAGCTGAAAGTGCCATGGAAAACTATGAGCAACAACAGCTGAACGAATCCGAAGAGATGGCCGAAAATATCGAAGCCTTAGCCACTCAATATGGTATTCAGGATCAAATTGAAGTGGATTTCAACGGTCAATATGTGCGAATCACTTTAAACGGAGCTCTTTTGTTTGAATCCGGTTCTGCTGAGTTGACCCCAGAGGCTATGCCTTTAATTGAAAATATTTCAAAGATGTTAAATGTATATACAGCAAACATTATTGATGTGGAAGGTTACACCGACAATGTTCCTATCAATTCTGCAAAGTATGAGAGTAATGATGTGCTTTCCATGTACAGAGCCCTTTATGTAGCAGATCATATTCGTGAATTCGCTACGGCTGTAGATCCCGCCAATGTGGTATCTACCGGTAGAGGCGCTTACAATCCAATTGCAGACAATTCCACTCCAGAGGGCAGAGCCCGAAACCGTAGAGTGGAAATTAAAATATACAACTCATACAACTCCTCAGGAGTATCTGAATAATTAGGAGATTTGAAATGAAAAAGAATTTAATGACAGTCATTACATTGGTATTATGCTTGGTAAATCTGGTTCTTTCCGCTGTAATTGTTTTTGCAGTAGTTCCAGAAATCAACAATGTAAATTCACTTATTTCCAAAGTTTCCGAAGCCATTGAACTGGATGTAAAGACCGGATCCGATGCTGACGCAGCAGCTTCCGTTCCTGTAGAAAGTCAGTACAGATATGCAGTAAACGGTGGTGAGGCAATGACCATCAACTTAAAAGACAACGGAGACGGAGACAGCCATTTTATTGTTGCAAAGATTACCGTAACAATGAACAACACCAGCGAAAAGTATGAGACCTTTGGTGGTGAAGAAAATGCCAGTCTTTACGATGATGTTTACAAAGTGAATATCAACAAAGTTATTTCTCAATATACAATTGATGATATTAAATCAAATCAGAATGCTCCGTTGGATGAGATTCGTGATTTGTGTAATACCTATTTTGGTGATTCTTCCTTTATTGTTTCTGTAGGATTTACTGAGATTCAGTATCAATAAGAAACAACTTTTGGTATAAAGGTGGTGAGGATGAATGAGTGATGTACTGTCTCAGAACGAGATAGACAACCTACTGAAGGCTTTAAGTAGTGGTGAAGTCGATGTAGATGAAATGAAAAAAGCCAATGAGGTTCAGGTGAAGGAGTACGATTTTGCTCGTCCATCCAAGTTTTCGAAAGAACACTTACGAACCTTAGAGATTATATACGATAACTACGGTAGACTGCTTTCAACCAATTTACCTATTTACTTGCGTAAAAATATCCAGGTTGAGGTAATGAACTCAGAAGCAGTAACCTACATGGAGTTTTCCAACGCCCTTTCCAATCCAGTTTTACTTGGAATTATTGATTTTGCTCCCTTAAAGGGAAATATCATTATGGAAATGGCCACAAAGCTAGGCTATGCCATTATTGACCGTATGCTTGGCGGCGAAGGAGAACCATTAGAAAAGACCAGGGAATTTTCCGAGATTGAGCTTTTAATTATTGAAAGAGTCATGACTTCCTGTGTGGAATTAATGCGGGAGCCTTGGGAAAATGTATTGGATGTCAATCCCCGTTTGGAACGGATTGAAACAAATCCACAGTTTGCGCAGATTATTTCTCCTACAGAAATGATTGCCATTGTCACCATAAACATTAAAATTGGTGAAGTAGAGGGATTGATCAATTTATGCTTGCCTTATCTGACATTAGAGCCTGTTATGGACAAGTTAAATACCAAATTTTGGTATTCCAATATGCAGGACAAGACAGAAGAAGGCTTTTCCGGGGATTTGGAAGCCCTTATTTCAAAAGCTTCCATTCCGGTTACTGCGGTTTTGGGAAACAGTTCCATCAGCGTTTCCGATTTTGCCGCAATTCAACCCGGTGATATCATTCGTTTAGACCGAAAAGTGGACGACGAATTGGATATATATGTGGGTGATATCAAAAAATTCACAGCGTTGCCGGGGTCTTCCGGAAAAAATTACGCTGTTCGAGTTACTTCAGTAATAAGAGAGGAGCAGGAGGATGGGTGATACTTCACTATCTCAGGAAGAGATAAACGCCCTGTTCAATAACGCCGCAGCCGAAGCGGAAGCAGCCGGAGATGCCGGTGGGGATGCAGGCGGCGACGAGGGTTTAACTGAATTAGAAAAAGACACAATTGGGGAAGTAGCGAACATCTCCATGGGAACAGCAGCAACAACGCTATTCTCATTGGTGAACAAGCGGGTTGAAATATCAACACCTGTAGTATCCACATCTACTTGGGATGATATAATCACTCAGTACGAAAAACCTTGCGTTTTAGTAAAGATTGGTTATACCAAGGGGCTGAATGGTTCAAATGTGTTGGTTTTACGTGAAGAAGATGTTAAAATAATTACAGACCTAATGATGGGAGGAGACGGAACCAATACCGAAGGTGAAATCGGTGAGATTCATTTGTCGGCTATTTCCGAAGCCATGAACCAGATGATGGGTTCTTCCGCAACATCATTGTCTTCCATGTTGAACATGATGGTGGATATCAGTCCACCGACATCGGATTTAATTGATTTACAAAACTCCGATGATGCGAAAGAGCTTGACGACTTCCTTCGTGGTAGATTCGTTAAAATTGAATTTAAACTGTTAATCGGAGAATTGGTTGATTCCAAGATTATGCAGCTGTATCCCATTGAATTGGCGAAGAGCATGTGCTCAAATGTTGCTTCCAATATGGAAAGTGACTCCGCTTCAACTGTGGATGATGATGCATTTGGAGCTTCCGAATTACCTCCGGAACCTGCACCGGCACCGGCACCAGCACCGGAAAGTGCTCCAGCAGCACCTTCTCCTGCACCGGCAGCTGCAGCACCTCCGCCAATGGCAGCACCTCAGATGGGAATGCCTATGATGGGACAGCCACAGCAGCAGCCTGTAAATGTACAGCCGGCACAGTTTACACAATTTTCCGGAAATTACGCTATGGCTTATTCACCGGAAAACATTGATTTAATCATGGATGTTCCGCTAGAAGTCACCGTAGAATTGGGTAGAACTCATAAATCTATTCATGATATTCTTGACTTTGCCCCCGGAACAATTATAGAATTAAATAAAATCGCAGGTGAACCAATTGACGTTTTGGTCAATGGAAAATATGTAGCTAAAGGCGAAGTAGTTGTTATCGAAGAATCCTTCGGTATCCGAATAACAGAAATTATGAAATAAAAGGGAGATGTTAAAAATGGCAAAGAATATTCTTATTTGTGATGATGCAGCTTTTATGAGAATGATGATTAAGGACATTCTTACAAAGAATGGCTACAACGTTGTAGGAGAAGCTGAAAACGGAGTTAAGGCAGTAGAAGCTTATTCTGAATGTAATCCTGATTTGGTTTTGATGGATATTACAATGCCTGAGATGGATGGTATTGGAGCTTTAAAGGGAATCAAAGAAAAGGATCCCAATGCTTCCGTAATTATGTGTTCCGCAATGGGACAGCAGGCAATGGTTATCGAAGCTATTCAGTCCGGCGCAAAGGATTTCATCGTTAAACCTTTCCAAGCTGAACGTGTATTGGAAGCTGTTAAAAAGGTAATCGGCTAATTATGATACTTTCATCCTTAGGCGGCAGTATTTATCAGTTTGTTGTTGTATTGGTCATTTTTATTGGTGTGCTGTTTTTAACAGCCTTTGCCACAAAATGGATTGCCAATTATATGCACAATCAAAACAGCAATCCATATTCAAATTTTGAAGTGATTGATACGTACAATATGGGACCGAATCATCGGCTTATGATTCTTAAGGTTGGAAAAAACAAGTATTATACAATTGCTCTTGGAAAGGAGACTGTTACCTTCATTGGTGAACTTACCGAAGAAGAACTGAAAGACAGATCAGGGATACAGACTCCTTCCAGAAATTTTAATGATATTTTGAACAAATTTCATTTAGACAAACAGGCACAATCAAAGTAGGCACATTATGAAGAAGTTTAAAAAATTATATTGCAAAATCAGTATGATTTTTGCAGTTCTTATGGTTTCTTTGTGCTTATCGTTGATCGTTGTTCATCCTGTTTATGCAACAGAATACGGCCCGACAGACAATGCGCCCAATGCATCTGATACCACTACAGGCGGGAATGGTTTTACTCTTTCTTTTGATGGAGACACCGGTTCTTTATCTTCAACGGTAGAGATCTTGCTTGTACTTACGGTTCTGGCTTTGGCACCAACAATTCTTATGATGTTTACATCTTTTACGAGAATTATAGTTGTGTTGCATTTTGTACGTATTGCAGTGGGAACTCAAACCTCACCGCCAAACCAGGTTATAATTGGTTTGGCTCTTTTTCTGACATTGTTTATTATGTGGCCAACCATAACAACTATTAACGAGAATGCAATAAAACCATTGGATGAAGGAACAATTACCCAGGAAGAAGCAATCGAACAAATTGAGCTTCCTGTTCGTGAATTTATGTATGGTCAGACACAAACAAAGGATTTGACTCTCTTTTGTGATATAGCTGATGTCACATACGAGGATTATGATGATGTTCCTTTGACCATATTGGTACCCAGCTTTATTCTATCTGAGCTTCGTACCGGTTTTATTATTGGATTTTTGATTTATATACCGTTTATTATTATTGATATGGTAGTAGCATCCGTACTTATGTCCATGGGTATGATGATGTTACCCCCTACAACGATTTCATTGCCTTTTAAAATACTTTTATTTGTATTAGCAGATGGATGGAATCTTGTAATAGGAAGTTTGGTTAAGACGTTTTACTAAGGAGGCGCTTTCGTGACTGAAGGACAGGTATTGGATATTATGCGTGATGCATTTTATACGATGATTATATGTGCAGCGCCTATGTTATTGGTTTCGCTGGTCGTAGGTTTGGTAGTCAGTATTTTTCAAACAGTAACTTCCATTCAGGAGCAGACCTTGACCTTTATTCCAAAGATTATAGCAACCTTTCTAGCCTTAATCGTGTTTGGTTCATTTATTATGAATACATTATTGGAATATATCAATCGATTGTGGACGGATTTTTCTATATACATTAGGTAACTATGAATTTTACGTTTTCTTTAGTTAATTTTGAATACTTTTTGCTGATATTGGTTCGGTTGGCAACGTTTTTTTTCGTAGCCCCCATGTTTAGCGACAGGGCAGTCCCGGCTCAGTCAAAAATCGGATTGAGTTGCATTATCGCAATTATGGTCCTTTATACGATAGAACCTACAGAAGTGTCTTACATGACTACTTTAGGATATTCTGTTTTGGTTCTGAAAGAAGCGATTACAGGTTTACTGATTGGTTTTTCTGCCTATATTTGTAGTTCGATTATACTGTTTGCCGGAAACATGATTGATGTGGATATCGGTATCGGTATGGCACAGGAATATGATCCGAACTTCAATGCGCAGGTAACGATTACGGGAAACCTGTATTATTATTTTATGATGCTTTTTTTCATCATAACCAATATGTATCAGTTTGTGGTGCGTGCCATCGTGGATTCTTTTACTCTGATTCCCTTAGGTGGCGCAGAATTTGAAGCCGACGTATTGCTTGAAACCATGGCCCGGTATATGACAAATGTATTCGTCATTGGTTTTCGTATATTTTTACCGGTGTTTGCCACCATTTTAATCATGAACTGTGTTTTAGGTATTATGGCAAAAGTAGCCCAGCAGATGAATATGTTCTCTGTTGGTATTCAGATAAAGATTTTGGCCGGATTATGCGTGCTATACGTAATGATATTTTTATTCCCGGAAATTTGTAACTATATTTTCCAGCAAATGAGCACCATGATGAGAAATGTAGTGGAAGGAATGTATTGATTTGGAAACCGTATTAAAATACGACCTCCAAATGTTTGGAGATGACAAAACCGAAGAACCTACCAGTAAAAAACTGGAAGATGCCAGAAAAAAAGGTCAGGTAGGAAAAAGCCAGGAATTGTCTCATGCAATAGAACTGATTGCAGCGTTTTTGTCCATTCGAATCTTTGTAAAATTTATAGGCGACCATTTTATAGATTTGTTTACTTGGGCTTACACCTATATGATTCCACAACTGGTAAAAAGCGATGGAAGCGGACTTACCATTCGTTCCACCGGAAATCTTTTACTCTACGGAATCTTACAGATGTTTTTGATTTTGGCTCCTTTTTTGGCTATAGGATTTTTGGTTGCCGTATTAAGTAACGGATTGCAGTTTAAATTTCAGGTTTCTACGGAACCATTAAAGCCAAAGTTGGACAAGTTTAATCCAGTCAATGGCTTTAAGCGCATGTTTTCTATGCAATCCATTGTAAATCTTCTCCTGTCATTGGCGAAGATTGCAGTTATTTTTATTATTGCTTACACCATGATCAAAGATCATGTTAACGAATTATTTATCCTTTATGAAGTGCCACTTTATGCTGCCATTGCGCAAATAGGTACTTTGGTTTTGGATATCGGGCTTCGCATAAGCCTTGTGTTGTTGGTGGTAGGGTTTGCGGATTTCATTTACCATAAGTGGAAATACAAAAAAGACCTAAAGATGACCAAGCAGGAAGTCAAAGACGAGTATAAAAACGCCGAAGGAGATCCTCAGATCAAAGGAAAGCAGCGTCAACGAATGAGAGAAGCTTCTCAAAGACGTATGATGCAATCCGTACCTCAGGCGGATGTAGTTATTACAAACCCGACCCATATTGCAGTTGCAATAAAATACGATATTGAAAAAGCACCTGCCCCCATTGTAGTGGCAAAAGGTGAAGAGTATCTGGCTCAAAAAATCAAAGAAATCGCCAGAGAGAATAACGTAGTAATTAAAGAAAATAAAATGTTGGCTCGTTCAATTTATACTACCGTAGACGTGGGAGCGCAGATTCCACCGGAATTGTATCAGGCAGTAGCCGAAATTTTGGCTGTTGTTTACCAGTCAAAGGGTAGAAGAGCATAGTTTTTTTTAGAATAAATAAGGAAGGAGGAAGCATATGGATTTTGCCGTTAAGAAAACCGACGTAGGAATTGCTGTATACTTGTTGGCGGCGATTGTATTTTTCATTGTGCCCATTCCTTCTTTTTTGTTGGATGCCATGCTGGCATTAAATATTTCCATTGCACTCATTGTATTAATGAACTGTCTTTTTGTTCAGGAAGTATTAGATATGGGAAATTTTCCTACCGTTCTTTTGTTTACAACAATTTTTCGAATTTCCCTAAACGTTTCGTCCACAAGATTGATTCTTTCTACCGGTAATCCCGGTAACGTAGTCACCACTTTTGGACAATTCGTTGGTGGCGGCGACATTATTATCGGTGCCATTGTATTTATCATTTTGATTATTATTCAGTTCGTGGTAATCAATAAAGGTTCTGAGCGTGTAGCTGAAGTAACAGCACGATTTACCTTGGATGCTATGCCCGGTAAGCAGATGGCCATCGATGCGGATTTGAATACCGGTGCAATTACAGATCAGGAAGCATCTGCACAAAGACAGAAACTTCAAGACGAATCTTCTTTCTTTGGGTCTATGGACGGTGCTACGAAGTACGTAAAAGGAGATGCTACCGCAGGTCTGATTATCACCTTTGTTAACCTTTTGGGTGGAACCATCATGGGAGTTACCCGACAGGGTATGTCTGTGGTCGATGCCATTAACCAATATGGTTTGTTAACCATCGGTGATGGACTTTCTTCTCAGATTCCCTCTTTGGCAATTTCCCTGGCAACAGGTATTTTGATTACCAAAGGTGCCAAAAGTGCAGACTTCTCCGGAACTTTGGTCAAACAGCTTTTTGGTCTTCCAAAGGTTATGTTTATCGTAGGCTTTGTAATGATTTTCTTAGCCTTCTCAACACCTTTAAATACACCTTTGTTTGTTGCCTTTGGAGGCATTATGCTTCTTGTTGGTTACAATATGCAAAAAACCCTTGGAGTGGAAAGCATCGAAGCGGAAGTCCAGGAAGAGGAAGAGGCTGCAGAAGAGATACGACGGCCGGAAAACGTGGTTTCCCTTTTGTCTGTGGATCCCATCGAATTGGAATTCGGTTACGGAATTATTCCTCTTGCCGACGTAAACCAAGGTGGAGATTTATTGGACCGTGTGGTTATGATTCGACGGCAGATTGCCTTGGAACTTGGTACTGTAGTGCCCATTATCCGTTTACGAGACAATATTCAGCTGAATCCCAACCAATATATTATTAAAATAAAAGGTATTCAGGTTACAGAAGGGGATATTATGTTTGACCACTATATGGCCATGAACCCCGGATATGTAGAAGAAGAGATTACCGGTATTGAGACCTTTGAACCTTCCTTCCATTTGCCTGCTCTATGGATTTCCGAATCCCAAAGAGAGCGTGCGGAAAGTTTGGGCTATACCGTGGTTGATCCTCCTTCCATTATCGCAACCCACCTTACGGAAGTAATCCGAAGTCATATTTCTGAACTTTTGACCCGTCAGGATGTACAAAACCTTGTAGACAATTTGAAAGAAACAAATCCGGTATTGGTAGACGAATTGATTCCTTCTTTGTTGGGCCTTGGAGAAGTACAAAAGATTCTTCAAAACCTCTTGAAAGAAGGCATCTCCATTCGAGATTTGCTTTCAATCTTTGAAATATTAGCGGATAGAGCCTCCACCACAAGAGATACGGATGTTTTAACCGAATATGTAAGACAGGGCTTAAAACGTGCCATTTCCGGCCGATATTTTGCCCCCAATGAAGAAAATTATGTAATTACCGTCGATCCAAAGGTAGAACAGGAGATTATGTCCTCCATTAAACAGACCGAACAGGGAGCTTACCTCACCTTGGATCCTCAAAGAGTACGTGCCATTATGGACAATTGCGGCGAGCAAATGAAAAAAATGGAAGATCAGGGAAGAACCCCCATCATTGTTTGTTCACCTATTGTAAGAATGTACTTCAAGAAACTGGCAGATGATTACTTTGATGATTTAATCGTAGTATCATATAATGAAGTTGAGTCAAATGTGGAACTAAAATCAGTAGGAATGGTAACAGCGTAAAATGACAATCAAGAAATTCATCGGAAAAACAAAAGAAGAAGCAATTGCAGCTGCAAAAGCAGAACTTGGAAATCAAGTTGTAATTATGAATATTAAGGAACAAAAACAAGGGGGATTCTTTGGAATTTTTAAAGCCCCTATGTTTGAGGTTACTGCCGCCATTGAAGAAGCCGAGCAAAACCGTAGCTTTTCTCCAATTCCTGAAAAGAAACCGGAGACATTTGGAAATCACTTTTCAGCAGTGGCAGATGAAGCAATTGACCTTCAGCCTATAAAGCAGCCGGAAACACCGGTGGTTTCTTCCAATGTAAACGAGCAGGATTTAAAAAGTGCTTTTCGTGAAATCAGTGAAATGGTAGAAAAAGCTGAAGCTGTTCAAAAGCCTTTTGTGCCTTTTTCTGAAATGAATCAGCAAACTACAGGTACACAGCCTGTAACTACACCTCGTACATCTCAACCTACATCCATGAATCACAAAGAGCAGCTTGGCTTTTTGAAAATGCTATACAACATTTTAATGGACAACGAAGTAGATGAAAAATATGTAAACCAGATTTTGGATGATTTGGACAACGTTCTCACCTCTGGTAGCAGCTTGGATTATTTGATTTCCAATGTATACCAAAAGCTGGTGTTAAAGTTTGGAAAACCCAGTGTAATTACACTTTCTGAAAAGAAACCTAAAATTATCTTTGTAATCGGGCCTACCGGCGTAGGTAAAACAACTACCATTGCAAAGATTGCATCAAAATTCAAAATTGAGCAAAAGAAAAACGTTGCTTTTATTACTACAGATACCTATCGAATCGCTGCAACCGATCAGTTAAGTGTCTATGCGGATATTTTGTCTGCACCGGTATCCATTGTATACGATGTAGAAGACTTCAATAACGAAGTTGCAAAGTATTCAGATATGGATTTGCTTTTGGTTGATACCGCAGGTTTTTCTCACAAAAACCAGGTACAAAAAGACGATTTAAAGAAACTTTTGGCTACTGTTTCCGACGAATACGAAAAGGAAATCTATCTTGTATTGTCTGCAACCACCAAATACCATGATTTAAAAGAAATCGTTGATACTTATAAAACCTTTACAAATTTCAAATTAATCTTTACGAAATTGGATGAGACAGGAGCATACGGAAATATTCTTAACATGAAATTGTACACGAATTCCGATCTGTCTTATGTTACCACAGGACAAAATGTTCCGGATGACATTGAAATCATCGATTCTCAGAAAATTGTGAAACAGCTTTTGGGAGGTCAATAAATGGATCAGGCCCAGTCTCTTCGAAATGTAGTAAAGGCCCAAAATGTTAATATGGCCCGGGAGGCTAAGATTTTCACTATTACTTCCGGAAAGGGCGGCGTAGGAAAGTCAAATACCGCTGTAAATCTGGCCTTGCATTTTCGGAAATTAGGAAAACGTGTTATAATTTTAGATGCAGATTTCGGTACTGCAAATGTGGAAGTTATGTTTGGTACAATCCCCAAGCACAATCTTTCTGATTATGTGTTCGGAGATTTAGAATTATCCGATATTATTACTGAAGGACCGGAAGGAATCGGGTTTATTTCCGGAGGTTCCGGTATCTTACAATTAAACAATTTAAACAAAGACCAATTAAACGGTGTAATCTATGGATTATCGGAATTAAACAATTATTGCGACATATTGCTCATTGATACAGGAGCAGGCGTATCCGATACTGTTTTGGAGTTTGTACTTTCCAGTCCGGATGTCCTTTTAATCACCACTCCGGAACCCAGTTCCATTACAGACGCCTATTCATTGGTTAAATCAGTATACAAAAATAAGGAATATCAAAAAAATCAGCCTCGTATTCATGTGGTAGCAAATAAGGTTACCACAGAAGATGAGGGAAAGGCTGTATATACCAAATTAAATTCCGTTGTAAAAAAGTTTTTAAACGGAAATCTTAACTACCTAGGAAACATTCCTTATGATACAATATTAGAAACAGCAGTACGAAATCAGCAAATCGTTTCTCTTTCGTCACCTGCTTCTAAATCTGCCAGAGCCTATTTTGATCTGGCAAACAAACTATTGGGAAATGAACTTTCTGACCGAAGCAACCAGGGGTTGTTCCGATTTTTCAATAGCTTCATAAAAAAATAGGAGTTGATTATGGTTTTTAAAGAAATAAAACCGGGTCAAAAGGTAAATATACGATTGGCTCAAGAGGCCAATCGAGAACGTAATCAAAATGATGAAGCAAGAGTTTTTGTCAGTCGAATATTTGATATAACCGATGACGGTTATTTAGAGTTAGATATGCCTACACGAGAAGGCAAGTTATTACTTTTACCTGTTAATCTGCGTTACGAGTTTATATTCATATCTGAAAACGGAATGTATAAAGCCTCAGGTACCATACGTGAAAGATTCAAAAGAGGAAACTTTTATCTTCTCCGTGCGGAATTAACCACAAAGCTTGAACGTTTCCAAAGACGTGAGTATTATCGATTGAATTGTTTAATGCCTTTGGTGTTTAAAGGCATGGAAGATTATGTGGAACATATAGATGATATGAGCGAAATCTATATGATTTTGGATGATCCGGAAGAGGCCATTCGCCATCCAAAACTTTCCGGAATGATCGTAGATATAAGCGGCGGCGGTTTAAGAGCCGTCTGCGAACAAAAAATTGAAGATGTAAATTATTGTTTCCTTGAATTCTTTATAGAAAATCGTAGGGAGGAACAAAAGGTTGAATTATTGGCGAAGCTGATCGCGGTACAAAAGGTACCGGATTCCAAAAATTATTCATACCGTTTTAAATTTATTTTTAAAGAATCCAAAATGCAGGAATCAATCATTCGATATATTTTCGAGGAAGAGCGAAAGATAAGAAAGAAAGAACAGAGGTAGATATGTATCGAGTTTTAGTTGTGGATGACTCTGCACTCATGAGGAAGCTCATGTGTGATATAATCAATTCCATACAAGGGTTCGAAGTTGTCGATGTTTGTTCTGACGGGCAGAGTGCTTATCGAAGAATTTCAGAATTTGGCAGTTTTGATGTTATAACTATGAATGTATCTTTACCGCGGATGGATGGTCTGACGGTTATGAAGAGTTTAAAGTCGGATGGAAACACCATACCGATCATTGCTATTTCTTCATCCGTGAAAGAAGACCGAGACATGACGGTAAAGGCATTTGATAACGGAGCTGTAGAGTTTGTAGTTCGACCGTATCATTTATCTGCACAAGAACGAGAATCCTTTACGGTTAACTTAAAAAAATCGTTAAATATCGCGGTTAATTCTCATATTGAACCGACGATCAAAAGAGAAGTTCAAAAAGAAGGGCAAAAAGCTTTTGAAATCCCTAGGATGAATAAAGCGACCAGAGGAAATCATTCCGTTAGCGGAAAGTTTGATTTGGTGGCAATTGCTTCCTCTACCGGCGGACCGCAGGCATTACGCACTTGCTTGCCTATGCTTCCCAGTGGATTGCATGTTCCGGTCGTAGTGGTACAGCATATGCCCAAAGGGTTTACGGCTTCTTTAGCAGAGCGAATTAACGAAAGTGCTAATTTAACAGTAAAGGAAGCGGAGGACAAAGAAGTCTTAAAGGATGATTATGTTTATATTGCTCCTGGTGGAAAGCACCTAGAGATTAAGACAAACGCATCCGGTAAAATGATTTGTTCCTTGTCCGATGCACCGGCTTTCAACAACTTAAAACCTTGTGCAGATGTAACATTTCATTCCATTGCTGAACTACCGATAAAAAATATTTTGTGTGTGGTATTAACCGGTATGGGAAGTGACGGAACGAACGGTATAGCAGAACTTGGTGCGAAAAAGAGCATATATTGTATTACCCAAAGCGAAGACACCTGCGTTGTGTATGGCATGCCGAAAGCCGCGGATCAAGCCGGATTATCCGACGAATCGGCGCCGATTACCGAAATTTCCAAAGCAATTATTAAGAAACTGGGGGTCTAAAAGATGGATGTAAGTCAATATCTCGATATTTTTATCGACGAAACAAGCGAACACATTCAGGCTCTAAGCGATAACATTATGATCTTAGAGAACGAACCTGAAAACAAAGACACTATTAACGAAATTTTCCGTGCAGCCCACTCTTTAAAGGGTATGGCTGGTACTATGGGATTCAAGCGTATGCAACATTTAACCCATGATATGGAAAACGTATTTTCTGAAGTTCGAAATGACAACATCAAGGTAAACAGTGAAATGATTGACTTGTTATTTAACTGTTTGGATGCCATTGAGGCTTATCTTGATACTGTTAAATCCACTTCTGATGAAGGTACGGAAGACAACGAAGTATTAATCAAAAAATTAAATGCTTACCTTGATGGATCAGCAGGAGATGGCGGAAACGATGATTCTGGAGATTCTGCAGAAGCAACTTCCGAAGAAACAGCAGAAGAAGCTGTAGAAGAGTCCGCAGGCTCTGAAGATCCCAACGGTAAAGATCATTATAAAGCTTTAAAAATTGACGAGAATGATATTTCTAAGATTCGTGAAGCTGCAGAAAGTGGCTTAAACGTATATGGTCTTACCATTCACGTTCAGAAGGAATGTCTGTTAAAAGCAGCTCGTGCCTTCCTTGTATTCAAAGCATTAGAAGATTTTGGTGAGATTCTTCATTATGATCCTTCATCTTCTGATATTGAAGACGAGAAGTTTGATTTAGCATTCAGCTGTATTATCAGTTCCGATTCTACAGATACCGAAGCTATGAAATCTGCTGTTGGAGCAGTTTCTGAAATCGAATCTGTTGATATCGGCAAAGTTACCGCTGAAATGTACGAAAAACCTGTAGAAGAAGCTCCTAAGGAAGAAGCAAAGGCAGAAGTTCCTGCACCTGCTCCCGCAGCAGAAAAACCTGTAGCAAAGGCTTCTCAGAAATCTTCAGCCCCTGCAAAGAAAGCAGCAAACAAACCGGTTACCGCTCGTACCGTTCGTGTGGATATTGAAAAGTTGGATGCTTTAATGAATCAGGTTTCCGAGTTGATTATTGCAAAGAACTCCATTGTTTCCATTAGTTCTATGGATACTTCCGGAGCAGAATATGATTCTCAGAGTTTACATGAACAAATTGAATACTTAGAGAGAATTACCACCAACCTTCATGAATCGGTTATGAAAGTTCGAATGGTACCTATCGAAAGTACAGTAAATAAATTCCCTCGTATGATTCGTGACTTGTCCAGAAAGCTGAATAAGCCTATGGAATTGGTTATGACAGGTGAGGAAACAGAGTTGGATCGTACTGTAGTGGATCAGATTGGTGATCCTTTACAGCATTTACTTCGAAACTCTGCTGACCACGGTATTGAGTCTCCTGAAGTACGTAAGGCTGCCGGAAAGCCGGAAGAAGGTTCTATCTTCTTAAACGCTTTCCAGGAAGGTAATAACGTAATCATTCAGGTTGGTGACGACGGTGGCGGAATCGATACGGAAAAGGTATTAAACAAAGCCATTGAAAGAGGCATTGTTACCGAAGAAGAAGCTGAAAATCTTTCTCAGAAAGAGATTATCGATTTCTTGTTTATGCCTTCTTTCTCAATGGCAAAGCAGATTACCGATATTTCCGGCCGAGGCGTTGGTCTTGATGTAGTTAAGTCCAACATCGAAGCTTTAGGCGGTGACGTAGAAGTTAAATCCACACTTGGACAGGGTTCTACCTTTACCGTAAGACTTCCTTTGACATTAGCAATTATCCAGGCTTTGATGGTAGAAATCAGAGACGAAAAATATGCAATTGCTTTAGGAAGCATTATGAATATTGAAGATATTTCTATCAACGATATTAAATACGTAGAAGCAAAAGAAGTAATCCATTTAAGAGGACTTGTAATTCCCATTATCCGTTTGGATCAGTTGTTGGATTGCGAACCTAGAGAAGAAGAACCTGAGAACTTAACCGTTGTTGTTGTTAAAAAGGGCGACAGCTACGCAGGATTGGTAGTTGATAATCTTATGGGACAGCAGGAAATCGTTATTAAGTCTCTTGGAAAAGTAATCGAGAACAATAAGTTGATTTCCGGTGCTACCATCTTAGGTGATGGTGAAGTTGCATTGATTATTGATGTAAATACTTTGATTTAAGGGAGGTTATACCATGGCAAATGAATTAGATATGACGGAAGAGGAGAAGGTCCAATATATCGTCGTAAAAATTGGTAGTGAACAATATGGTATTAACATTTCTCTTGTTGACAATATTGTTCGTATGCAAAAGATTACTAGAGTACCTAAAGCACCCGGATATTATCCCGGAATCATCAACTTACGTGGTGAAATCGTTCCGGTTATGAGTGCCAGAAACAAAATGGGATTAGGAGAGGACGTAATTACCAATCAGTCCAGAATCATTATTTTAAAATTAGAGGTTCAGGGATTGGTAGGAATTTTGGTTGACGAGGTAAAAGAAGTAATTTCTCTCGGAGAATCCGAAATCGATCGTTCTGCTCAAAATTCTAAGAGACAAGGAAATACATACATCAACGGAATCGGTAAGAGCGGAGATGAGTTAATCTCTATCTTCGAAATTAATTCCATTATTGATGAAGTAGCTGTATCATAAGAGGTTTCAATATGTCAGATATCAGTGTAGAAGAAATTAATGACAAATATATTGATGTCCTAAAAGAAATCGGCAATATTGGCGCTGGTAATGCAACAACTGCCATCGCCAATATGCTTTCTTTGAAAGTGGACATGAGTGTTCCTATGGTTGATTTGACTCCGGTTGAAAAAATCGGCGGTATTATCGGTTCTGAAGAAGATATTATCGTTGGTATTATGCTTGGAGTTGAAACAGACATTACAGGAAGCATGATGTTTTTGCTGGATTTATCCTCAGCCCATCATTTGGTTAACCGTATGATGATGAGAGATCCGGAATATAACGAAGACTTTGACGAAATGGATTTATCCGCCATCAAAGAAATCGGAAACATCATTGCCGGAGCATACTTAAATGCTTTGTCTGGTTTAACAAATTTAACCATAACTCCAACCATTCCCTATGTTGCGGTGGATATGGCAGGAGCAATACTTTCCGTTCCGGCAATACAGTTTGGTATGGTAAGTGATAATGCTTTGATTATTAAAACAGAAATTGGTGATGAACTTGGTATTAGCGGGTACTTTATTCTTATGCCGGAAGGTGATTCTTACGCAAAGATTTTAAGTGCCTTAGGAGTTCCGATTTAGTTGTAAAGGGGAGACGTGCATGGGACAGATGATTAAGGTCGGTATGGCAGATCTTAAGGTTTGTAAGGCGCCGGATAATCTTACAACTATTGGATTGGGCTCTTGTATTGGGATTGCATTATACGACCCTCAAACGAAGGTAACGGGGTTAGCTCATATAATGCTGCCGGATAGTACAGCAATTCGTAACAATTCAAACATTGCAAAATTTGCCGATACCGGAATACAAAAATTATATGATGATATGATAGCAGCCGGTGCTAGTAAAACCAGAATGGTAGCCAAAATTGCCGGTGGAGCAAAGATGTTCGCCATGAGTGGTGCCAATGCTTCCAGTATTAACATTGGTGAGAAAAATGCTCAGGCAAGCAGAAATAAGCTGAAGGAACTGGGAATTCGGCTAATATCAGAGGATTGTGGCTTGAACTTCGGACGTACTGTAGAATTATATAGCGAAGACGGACGCTATTTAATAAAAGCAGTAGGAAAAGATGAAAAGACCATTTAAGTCCGGAAAGATTTATTATGGAAAAAGATTCAAAACTTAAATTTCTTCCTTTGTTGGTAATGCTGATTGCTGCAGCAATTACTGCATTGATCAATTTGTTACTACAAGTGGAATTTGGGGTGTTTGTCAAAAGACTGTTTTTCAGTGTATTAATCTTTTATTTCGTTGGATATATTGCCTATATCATAATGAATCTTGCATTAAAAAACGAAAAGGATGTTGGGATTTTTGAATCTGAAGCGCAGGAGTCGTCTACAGATGGTGAAGACGAAGAGTCTCGCAATTCATATGAGGACGAAGAATCCGATGAATAATCCCTGGGGTTGACCTTATGAATGATGTAATGCGTAAAAAAATGTGGGATGAATATCAAAAAAAACCCACAGCAGAGCTTCGCGAAAAGATTATCGTAGAATACGCGCCGTTGGTAAAAATTGTTGCAGGTAAAATGAATATGTATTTGGGCAGCAATGTAGAATACGATGATTTGGTTGGTTACGGAGTTTTTGGATTAATAGACGCTATTGATAAATATGATTTATCCAAAGATGTAAAATTCGAGACTTATGCTAGTTTACGAATTAAAGGGGCAATACTGGATCAAATCCGAAAGATGGATTGGATTCCAAGAACCATCCGACAGAAGCAAAAAAAGATCGAAGAAGCTTCCAAAAACGTGGAGGCTAGAACCGGTAAAGCTGCTACAGATGATCAGATTGCCGATGAATTAGGTTTATCCGGCAAAGAATATACTGAGTGGCAGTCTCAAATGAAAGTCACCAACTTGGTATCTTTAAATGAGTTTATGGAAGCAGGAAACGAACCTGTTATGGACAGTGGTGCATCCAACTCTCATTTTATTCAGCCTGAAGAGTCCATCTCGAAAGATGAATTATCGAAGATGCTTGCTGAATCACTGGAATTACTTACCGAGAAAGAAAAATCGGTAATTGTTTATTATTACTACGAGGATTTAAATCTTAAGGAAATCGCGAAAGTAATGGATGTTTCGGAATCAAGGGTTTCACAGTTACATACAAAAGCTTTACTTAAGATGAGAAAAAAGATGGGACCGTACATGAATATTCTTACGGACTCTTAGTGGGGGTTTGGAACATATGAGTCAGTTGAATGCATACATCCGAATAGAGATATGCGATTCAAATGCGATTTGCCATTATTATCCACCGAAAGAAGGCGGCATGCCTTTATCGGTAAAGGAAGCAGAAGATTATCTGGCAGCGCATGAGATAAATGCGTACGACAAGTTTATGTTTAAAAGTTTCATTTCCGGAACGGAAGAAGACACAATGGATTTGGGCATTTGTCCTGATATTGAGTTTTCGGAAATGATGTTTACCAAAGTAAGTCTTGATAAAATGAAGGTTACTTGCCGGTTTTATCCGGCTTCTTTTGGTGGTCAAAACATAAACGTTAAAGATATTCTTGGGGAATTAACAAAAAAAGGTATTATCTATGGCATTGATCAAGATGCCATTATGAGTTTTATTGAAGAACGACTCTATGCAACCGATTATGTGTTTGCTTTAGGTAAACAACCTTTAATCGGAAGGGATGCAAAGATTGAATACTTCTTCAATACAAACCCTTCTTTAAAACCCAAACATAACGAAGATGGATCCGTGAATTATCACGAATTAAATACCATTTGTTCCGTAAACAAAGGTGATCTTTTGGCTCGCTTGATTCCAGAAGACAAAGGGGCAAACGGAAAAGACGTTATGGGACGGGAGATACCCACACGTACAGTAAAATCCACAAAACTTTCATACGGAAAAAATATTTCCATTAACGAAGAAAAAACAGAGATTTATTCTGAAGTTACCGGTCATGTTTCTTTAATCGGTGACCAGGTTTTTGTATCCGATGTATATGAAGTACCTGCTGATGTTGACACATCCACAGGAAATATTGATTACAGCGGAAACGTTCACGTAAAAGGCTCTGTAAGAGGAGGATTTGAAATCCATGCCAGTGGAGATGTTATTATTGATGGTGTGGTGGAGGATGCCCTTATCGAAGCCGGTGGCCAGGTAATTGTAAAATGTGGAATCCACGGCATGAACAAAGGTGTCATCAATTCTAAAAGTAATGTAATTATTCAGTTCATTGAAAATGCCAAAGTATTTTCCGGTGGTTATATCGAAACAGGATCTATTTTATATAGTGAAGTTTCTGCCACCGAGGATATATTTGTAAATGATAAAAAAGGATTTATTACCGGCGGAACCATTCGTGCCGGCGGAAAAGTAGAATCCAGAATTATTGGCTCTTCCATGGGAGCAATGACCAAGATTGAGGTTGGTATGGCTCCGGACAAAAAGGCCCAGTACTCCATTTTGCAAAAGAGTATTTTAGCCTTGAGCCAAAAAATCAATAAAATTAATCCTATCATCAAAACCTATCAGGATTATCTAAAAAGCGGTAAACAATTAGATAAAAAGAATCTAATGTATTTAAACAAATTAATGGTAGAATTAAGGGAGTATAAGCAAAGACTTCAAGAAGACCGTATGAACTTCAACAGTCTTCACCAGGAATTGCTAAACTCCAAACATGCAAAAGTTGTGATTAGTCGAGACATTTATCCCGGTGTGAATATCACTATTTCAGATATGTCCATGACCACCAAAGATAAACGTTCTTACTGTGTTTTTGAAAAGAAAAACGGAGAAATTACCATCACAAATTTATAGGAGTCACTTGTTATGTCTATTCGACCAATTGATTTTAACGGAATGGTTCAGAATACTTCTGAGCTCAGTACAACAAAATCTCAGGAAGAACAAAAACCTCTGGTTCAGCAGGATATTGCAACTACAGAAATGAAGCATGAAGCAGAGCAATCCACCACAACGGTTCAGGAACACGACAACGTAGCGGAAAATGATTCCGACGCAGAGGGTGGAGACGGCACCGGTTATCAAGGAAATCAAAACCGTAAGCATAACCCACCGAAAAAATCTCAAAAAATGGGGGATGGAAGCGTAAAAGTTAAACCCAAACACCCCACTTTTAATATGACAGTCTAGGAGAACCAAAATGACGGCATTACAAATCGCCTTATTTATAACCGGATTATTGTGTTTTATCGGCAGCTTTTTCTTTACGGAAAAGCTGTCTTCTTCTGATACTGAACTCATTAAAAAGTTATCTGAAAAAGAAGTAAAAGGATTTGTTGAAAACGAAGTATCAAAAGCTTCCGAAAAACTGGATGCTCTTTTTGACGAACAGGTTCAGAGCGCAATCGAAAAAATAGAACTCGCCACAGACAAGGATACGAATCAAAAGCTCTTAAATATCGGAGAGTACTCCGATACTATTTTAGAAACCATGAATAAATCTCACGACGAGATTATGTTTATCTATCAAATGCTAAATGACAAACAGGAAAACATTACTGAAATCGTTTCTGAAATCCAAAATCAGCAAAGCATCCTTAGAAACATAAAAGTATCCGTTGAAGAGAAATTGAAAGAATTGGAAGAGTTACAAATCTCTGTTTCTGATCAAAAAGCTGAAATGGAAGAATCGGAGAAACTGCATTTTGAATCTGATGTTCAAAGTTTAAAGGAAGCTTTCATTCAAAAACTAGACGAGACAGAAGCTTCACAAAAAGAAGAAGCGTTTGATTCACAAAAATCCAAAGATCAAATCAAAAAAGAAGTTATTTCACTTCACAAAGACGGATTTAACGATGTGGAAATAGCCAAAAAATGCGGAATTGGTATTGGAGAAATTAAACTAATCTTAGGATTGTACGACGGAGTATAATATGCGTTCAAAATATTTTTTAAGAGGAATGGGTGTGGGCATATTAGTTACGGTAATCATCTTTGCCGTATCTTTGGTATTTTACGAACCTACACTTTCAGATGAAGAAATCATAGAAAAAGCCAAAGCTTTAGGTATGGAGACTTCCGAAGAAACCACAACAAAAGAAGATAGCCAGACGAAAGATGAAGAATCGTCCAGTTCCACCGATGCTTCCACAGATGAAGACGAATCCAATGAAAGTGTATCTCAAGATGACAATAGTAGTTCTAACGAGACTGCTTCCGAAAGTTCAAGCAGTAGTGAGCGTGTTACGTTTGTGGTAACTCCGGGAGAAGGTTCCTCAAAGATTTGTGAGAACCTCTATCATGCAGGATTGATTGATGACCCAAATACCTTCAACCAGTTTTTGGAGGACAACGGATATGATAAGACCATTTCTACCGGTTCTTATGAGATTCCAAAGGGCTCTACATACGAAGAAATTGCAAATGCCATTTCCCACTAGGGAATTGGCATTTTTTCCTTGCATCTTTACATGGCATATGATAAACTACCAAAGGCTTTAATATTATACACATATGATTGGGCGGTAAAAGATGGTGCCGAAATCGGTTTGATTTACCGTAAACAACATATGGAAGAATAACCATGGAGGTAAGAAAATGAGTGTTATTTCAATGAAGCAATTATTAGAAGCAGGTGTTCACTTTGGACATCAGACAAGAAGATGGAACCCTAAAATGGCTCCCTACATCTATACTGAAAGAAACGGTATCCACATTATCGATCTTCAGAAGTCTGTAGGAATGGTTGATGATGCTTACAATGCAATCTTCGACATCGTTTCTCAGTGAGGTACCATCCTTTTTGTGGGCACCAAGAAGCAGGCGGCCGAAGCCATCGAGCAGGAAGCCAAGCGCTGCGAGCAGTTCTATGTGAACCAGCGGTGGCTGGGCGGCATGCTCACCAACTTCAAGACCATCCAGACCCGGATCAACCGGCTCAAGACCATCGAGAAGATGGAGGAGAACGGGGACTTCGATCTG
>JAEEGL016232933.1_pt1 | contig 21823 bp, 10 predicted proteins | sample 9134231 | NCBI WGS metagenome assembly JAEEGL01 (sample SAMN16246548, study PRJNA631951) | gut metagenome | biome: gut microbiome; feature: rumen; material: fiber-attached | host: Bos | place: Iran: Karaj | collected 2018-10 | reverse complement strand
GCGAGAACAAGTAACGCCATAGCTGAGGCACTAAGTTTTGACAATAAGAAAAAAGGGGAGCTGAACCGATCAGCACCCCAGTAAAGACCATTTTCCGAAAATAAAGACCAAATAAAGACCAAAACCAAAATCGGGAAAAATAAAAACTCGGAAACAACGTATTTACGCTGTTTCCGAGCTCTTCAAGAAGTGACCCGTACGGGAATTGAAAGTCTTGGAACGCTTTTCGGCACTTTTAGTAACATTCAGAATTTGCCGAATTTACGCCAAATTACAGCAATTTACCAAAATCCGTTTTTGCCGTTTTTTTCTAACTTTTTGTACCAATAGCGGACAAATAGCGGACAAAAAACACTTGATATACCCTTGTACTATAAGAAAAAACAGATTGAAAAAGAAATGAATAGCGTACAAATTAATGAAAAATCATGAGATAATACTTTAATTTAACAAAAATTTCGTTATGCTTGCTTTTTCAATCGAAATATGTTATATTTTATAAAATAGGATAGGTGATATCTATGGATAAAAATGAGATAATTTTATATGAGACTTCTGACCATTCTGTGAAGCTCAATGTAAATGCTGACGGTGATACAGTTTGGCTTTCAATGGATCAGCTTACAGACCTTTTTGAACGTGATAAATCCACTATTTCAAGGCATATCAGAAATGTTTTCAAAGAAGGAGAGCTTGAACGAGCGGCAACTGTTGCAAAATTTGCAACAGTTCAAACTGAAGGTGATCGTGAGATTACCCGTTACATTGAATATTACAATCTTGATGTTATTATATCAGTTGGCTATCGTGTAAAGTCTCAGCGTGGCGTTGAGTTCCGTAAATGGGCAAACAAGATACTGAAAGATTACATAATCAATGGCTATGCCGTTAATAATAAGCGTATAGAACAGATTGGTGAGGTTATACGCATTATGAAACGCGCAGAAAAACAGCTTGAAGTGGGACAAGTCCTGTCGGTTATAGAGAAGTTCAATGCAGCACTTGATCTGCTTGACGATTACGATCATCAGACCATGAAAAAGCCAACCGGAAGCAAAGCAGTTTATGTACTTGACTATGAGGAATGTCGTAAGGTAATCAGTGAGATGAAATTTGCTTCTGATAGTGAGCTTTTCGGCAACGAGAAGGACGACTCTTTCAAGGGAAGTATCGCTAACATCTATCAGGAATTTGGCGGCGTGGAGATATATCCGTCTCTTGAGGAAAAAGCGGCAAATTTGCTGTATTTTGTAACAAAGAACCATTCATTCTCAGACGGTAACAAGCGTATCGCCGCAGCAATGTTCCTGTACTTCCTCGATAAGAACAATGCGCTGTTCCTTGATGATGCCAAGACAGAAAAGACTATTGCTGATCAAACGCTTGCGGCTCTCACTATTATGATTGCTGAGTCTCAGCCCTCGGAAAAAGAAATGATGATAAATGTTATCATGAATTGTATGGTTAAATAATCGCTTAGTAGCTGTATCTTAGGGTACAGCTGTTTTGTTTATTATATCACAGTCCGAGAGATTTAACAATTCCAATCCGATAGATTTTCAAAACTCAATCCGATACATTTCACAAGAAAACTTTTAATGTAACATGAAAGCGCCATGATGATGTTAGGATATATCTGGTTTTGCTATATTATCCGATCATGCTTACGGATATATTTTTTGAATATCGAGGAAGTAGCGATAATCTAACTGTTCTTAAAAAATAAAGGTGTTTTTCTATTGATTCTGTTCGTAATTCGCACATTTCCATATTTTTTCTTTCCTAAATAAAAATTATCAGCTGTATCTTAAAAAAGTTACAGCTGATTTTTTTCTCCAATCAGAGAGGGATTTTTGAAATAAGAAAGATTGAAAAACGTATTGTATTTTAATTTATATACTACAAGTATTACAAAATCTCAAAATCATATTTCAAAGTCAAAGAATATATACAGCGTGGAAATAAAACTGTTAAAAAACAGGAAACAAAAAATTCACATTTAGTTGTAACAAATAACAAAAACAGTTGCTGAGATTTGTTGCGGTTTACAAAAACTTTCTCCTTATCGATTTTATATAAGGGTATATATTGACAAAAAATATTTATAAAGTTATAATAAAGCATGTAATAACGACATAAATATTATGTTGAAAATAGATATAAGTTAATTAAGATACTTATATACGAGAATTTCAGACTTGAAGAGAGGTGAAGCTTTTGAAAACGAAGAATAAGAACAGGATATGGTCATTTATATTGTCAGCTATGCTGAGCATCGAGCAGATCGCCTTTGCAATGCCTATGATTTCAAAAGCTGATACATCTTCATCGGCATATTCTAAAGACGAAGTTGATTTTCCGACTATCGCATCTTCAGATGATATATCTGCAAAGTTAGTGCATGATGATACACTTGTGGATAACGGTGATGGCACATTTACATTTACCTCCAAAATAACTGCTGATTATTCATTCTCAGATATCAGCATGAGTCGACTAAAGAGTACCGATGGAGAGTATCCTTTGGACAAAGCAGGAAAATATCTGATAGAGCTTTGGGGCGGCGACGGAGGCGACGGAAGTGAATTCTTCCCGATGAGCTTTAAAGCTGGTAAAGGCGGAGCCGGCGGATTTGTTTACGGAATGCTTGACGTTTCAACAACAGATGCCGGTACGAAAAAGCTTGTATATGAAATAGGCAGTAAAGGTGAAAGCGAAACACGAAGTGTAACGGGCGGTGGTACTGCCGGTATCGGCGGAGGCGCCGGTGATGTCGCTATCTTCTCAGTTGGTGCGGGCGGCGGTTATTCAGCTGTTTATCTCGTTGATAATAGCGTTACTATTGGACAAGATGTTCCTAACGTTTCTAATTTGAGAGATGATCCAAGTAAAGTCCTGATGATTGCAGGCGGCGGAGGCGGCGGCGGCGCAGGAGCTTCACTGCACAGCCTTAACTTCCTTAGCACTATCTTCGGAGGCGAAGGAAAAGCCAACGGCGGTGACGGCGGATATTTCGAAAGCGAAATCAATGCTACACCGTCAATAGGCAAATTTGATAAAACTAATACAGATAACGCTGCGTTCAGTAATTACATCGGAAAATACTATGCAGGCGAAAACGGTTCTACATCCGGTACTAAAAGTGCTTACGTCGGACAGGGCGGTACTGACAGACCGGGTGAGATAGTTAAGAGCTTCATAGGATTTATCGAGGCATCATCTTATCCGAATGATTGGCAGAGGATTTTCCACCCTGATGCTAAGCGCGGTATAGGTGGCAGAGGTAACTTCCGCGGCGGCGGCGGCGGCGCAGGTTTTGCAGGCGGCAGCGGCGGATTGCAGAATGAACCTCTGGAAGCAAGAAATATCGGCGGAGGCGGCGGTGGTTCATCTTACGTTGCAGCAGGAGCAAGTGATGGCGGTATCGCTGGATTTACTCCATTTGCTAATATTAGTACTGAACAGCAGTCGTATTTCGTTGATAAAGATAAAAATACAAACGCAGCGACAGGCGGAGCGGTAGTAATCAGATATCTGCCTGCCAACGCTGATTATAGTTATCTTGAAAATGTAACTATCGAAGGAACTATTTCTGATTACTTCGATGTTACCGGAACCTATGTAAATAGTAAAGCAAACGGTACAACGTCCGGTACAATTACTGCTGATGCGAATAACAAGATAAGCGTAAGCGGTTCGATTGCACCGAAAGCAGACGGTCTTGAAAAAGGTCAGGCAAATGACGCGCTGACCATAAGTCTTAAGCTTAAGCCTAAGGACGGCTTTGCAGGTGGAAATGATGTTCCGATATTTACTGTTGATGAAAATAATATGGCGTTTACGTGTACAGAGGTCACGGACAGTGTTGATAAGAAATCCTGTAAATTCCTTGATATTAAAAATGTTAAAAATCCCGACGAAAAAGACGTATCCCACGTAAATGTGAAGCTTAATGTTGATTATTCGACTAATAGTCTGGTAAAAGGCATAGGTGATAACTATACAGCTGATCAGCTGAAAAATACGCCTGTATCGTATGATGCGAACAATAAAATGCACGATTTTATTACTGGTATCAATTACGAGGTGCTTGATAAGGACAATGCGACATTCAGCAGCTATACTGTACAAAGTTCCGATAAGGATACTATAAAAACGTATACGGTAAAGGCGACGATAACGCCTAATAGCAATCAGGCGGCAAAGGTCGGCGATGCAGGCAGCGGCGTTATAACAAAGACAGCTAAGGTCAAGTGCGTTGAGGAATCGCCTCTCTATGTTGACGGATTTTATGTTAACGCAAAGAAAAAACTTACCTATAACGAAACGGATAAGACCTATGACTTTGATGTTGACCTTACAGCAAATCTGGATAATGACGAAACATTTGAGGCTTATCCGCCTGTAACAACATCAACTCTTGACATTACAAGACCTTATGGCACAGCAACTTACACCACAACTGTTACTCTCCCTGCCGGTATCTACTACATCGAAGCATGGGGTGGCGACGGTGGAAATGGCGGAAATAAAACACCTCAATCTGGTTTGTTTGCAGATGCTTTATCGGGTTCAGGCGGAAAAGGTGGAAAAGGCGGATTTATTAATGGTTATATAAAGGTCAATGAAAACGAAACGAAAACTTTGTCTATATCTTTGGGTGCAAAAGGACCTAATGGTACAAATGCTGATAAAATAGATAACGTTACAAATGGACAAGGTGGACATGAAACTTCTGTAACCATTGTTGGTGAATTGTCACCTGCCTTGATTGCTGGTGGTGGCGGCGGCGGCGGAAAGCCACTTAGATCAACACATTTGGGTGGTGCGACAGACCAAAATTATCATATGGGATATACTGGATTGGACGGCGAAGGTGTTTCTTATGAAAGAATTAAAGAGACACAAGATAATAAAGATCCTGTCAGTGATATAACTTTGCCATATAGTTACAATACTACATATCAAGGCCAAAATGCCATAAATGTTACTAATAGTAATTTCCCTAACAAACACTCTGAGCATTTAAGTGGTGCAACTTTAGTTAGTCAGGAAAATTTTGATAGAATAATCAGTAATTTTGCTAAAGGCGGAAAAAGCGAAAGCGAATTACCATCATCATTAGATGAACTTCAGATTCAGAATAATTCAGAACTGATTAGCTTTATTAATGGTTCTACCACAATTACTAAAGGCACAGGAATAACTTATGTCGGTGATTTGACCGCTGATTTAACAATTGGTACAGCGCTCAATGTTGAAGCATTCTATGTTGATTATCCGGGTTATTTTAATAATGGTAGTAATGATTATGGCACTAACTGGAAATCACAGCCATTTACCTTAAAAGCAATTTATAATAATACAACAAAGTCTGCAAGTGAAATAACAAATCAAAACGGTAAAGGCACAGTAAGAATAACAAGACTCGGCGTTAAGGGTGATATAAATGGCGTTAAGTATGACAGCGTTTCTGATTATGATACAGCTTTAAACACTGCGAAAAGCACAGCTTTAGATAATGCTGCGGCTAATATTTCGACCAAGGCTTTCAGCATAACCGAAAAGTTCTCGCAGTATTTTGACTATGTTGGATGTGCTGATCTGGCTGATAAATGTAATACAGTTGTAACAGGTACTACTAATCAGAATCAACGTGAATTTATATTGACTGTTAATACCAGTGTAGCAAAAGAAAAGGTAACATCATATACGTCAACCGAAACAAGCACACAGCCGATAAGCGGTTATGGCTACTATGTTGACAAAACATCATATACCTATTCGCTCAATAATGTTAAAATGGGCGCAAGGGTAAAGCTGAAACCCAAAGAGGGCTTCCTCGGTGGTAATGATGTGCCTTTGCTTGATGAAACGGAGAATAACAAGTATAACGCACAAACGGATAAAGACAAAGCGGCTGTTACCATAACTCATCATGATACTACAACGGAGTCTGATGACGTTGCTGGCATACCGCCAGACCTAATGACCGATTACGCTAATGTCGAGATTCCAGAACTTGATCAATGGATAAATGGCACTGAACCTCTTCCAAGCGAAGTGATAGTTCCATATGGCGGAAAACTCAGTGATGTCATCAATCCAACGATAACAGATCCGACAAGCGGAAAAACGTGGGAGAAAGAGTTTGTTCAGTGGAATGAAACTCGTTCACCTGGAGTGAACGATCCTGTCACATCAGAGGGATATCTTACTCTGACGGGCAGCCTCGATCCAAGAGACACCGATCCTGATGCTGTGGTTATACCGAAGGTCGATGGAAAGAGCGTTGCCGAAAAGGTCAAGATCAGGTTGAAGTATACCTTGACGCAGACTCTGACGGGATTTGAATCAAGTATTGCTGATAATACGTATGAATTTACAAAGGATGATATCGACGGCGATAACCTCGTTGTTGAGCTGACTTTGAAAGATGGTTATGATCCTGAACAGTCGTATAGTGTTACGGTTACAATGGGGGATACAACTATTCCTGCATCTGCTATGGATAATGGCAAGATAACTGTAACGATACCAAAAAGCTCAATCAATAACAATATATCTATTGTTACAACTGCAACTGCATTGCAGCATAAGGTTAAGTTCATGTATCAGGTCTACGACGGTATCTCAATATCAACGCAGGAATCAGACGGACCTACATACAGTAACGGAGCTGAGATAGATGCTTCAGATCCTGGATTCTATCCGTTCAATCCAACATCAGCTGAATATCCATACGGATATGACGCTTATGACTGGGACTGGCCTATAGAACCCAATGCTGGTACGACGTCCAAGTATACAATGGGCGAAAGCGATATATATGTAGTCGGAACTTACCGACCGGAAGTATATAAGCTGGTTGTGGATTATAAGGCTAAGAATGATGAGGACAAGGCTGATTTCGAATCCAAACTCCCTGAAAAAGACAGGCATTATGTATCACCCGATCGTACAGAGTATGATGAAGTAAACAATCTTTTCCGAATTGCTCTTACTAAGGGTACTGATTATTTCGTAAGGTCACCGGAAGTTCAGGGATATTTCCCGAATCACCCGTTGATATCAGGTACGGTTGACGACAACGCTATTAATAATTATCTTACAGAAGATATTACTGTTAATGGCAAGACGTATAAAGGACATACAGAAACTGTTACATATGAAAAAATCGGTACAGGTACAAATCTCATCATAAACTTTATTGAGTGTGATGCTCACGGAAATCCGATCCGTAACGGTACTGCGGAGCAGATCGCAATCGATGCAGGTGCTTATGATGAAAATACAGCTGCAATAAAAAATAAGATCGACCGGTATATGGCTTCGAATACTTATGAAATATATAAGCGTACAAAGATGATGGCCAACAGTATTGAAGAAGTAGTAGACGCAATCGAAGGAACTGCTGATGATGGTGTTGTTGAGACATATTACGTTTACTATATTCCGAAACGTGTCCAGGTCACAGTAAACTTCAATGCGGTCGACAGTAATGCTGATCCGATAAATAAGCCTGTTGCAGCTAATGTAAACATTTCTGATTCTGATTTATCAAGAACTGTAATCAAGGGCAGAGAATACGGTTATGATTATGTAAGCGACAGCTACATCGGCCTGCCGAGAGCAGTATGCACAGGTTTCGTTTTTGAGGGTTGGTATACTTCAGACGGTAAGCGTATCGAAGATGATACCATAGTTGAAGGAACGGGAACGATTGAGCTGTATGCTCACTGGAAATCAGCTTACGTTACTATCACGATCAACTATAATTATGCAAATAATGTTAGTGATACGGATAAGCGCGGAGAGACAGCTGCTCCTTCATGGGTTTCTGGTGAAAATGGTATTCCGCCACTTGAATACGGAATGAGCTATAATGTTACTTCACCTAAATATAATGAAGCAACTCCAAATGTAAACTCAAATTTGAACGGATATACTCCGGATAAAGAAGTTGTAAAGGGAGTTGCACTGCAGCCCGAAACGGTGCCAGTTTTCTATACTGATACCAATAATAGCAGCGGTACTGTTAAACTCAGGGTAGATGTTTACAGCTCAGCGTATAACGGCGGAAATGATCAACCGACTTCAATTCACAAGATTTCAAGGGGAACCTTTATATTGTTAGATCAGAACGGAAATGAAATAGCAAATTCCAGAATTGAAAACAATAATGGTACTCTTGAATGGACAGATGTTGAGACAAAAATTGCTGCAGGCGGTATATACACGATCAAGTGCGTTGATCCGCCTACAGGATATGGTGTAACGGAAAAGCCAGTTACATTAGATCAAGAAACAACTCAGGGAAGCAGGGAATATCATTTTAACTTCTTCCTTGAAGAATCACCATTCAAGCTGCCTATGGCAGGCAGCAAGCCGATGACAGGATACACTGTATTCGGCATATCCGCAATGTTACTTGCCGGGCTGCTGATGTTTGCATATGTGAACAGCAGAACGGAAGAAAATAATGAAAAGGAATAATCTTAGGAGGTTGAATTTATGAAAAAAATGATTAAGAAGACGTCAGCTTTAGCTATCTCAGCGTTTATGCTGGCACAGTACGTTCCGTTTAGCGCAGTAGCGCGTGATTCAGATAAGAATGACCTTTTTATCCATCCATATTTAATATCTGAGGATGATTATAAGCAAGCTAAAACAGATGACATTGCTCGAACAGGTAAAACAGCAGATGAAGGTAATGTTCCATCTGGATATTCTGTAGAAACAGCTATGACATTTGATATTATTCAGGTTGATTCTGATGGTTCTGATTATTCTGGTACTCCTGTATCATTAACAAATGTATCTGCAGTCGCTGCTACTGCCAGTGGTTCTTCTCAGGCTTCTGCAACAAATCTTCCTAATGGATATTATAAAATAACTCCAGCAGGTAAGACTGATACAGATGCTCGTTTCAGAGATGCAGAAGCATTTATCATACAGCTTCCGGTTCCTGACGGCGCAGGCGTAAACAGAGATGTTCATATTTATCCTAAATTTACGGACAATAATGATGCTGATTCTCCTGGAACAACAACTCCAGGTCAGGAAACACCTACATCAGGCGATAAACATAGTGTAACACTGACAAAAACTGAAGCAGGTTCAAGTCCAGCTGTTTATGTTTCAAATGCAAAATATAAATTATATTATAAAGATGCTGCTAACAAATGGGTAGCAGGCTCAGCGACATATACCACAAATGCAAGTGGTCAGATAGTTGTTACAGGTTTACCTTTGGGTACTTATTACTTCGTTGAGCAAACACCTGTTCCAACTGGATATCTGCTCGATCAGACACCTCTTGGATTTACGATTGATGGTTCAACCGCTGCAACGGTTAATGCAACTAACGATAAGGAACTGAAAGTTAGTAAGAATATCGCCAAAGACGGTGCAGGAACAGCATATAACTGGATTATCGAAGCAGATGTTCCGTCAAAGGCTTCAAATCTTATAAGCTATTCCGTTACTGATACATATACTTTCCTGACAGGCGTAAATGTATCTAAGGTAAGCGTTACTGATGGAACAACAACTACTGATTTGACGTTAGGAACTGATTATAGTGTTGCATCGGGCACTGGAACAGTTACAGTTACAATTGGTGATCTCTCCGAACTTACAGGTAAGACAAAAGTGATTATCATGGTAACATCTGCTCAGAATACTGATACAACAAATACAACGGCTACAAACTCAGCTTCCATAAGCTATAAGTATGCTTATGATCCTGATGATACAAATCCTACGCCTAATATTCCAGATATTCCCGACCCAGATGCTCCTGGTTCAACTTATCCTACTCCGATAACATATCCTACACCAGGCGGCACAGACCCCGATCCTGATCCTGATGATCCGACTTCTCCTAAAGATCAGGTAACTCCTGGAACATTCACTATATCTAACGTAAATGGTAATAGCGAACTTGGCGGAGCAAGCTATGAAGTTAAAGATATGACTGGAAATACAGTATATGCTTCACCAGTTGACTCAACAAGTGAACCTTATATAGCTACAGTTTCTAATCTTGCACCTGGTTATTATAAGATTTATCAGGTAGGTGTTGATTCAGATCACCTCTTAAATGATGTACCAATAACTATATATGTTGGTAAAGATGGAAATATCTATGATAGCGATACAGCTACAACACCTATTACCAATACCGTTACTGGACAAAATAGTGGTAATCCGATAGTTAACAGAGTTAAATTCGTAAACGAGCCTAAGAGCACAAACTTCAACCTCCCATTCACAGGAACAACAGCAACAATAGTATTCTCAATAACAGGTATACTCTTAATGGCTGGCACAGCATTCTTCATCTTCATTATTCTCAAGAAGAGAGACGATGACGAGGAAGAGCAGGAAAACAACTGAACCTAAGTTAGCTAAATACGCATTACACACCCTCTCGAATGCTATTTAGATACCTCCATGGTTTATTCAACAGGGAGTGCCGCTTATTATAAGCGGCATTTCCCCTTTAGGAGTGATCTCAACATTGAAAAAAAAGGACAAAAAGAAGAAAAAGCGACGAATACTGATAGCTCTTTTGCTGCTGATATTCCTTATCGGACTTGGCTTTTTTCTGTACCCCTATGTCAGCAGGATCATAATCAGAAAAAAGGTAAACGATAATATCCAGGTCTTCGAGGAGGAAAGAGACAAGTTCATCGAGGAGGCTATCGAAAACGGCAAGCTCCCCAACGCAGACAAAATGCCTGTGGACGACGAGGGTAAGCCTGCGCCGTATAAGGTGGTTCTGACTAATCCCGAACCCGCTGAAGAACAGCCCTATCTGGATAAGCTGTATCAGTATATGCGGCGGCGCAATAAGGAGCTTTTTGATACTAATCAGAAATCGCTGAACAGCTCAACGTCGTATATGTATCCCGAGATTAATCTTAAGGACTATGGGATAAAGTCAGAGAGCGTGGGAACTCTTGAGATAGAGAAGCTGAATCAGAAGCTGTCCATATTCCTCGGCGCAAACGATGATACTATGATGGCAGGCTGCGGACATCTTACCAATACTTCATATCCTATCGGCGGTATAAACACAAACTGCGTAATAGCGGTTCACCGCGGTCTTGGGGGTTCGGACTTCCTGCGCTATGTGGAGAAGCTTGAGCCCGGAGATATAGTCAGGATAGAGAATTTCTGGTATACTCTTGAATATGAAGTCAAAAAGGCAATGATAATCGAGCCTGACGACGTAAAGCCGATACTCATCCAGAACGGCAAGGATATGCTCACGCTTTACACCTGTCACCCCTACGGAGTCAATAGCCAGAGGTATATTGTTTACTGCGAGAGAAAGGTGTAGTGTGATTCGGCTATGATAATTGAATAATAAAGAAGCGGTTCATTATGAGCCGCTTTTTTGTACCATATCAGACGAACGTTAAATTTGGTACTTGTGGTATTATGAATATGATCGATTTTTATTACCACTTTTGATACATTTTTGCATAACGTTAAATTTGGTACGCGAATTGTGCTATTATAGCACAAAAAGCACTCCCTTATGACAAGGGAGTGCTTTTTCTTTATTTCTTTAAGAATTCTTCTAATGACATAATATTTTCTTTGGTAGTCGAGACATAAGCATAATATGAAAGAATACAGGAAGCGTCAACAGCATTTATTAAGCCGTCATTATTCACATCTGCCGAAATTTTCTGTGTGCTACTGAATCCTCCGTCCTTATTTGTTGATATCAGAGCATAATATGTCAGAACAGTGGAAGCGTCAACAGCGTTTATATGTCCGTCATTGTTTACGTCACCAAGTATATACTCTGTTGGATTAATATCCTCTGCCTTAACGCTTATCTTTAGCTGAAAAACATTATAATCCTTATCGATTATATTAATAATAGCATCACCCAAGCCAACGGCTGTTACAATTCCTTTTGGAGATACAACAGCCACATCTGTATTTGTCGATTTAAAAGTTATATTATCAAGTTTTATTGGTATAGTATATTGTTCTCCATTTTTTAATGTTATTTCAGTTTTTTCTAAAGTAGTTGTTGTAATTGGTGTTGTAGTCGTTGAAGTCGCAGTTGTCGTTGTAGTTTTCTGCGTTGAAGTTGATGAGGTCGTAGTTGTAGTTGATGTTGTAGTTGTCGTTGAAGGTTTCTGTGTTGTTGTGGCTGATGTGGTAGTAGTCATTGTAGGTTTAGCAGACTGTGTTGTTGTCGTTGACGTCGTAGTGGTTGTTGTTGGCTTCTGCGTTGTAGTCGTTGAAGTCGTAGTTGTTGTTGTAGGTTTCAGCGTTGTGGTTGATGAGGTTGTAGTTGTCGTTATAGGCTTCTTTGTTGTGGTTGCAGTTGTAGTGGATATTGTTATGTTTTCCTTCCATTGAGCATAGAGTGTCTGTGCGCCATTTTCTGTAAATATACTATCTTCAGTTATCCTTGTTTCGTATTTTGGGGTTGTATACCAACCATTAAAAGTATAGCCTTCCTTTATAGGTGTCGGTAGCGTACCATATTTTTCGTTGTATGTTATAGTTTTACTTTTTGTGGAAATCGAGCCACCATTTGCGTTAAAAAACACATTTGATTTACGATGAAATACTATTTCTTTTACAGATAAATTACCTTTTGAATCATATGCATAAACATGGCTTATGTACATATCTGAATCTGCATTGTGTTCACTGTAAGGGATATCATAAAACCATGAATCAACACCATTGCTATGAGCATATCTCCAAATTAAATCAGATTGGTCTGACGCTGTCCATGTAGCGATTCTTGCACGTTCAACTCCGTCGGGATCACTTAATGCCGCAACTACACGAAACGATTTACCTGATATTTGCGAAAGATAAAGATCATCAAAATTAGGCCCTATATGATCAGGATAATAAACGATTTCCTCGGCAGTAGGATTGCCAGCATAATCATACACATATATATGAGATATATAACAATCTGGATTTGAACTGTATTCATTATACGGAATATCATAGAACCACGAACCTAATCCATTGCTATGCGCCTCCCTCCAGATTAAATCAGATTGGTCTGGTGTTGTCCATGTAGCAATTCTTACACGTGAAATTCCTTTATTATCTGATGCTGTGCAAACAACTCTAAATGTATCTTTACGTATCTCGCTGATGTACTTATCTAATATTTTGGGTTGTTCTGAATCTGGTTCTATACTATAGTTTTCTTTATATCTTAATATACCATCCCAATTAGGAAATCCATCTCTGACTCTATCCCAAAATTCTCTAATCCATATTTCTTTTCCACTCGAATCACCTGACTTGAAATCATAGTCGTCTGAAGAAACAACAAACTTTCCGTTTCCTAAATATAATTCTGTATGTTGAACCTCACATAATATAATATCGCCTCGTTGCATATTGTTAATATTACCTATTTGGCTCCATGGAATCCATTCAAATCCATTATTGCAGAAACACCTTTTCATATCATCAGTTGCAGATGCTCCAGTATATATTCCAGCATGGTTGAAAGCGGAAATCACAAGTGAAGAACAATCATAATCAGGTCCCCACCTTGAATTCCAATCTGGAGCATAACCATATTTATTATTATTTGCAATTTCTTCCGCCCATTCTATTGCCTTCTCAATTACTGAACTAGCATTAGCTTTTATAATGCTGTTTTGAAAACAATGAAAACTTGATAACAAAAATGTAAAACTTGTTATAGCTGATACACAGCGATTAATAATACTTTTTTTCATATTGCCCCCCCCTGTTAAAATAACAATTTTGGTTTCATTTTTTATATGTCCATCGCTAAAATGTCAATTATAGCTAAATCTTTCACATCATACACTTTTTCCTCCACTTCTAAATATTTCTCGATAACCGTCATGATTTGGTTTCTTCAAGCAGTTTATCCTATATTCCAGAACCTTTCAAAGAAAGCTTTTAGCTTTTCTATGACAGTTTCCTTTTTCTCCTTGCGATTACCGTCGCCAAAGCGTGACACCGCAGGAAGTATCTTGTCAATATCCGTGCCGGTTGTCTTTACAGTTCCGTCACGGAAAGCTCCTTCGATAAACTGCCTTGTTTCCGCAGCTTTCAGTTTTTCTTCCTCGATAATGCTCTGGAGAGCTTTTTCACGTTCTTCGGCAACATAGCTGTGCCACTCGTCCATTACATCATCGACCTCATTAATTCCTGCGATGAAGTTCTCAATAAGGTCTTTCTTACTTCTCAGCTCAGGGCTTGCTTCCACAGCCTTTTTAATGGTAATAAGAACCTCTTTATCCATGCAATGGCTATCATGGTACTTAGCCACAAGCATAAGGATATAGTCGATATTGATCTCGATCTGCTTTATAAGCTCGATCTCAAATACAATATCATCGTCTATATTTTCAAGTTTTGCCTTATCTCTGCGGATTTTCCATTCATCATGCAAGTCCTGATAACGTCCAAGATAGTCTTGAAAGTCTCTTTCGGAAATAAGCTCATTTCCTTCAAACTCATCAAAGCTGACGAGGATATTACGCATACGCAGTATAGCACCAATCAGAGAAATAAACTCTTTCTGATTAGCTTCACCTACTATCTGCGGTTCATCTAACGGATATTTGGTGAGCAGCTTGTCTATCATATCAACATAGCCGTCAACGTGCTTACCCTTTTTATCCTCATATCCTTTGTAGTAGTCCTCAAAGCTCTGTAAGGTAACTATGCCGCCAGCTTCCTTATCGCCAAAGAGAGCTATTGCTGCGTCTGTTCTCTTTTTCAAGTTACGGAAGCAGACTATATTTCCGAAAGTCTTGATTGAATTGAGAATACGATTTGTACGGCTATATGCCTGTATCAGACCGTGCATTTTGAGGTTTTTATCTACCCATAGGGTATTGAGCGTAGTTGCGTCAAAGCCTGTAAGGAACATATTTACAACGATAAGCATATCAAGTTCCTTATTCTTCATACGGAGAGAAACATCCTTATAGTAGTTCTGGAACTTGTCGCTTGATGTATCGTAGTTGGTATTGAACTGCTTGTTATAGTCCTTTATGGCTTTTTCGAGGAAATCTCTCGATGTTGAATCGAGTGCAGATGTATCTTCGGGATTTTCCTCGTCTATCAATCCGTCAGGATCTTCCTCATTAGCTCCATAGCTGTATATAACAGCTATTTTCAGAGCTTTTTCGGGATTAGCTTCCATTTGCTTCATAAATTCCTCATAGTAGAGCTTCGCAGCTTGTACTGAGGAAACTGCAAATATTGAGTTGAAGCCGTTTATATGCTGCTTCTGCTTTATCTCCTGTACCTGAGTGCGCCTTTTATCGGCAGCTACCTCAGATATATTCGTTACTACATTGAAAGAATAAGTACGCTCATTCCTATAGGTTTTCTGATTGAAGTGGTTAAGGATATACTCTGTTACAAGCTTTATACGCTTCGGAGACATATATGCTCTTTCACGGTCAATATCCCATACCTTAACATCTTCAATATCTTCCTCTTTATCCATAGTCTTGATATAGTCCACACGGAAAGGAAGAACATTCTTATCGTTGATAGCGTCAACGATAGTATATGTATGCAGCTGATCTCCGAAAGCCTGTTCAGTTGTACAGAGGTTCGGATTTTTCACTGAGCCTGTATTTACAGCAAATATAGGCGTTCCTGTGAAGCCGAACAGATGATACTTCTTGAACTTTTTTACAATGGCAGCGTGCATATCACCGAACTGGCTTCTATGGCATTCATCGAATATAATAACGACTCTCTTATCATAAACATCATGAGTCGGGTTTTTCTTAATAAATGTGGCAAGCTTCTGAATTGTCGTGATTATGATATGACAATCAGCATTTTCAAGCTGCCTTTTCAGTACCGTTGTTGAAATATTGCTGTTGGCAGCTCCCTTTTCAAAACGGTCATATTCACGCATAGTCTGATAGTCGAGATCTTTACGGTCAACAACAAACAGTACCTTATCAATATAATCGAGTTTGGAAGCCAGACGTGCGGACTTGAAAGAAGTCAAGGTCTTGCCGCTTCCTGTTGTATGCCAGATGTAGCCGCCACCTGCGACAGAGCCGTATTTCTTATAGTTATTGGCTATTTCGATGCGGTTCAGTATACGCTCAGTTGCTACTATCTGATATGGGCGCATTACAAGCAGCATATTCTCAGCTGTGAATACGCAATATTTTGTCAGAATATTCAGTATAGTATGCTTCGCAAAAAATGTCTTTGTGAAGTCTACAAGGTCAGGAATGACCTTATTATTAGCGTCTGCCCAGAATGAAGTAAACTCAAAGCTGTTGCTTGTTTTTGTTTTGTTACGGCTTTTCTGAGCATTCTTAACGGCATTATCACGGGTAGTATTGGAATAATACTTAGTATTCGTACCATTGGAGATAACGAATATCTGCACATATTCATATAAACCGCTACCAGCCCAGAAGCTGTCACGCTGATAGCGGTTTATCTGATTGAAGGCTTCACGGATAGGAACACCACGCCTTTTAAGCTCGATGTGAACCAATGGGAAGCCGTTTACAAGAACAGTTACGTCATAGCGGTTCTTTCTCTGACCTGTATCGACTGCATACTGATTAATGACCTGTAAGAAGTTATTGTGGATATTCTTTTTGTCGATAAGAGTGATATTCTTGCTTGTACCGTCATCACGCTTCAAAGTCTTAACATGATCTTCCTGTATAGTCCTTGTTTTCTCGACTATGCCCTCATTGGCATTGGCGATATATTCAGTAAAAAAGCGTTTCCACTCACTATCTGAAAAAGAATAATTATTGAGCTTCTCAAGCTGCGCCCTCAGATTGACAATTAGATCGTCTTCCTTGTGTATAGTCAGATACTCATAGCCAAGCTCACCCAGACGGCGTATGAACTCTTTTTCGAGGTCTGCTTCACTCTGATAGGCTTCGGCAGTACGCTGTTCGGGGATATATTCAGTAACAACGGTATTTTCATTGGTTGCAGCTACGATATTGAAATAGGTCATTATTTCACCGCTTTCTGTTCTTTATTAGTATTTTTTCAGAATTCTTTTTATCAAATCAAATAAAGAGGTTTACCATTCAGAAATGGATTTAGCATACCACTTTTCTTCTTTGAAGTCTTTATTATAATAATAACATATCCATCCCTCATCTTCTTTGTATTTAACTTTGATCCATTTATGTCCATCATGCCCATGATATTCATCACCTGGAACATTATAATAAGTTACTATTTCACCTTTAGGTATTGCTCGAATTACGTTAAATTCATCTGATTTATCAGGAGCTTTACGTAATTTTAGTCCGTCTCCCACAACAATTTCATATTGTAATCCTACGCTCAGATTATACTTGTATACCCAACCTTCGTACCCCTGACCATTATTGCCACGGATCAAAACATATGCCCAGTTGCCAACAATTCCATAAACATAGCAAGCTCTATTTATGGGTGCCGAAGTTAAAACTTTACTGTCAGCACTACGCGATGAATATACATTTACGCCGCTTTCTTCGATTACAGTATAACTTACAGGAGCATCAAATATAGTTGGATAAAGTCTCACACCATCTGTATTAAAATAGCAATTCTTACCATCAATATACTGGTCTTTTTTTTGCATAACACCATCTGAATTAAAGTAATACTCTTTATTATTGATAGTTTGCCAGCCTTTTTGCATTATACCTTCAATTGGATAGTTTTCCCCAAAGTAGTAAGTATCATTACCTATATCACAAAAACCTTTTCGCATAACACCATCAGTGCCAAGGTTATACTTATTTCCTTTAGAATCAGTATACCAATTCTTTTGCATTATACCTTCTGAATTAAAGTAATACTTATTATTTTTGATAGTTTGCCAGCCTTTTTGCATTATACCTTCAATTGGATAGTTTTCCCCAAAGTAGTAAGTATCATTGCCTATTTTACAAAAATCTTTTCGCATAACACCATCAGTGCCAAGGTTATACTTATTTCCTTTAGAATCAGTATACCAATTCTTTTGCATTATACCTTCTGAATTAAAGTAATACCATTTGTTATTGATTTGCTGCCAATATTTCTGCATAACACCATCAGAATTAAAGTAGTACTTATTATTATTGATAGTTAGCCAATCTTTTTGCATAACACCATCAGTATTAAAATAATACCAATTACTTTGAATTTGTTTCCAACCTGTATGCCTATCGCCATTTGGATTGAAATAGTACCAATTTCCGTCAATCTCTTTCCATCCTGTATGCATAGCACCGTTGGAATTTAAATAGAACCATTTATCTCCATCTTTTAACCAACCTGTTTGCATCCAGCCATAAATATCGAAGTGATACCATAAATCTTTGATTTTCTCCCAGCTGTTCTTGGTGTATGAACCGTCAGTATGTTTATACCACCATTTTCCTGTATCCTTATCCTTTATCCAGTTTCCTGATACATTTTCAGTGTAAGCATAAGCTATTAATGCATTGCTGTCTGGTTTTGCCGTTACATTTGGAACGAATCCCGATGCTTGTGATGCGATAATACTTAGTGATAATATCGCGCTGATGATTTTGCTGTGTTTCATAGTAATTCTCCTTTTAAAATATTATAAAGCCGAAAATATGTATTTCAGCTTTTTAACGATAGTAAAAGATTTATTTCTCCGTCTTATACAACAGTTCAGTTGGTTATGTGATTATGCCTCCTCAAAGGACAACAGCTTGTCCCGATAATATTCATACTGTTTACGTCTTGCTTCTATTTCCGCAGGTAAGCCCTCGGAAATATCGTTGCAGAGCTTGTCAAAGCGGTCAAGAATTGATACTATACGTTCTTGTTCCTCAATTGGTGGAACAGGAACAGGAGTGTCTTTAATTTGAGTAATTGTATAATGAGCAATTGTAGCATTGTGAGTGATATTTGCTAAGTATTTTCTGAATTCAGTAGATAAAAAATAATGATATAAGAAGCTACTATTTAACTTATCATTTCTTTGTATATCTAATAAATCAGCATCTTTAACGTACATAGGTTCATCATTCGGAACTATATATGGTATTCCGATAGTTCCTCCGCCTGTTACAAGAACATCGCCTTTTTTTATCTTTCCTGATTTTGCAGATAATTTCTCATAAAGCTCATGCGATATATATGCTTTCCCGTGATTATTGTCAACTCCATTGAAAAAAGAAATTAAATCACTTGAACGCCAAAACGGAACACCACTTTTTGTCCATTCATCTTTATGAACTCTTGCAGCAGAAAAAACATTGGTAATTTCGCCAATTTTAATGCGAGGAACATCAGTTCCAAATGATAACAACGAGTCTCTGTAATGAACATACTGCTTTTTGCGAGCTGTAAGCTCTGCTGTAAGCTCTGCTGTAAGCTCTGTGAAACTGTCAAGGATCTTGACAATTTCAGCCTGTACCTCTAATGGAGGGACAGGAACTACTATTTTACCAAGATCTTTTTGTGTAATTAGAGGAATTGTTCCACTTCCAGTTATTTTAGCTATTTCCTTTGTTACACTTGAAGTATGCAGTATATAGTTTAAATAATCAGCATTACATTTAGCTTCTGTTCTTAAAATAACAACTTGTGGATTAATGGTTGTTTCTTGTGGCATATCTTTTACAATTCCTATTTTACCAATAGAGGCTCTCGTTGTAAAAATAATATCATTATTTTGTACCATAATATCTGGAGATTCATAATATTTTTCCCATGATAAGAAAGTGCAATTATCCCAATTAATCCGATTTGTCTCTATATTAGTGGGACTCAATGTTATTGCACCATTTGTAGAAACTAAATCTTCTCTTTTATAGCCACGAAAACCTATCCTACCTTTTATTGCACATATATCACTGAGTTTAATGAAAGGCACTCCATGTGGACAAAGAGCATTTATCAGTTGTTCAAGTTTACTCATAGTCATCACCTATAATCGTTCTTCTTTTGCTTTTTTAGGTAGTTATTGAGCTCATAAAGCTTATCTACATAGATATCAGCCACATGATAAATATCTTTGAAATTGCAGCCAATATATCGAAAAAACCTCATGCCATCATCTTTGTCAGAGTAAACATAAAAATAAAAATCACAGTCTCTGTTTCCGTTTGCTTGCAAGCCATTTATACGTAATTCATTAATAAACTCAGATTTAATGAAGCCAGAAGTAACATCATTTTGAAATGTTCTTATATCCACACAAATAAAATTACCGTCAAATCCAAACTGTGGATGTCTGTTTGTAGAAAGAGGATGTGCAACCGCAAAAGAACGGATTGCGTTTATATATTTCTTAGCATTCTGCAATTCTGCTTCTCTGTGATATGTAAAACTACTCATCAAATCTTTACGATAGAGGTTTTCAATTTTCTCATATGCTTCTTGAATCCAAACAACAAGTATTATAACATAGATAATGCTTCTCATATGAGGTTCATCAAGATTAGAGATTTCAGAATTCAAATCCTGTATACTGAAGTTGATTTTTTGCAAATAATCACACATTTTTTGATAATCGGATTTCTGATTTAGTATCCAGTGTTTGTATATTCCACGTCGAGAACAGAAACAAATGTCGTTAAGATTACGAACTTTTTCAATCATTTGTAGATATCTCCTCAATAATACGGTCTATCTCCGCTCTCAGAACATCTTCACGCTTTACGATCTCAGCGATTTCCGCATTCAGCACCGCAATATCAATAACCTCTCTTGTGTCCTCTTGCTCAACATAAGTCGATACTGACAAATTATAGTCGTTCTCAGCTATCTCGTCATTAGGAACAAGGCGGCAGAAGTATTCGCTGTCTGTGCGCTCTGTGAACGCTGCCACGATCTTTGATATGTTTTCTTCTGTCATCTTGTTGTTATTCGTAACCTTTACGCACTCCTTAGAAGCGTCTATGAAAAGAGTGCTGTTCTGAGACTTGTTCTTTTTCAGAACCATTATACAGGTAGCGATAGATGTACCGTAGAAAAGGTTGTCGGGAAGCTGTATAATGCAGTCTATGAAGTTGTTGTCTATCAGGTATTTGCGTATCTTCTGTTCAGCTCCGCCGCGATACATGACACCCGGGAAGCAAACAATGGCAGCTGCACCGTTATTTGCAAGCCAAGCCAGTGAGTGCATGATAAATGCAAGGTCTGCCTTTGACTTCGGTGCAAGCACTCCTGCAGGAGAAAAACGAGGATCATTGATAAGCAGCGGATTTTCATCGCCAGCCCATTTTATACTATATGGTGGATTACTTACAATAACCTCAAAGGGCTCATCGTCCCAGTGTTGCGGAGAAATCAGTGTATCTTCATGAGCTATGTCAAATTTATCGTAGTCAATATCATGTAAGAACATATTGATACGGCAGAGGTTGTATGTTGTGATGTTTATTTCCTGTCCGAAGAAGCCCTGACGGACTTTATCCTTACCGAGTATCTTTGCAGCTTTAAGCAGCAGCGAACCCGAACCACAGGCAGGATCATAAACCTTGTTTACCTCAGTCTTGCCTACAACTGCAAGTCTTGTGAGCAGCTCCGATACTTCTTGCGGAGTGAAGTATTCGCCGCCTGACTTTCCTGCATTGGAAGCATACATACCCATGAGGAACTCATAAGCGTCACCGAATGCGTCTATGGTGTTGTCCTTATAGTCACCGAGCTGCATTGAAGCAACGCCGTTCATAAGGCTTACAAGGCGTTCGTTACGCTTTGCAACCGTGCCGCCGAGCTTATTGCTGTTTACATCGAAATCATCAAACAGACCTCTGAAATCGTCCTCACTGTCACAGCCCTGTGCGGAGCTTTCAATATTATT
>JAEEGL016071597.1_pt1 | contig 21823 bp, 16 predicted proteins | sample 9134231 | NCBI WGS metagenome assembly JAEEGL01 (sample SAMN16246548, study PRJNA631951) | gut metagenome | biome: gut microbiome; feature: rumen; material: fiber-attached | host: Bos | place: Iran: Karaj | collected 2018-10 | reverse complement strand
TAGCATTGAGGCCTTCAAAGGCATTCTCGCACCGATGAAAGAAGTGATGGGTGGCTATGTCCCAGACTTTCATAGCCGTTATTTCACAGAAGATTTCCCGTATGGTCTGGCCATCGTTCATCGTCTGATTCATGAGAAAGGGATTCCCTCACCAACTATAGATACCATATATGATTGGGGGATGGAAATGATAGCTACTATTGATAAAAATACACCTCCCCTCCTCCCTTCGCAGGTCTCTAAGGCCGATGAATAAAGGCTTTGAGGCACGGGAGGTGATGTTCAGACACCTCCCTAACACCTCCCTTGACACCTCACGCCGCAGTCTTTGGGACAACTCTGTAGAAGGCAACATGGCCGTGCTCCGTATGCTCAAAGCCCAGTTCCTTCATAGCCTGTCCTAAGTGTATCCTTGTGCTGTGATTGATCTTCAGCGACGGATATTCCTGCCGCATCAGCGTCAACATCTGTGTACCGTTCATCGCCTTGACCTGCTCGTCGGCTTTCGGCTTACGGAAGCAGGCAGCAATAATCTCAGCCATATCCTTCTGCTGCATAAACTCCTGGTTCAACTCCTGAATGCGACGCACCTCATCGTTGTTGAACCAATAGGGTGCATTCTGCTCACGTAACTCGTAGAGCACCTGTGCATACAACTGGTCGTAGTCAATCTCGCCAGTATTGTCAATCAGCTGTCCGTCAGGAATCGTCAGGCAGATGTAACGGCGCGAACCTGTGGCATCCGTCAGCGGATGACGGTTGTTGGTCGTCGCCGTAAACGAGGCATAGCGCGGACGATCCTCCTGCGATGCACCATAGATGGGACGTCCGTTCACTTTGCTCTTCGAAAGCGTCTGCTTCAGCGACGCATGCTGAGAGGGACGGATAGCCTCCAACTCGTCGAGGTTCACCAGCAGACTGTTCGTCAGCGCCATCACCTTGTCGCACTTGTTCGAGAGGTTCAGATGGTCCAGATAGTAATGGCGCAGATGCTGAGGCAACAGACGGCGGAGGAAAGTCGTCTTGCCGCACCCTTGACTGCCAATCAGCGTAGGTACGCACTCGTTACCGTGCAGCGTATCCATCTGCAGCCAATGAGCCACACACGCGCGTAGCCATATACTAAGGTACGCGAGCTGTTCAGAGCTGACACCAGGAATCCTGCCAAACAACTGAGCCACATGGTTCTGTCCGTCCCATTGAGGCAGGTTGTCGAGATACGCACGGATGGGGTCGAACGTCGTCACCTCCTCAGAGTTGATGTACATCTGGATGTCCGACTTGGGGTTAGCCCCTTCGCAGATGTCCTCGCGCATAGCCTCTAAGATGATGCTGTTCAGCGCCTGCTGAGTCAGCGGACGGAACGGAGGTTCCTGTCCGTCTGCCGACTTCGTCGAAAATTCCACCTTTCCGTTCAGCACGTTGCGACGGAAGAGATAACGGTCTTGAAGGAACTGCTCGACTGCGAGCATTCCCTGCATCGAAGCATTCATAGCTTCGCCATGAATAAGTAATTCTTTACTCATACTACAAAAAAGGGTCGATACTGTTAAACATAATAGGCCTGTGTTCTTCATAGCCTATAGCGCCCCATTTTGGAACGCCGCTGCAAAGGTACAAAATAAAAATGCGGTTTGCAAATATTTTACATCATAATTGTGTTAAAATCGTTCAAATTAACACTAAAATTTGCGCCTTGCCTGGAAAAATATTTTTCCCTGCCCAGAGAAAAAGTTTTCCTTAGTAATAGCAACAATTCCATATCCTGAAAATATTTGACATCGCCTTATGAAGGACGTGAGGAGACAAGGGAGGTGTTAGGGAGGTGTCTGAGCATCACCTCCCCTGCCTCAAGCTCTTTGTACATCGCGGTTTGAGACCAACGACAGGAGGAGGGGAGGTCTTTTCTTGATTGTCTGCTTCTTGCAGATCGGCCGCTTGCTTCTTGCAGACCGGCTGCTTGCTTCTTGATTGCAGTGTGCTTACTGCTCACTGGCAGCGTGAATACTGCTCATCGACAGAGTTTAGTAGATGTCTGTGCCGTTCTAACAGATAGTCCTAACCCTCGAAACTATTGGAAAGTATTGAAACATCGTCTGATAAAGGAGGGAAATGAAACGGTTACAAATTGTAACCAGTTGAAAATGCAAGCAGAGGATGGGAAAAAACGTCTTACCGATGTGGCTGATACTGAGCAGCTTTTCCGCATCATCCAGTCCATACCGTCACCTAAAGCAGAACCATTTAAACAGTGGATGGCACAGGTGGCAGCAGAGCGGCTCGACCAGATGCAAGACCCTGAACTCTCTATTGAACAGGCTGTGGCTGACTATCGTCGTTTGGGATATTCCGAGAATTGGATTAACCAACGCCTGAAAAGTATTGAGGTACGCAAGTTGCTCACCGACGAGTGGAAGCGTGGTGGTGTGCAAGGCCAACAGTATGCCTCTTACTACAATGGCGCCAAGACCCTCAAAATAATGACTCGAGTGAATCGATTAATTGACTCGAGTCATTTGATGATTTGACTCGAGTGAAATGATGAAGTGAATTTAGTCAGCAATTCGTTGTTAGTCCAATTGTCAAGAATTATAGTCTTTCTGAATAAATTGCAGAAGACACACGAAATTCAATGATCAGCCACCGTCTCATCACCCATCCCATCACCCATTTCATCATCCACAAGCCTTGTGAAACAACTTTTTATTAAAATTCTGCCTAAAAAATTTGTAAAGTTCAAAAAAACTTCCTATCTTTGCACCATCGCTTGTTAGCCCAGCCGTGGGTAAGCGGGCGGTCTTATATATGAGAAAGACGTTTTCGGACGTCTGTCGTTGTGGACTACGAACTTCGCAAACTCGTCTAATTCCCACAGCAGGCAGATGACAACGATGCGTCTACGTGGTACGTTTTGTATATATACTATATGATCGTACTGGCGTGGGCTAACTGCGTTGTCTATCCTGTGTGGGAAAGGCAATGCGAAGGCCTGTAGTTCCAGGATAGGCAGAAGAACAGACACCTACGCCTTTTTTATACAATAAGTATAACCTAAAATAATATTTACTCTTTCTGGGGTGTCAAAGAGGTAAATTAGTTGTAAGGGCATATACTTATGAAACGGGACGAGACTTTTGAAAATGTTAGGGGAAATGGCCATTCAAATCCCTATTCTAGAAGCTTTGGAAATGGTTATGGTGCGGATGCTGGTACTTTCGTTCCAGGGATGCATGAAGAGACGTCTAATTTTAGAGACAGTTCTAATAATGACGAGAATAGCACACCTGTTGTCGGTTTCCTGTATTCTATCTCACGTCAGGGAATTGGTGAATATTGGCCACTACGCTTAGGTACGAATGTTATTGGCAGATCAGCAGATTGCGATATTCGTTTAATGGAAAGATCTGTATCAGAACGTCATGCATCAATTAGCATAAAACAGATGAGTAGTACCCATAGGCTCATTGCAAGTATTCGTGATATAGGTTCCAAAAACGGCATTTATCTTAATGAAGAGGAATTGGACTATGAAAATCACAGTTGTAAGGCAAATGACATTATTACCATTGGCAAATGCTATAAATTGATTTTACTTCTTGTCGATGCTGAACAATTAGGATTGAGTGTTGCAGAAGATTTTGTTGCTGTTGAAGATGATTCGTTCCAGCCTCATGTTTCAAGGAATTATTCTGCAATGGGAAATCCATATAGTGCCAGTGAGCGCAAGGTGGAAACAGGAACTGTCGATTTGAGTGGAGATCAGTTTGAGGAACCTGGAAAAACAAATTTCCTATAAAGTAATACTAACCTTCTTATGTCTGTTACTAAACGAGGCGACATAATATATCTAACCACAGGCTCTCATACCTATTATTATAATGAGACGGAGGGTTTCCTTGGCAAAGGAGCCATGGGAATTGTTTACCGTGGATTTGAAATAGGAACTGGGAAAAATGTTGCTATCAAACAGGTCAGAGAGGAGTTTTCAAATAATCCTGAGATTCGTAGGCGCGCCCATTTGGAAGCGAGTTTGATGTTTAGCCATCCAAATCTTGTTGAAATGCTTGGATGTTGCGAAGTCGCACCTGATCGAGGCCCCATTTTTATAATTAGTGCATATATTGAAGGTGAAAACATAGATAAGTTTATTGACCGCAAGATAAGACATTTGCCACATGCAGAACAAAGAATCTGCAATATGTTTATTCCTGTTTTAGATGCCTTATCATATATTCATCAGAAGAAAATTATCCATATGGATATTAAACCTTCGAATATTATGGTAGAGAATGAACGGAATGTAAGGCTTATGGATTTAGGAATTGCAGATGTTTCAATGATGAAAAGCGACATTGCTTCGGGCATGATGGGTACTCCAAAATATGCAGCTCCTGAGCAATTTGCAGGCACCCAGAAAAAAACAAGATTATCATCTGCAACAGATATATATGAGGCAGGAGTTACTCTTTATGAGTTATTGACCCAACAGAATCCATTTCCAAATAAAGTAGAAGAGGCATGCAAAATGCATCAAAGTATTGTTTTAGAAAAAAAAGGCTCAATATCTGAAAGTGTGATGGCGGTTATTCGTACAGCGACTGCTGTTAATCCGGATAATCGCTATCAGCAGGCATCTGAAATGAAAAAGGCCCTACAAGAGGCATTGCGCAATCCTGCTCCTAAAACGGATGACAGAAAAATCTGGGTTTTAATGGGTGTTTTTTTTGTGATCCTACTTTCTGTAGCCAGTATACTTATATGGGTTAATTATATGAAATGAAGAACATCAGAACAACATATCCAATAACTGGTTCTTGGGATACGCGCAAAGGCGGTCGTGTCGAGAATCAAGACTCTTGTGGGTTTATAGATACTCCATATGGGTTTATGGCTATTGTTTGTGATGGCATGGGGGGAGGTCCTGCAGGAAGACAGGCTTCTGAATTAGCTGTGAAGACTATTGTTGAGTTCGTTAATCATGCTTCCCAAGTCTCTGATGTTAAAGAGATGATGCAGCAAGCAATTGAACAAGCTCATCAGGAAATAGTTTCACAGGGGGCTAAGCATCCAGAGTTACAAGGCATGGGGTCAACCGTAGTTGCTGTGTTGTTTCATGAAAGCAGTGCCATTATTGCTCATGTGGGAGATAGCAGAGTTTACCAATTGCGTTATGGATCTAAAATATTCAGAACTGACGACCATTCTATGGTGGCCGAATTAGTACGCGATAAAAGATTGACTGAAGAGCAAGCAAGACTTTCTGGGCAGTCAAATCTTATTACCAGAGCTCTTGGTGGAGGAAAGCATCTTGCGGATATTGATGTTCGCCCTTATGAAAAAGGAGATCGATTTATGCTTTGCACGGATGGGGTTTGGGGGGCGTTGCCTGAAAAGGAACTGATTCGTCGAGCAGCCAAAACCCCTTCATTGGCGGGTGCTGTTGACAGCATTGTTCTTTATGTTGATGAACTGGGTCGTCAAAATGGTGACACACATGATAATTTAACATTAGCACTTTTTGAAACAAAGCGAGATTCTAATTTAAAGGAAAAAATGAGCAGAAAAGTATTGCATTTCATTATAGGGCTTGTCGTTGCATTTCTGATTAGCTTGACAGTTATTGTTGTTTTGCTAATGAAACTAACAGCTCCTAATCCATACGAGCAACAAGTAAAAAAGCTCAATGATTCAATAATCCAAAAGGATAAGATAATCAACGAGCTTAAAGACAGTGTGCTCAAAGAGAAACATAAAGTTGCAGATGCTATCAACAAAGCTGCTGAAGAGAAAACAAAGATTGCCAAGGAACGTCAGGAAGCTGCGGAGAAAGCACAACGTGAAGATGAAATAGCAAAGAAACAAGCAGAAGATGTTAAAGCAAAGACAGCAGTAACTCCTGCCAAGCCAGCTGGAGTTTCGAATTTATCCGAAATACAGACCCTTAGAAAAAAGATAAAAAACAAATTAGAAGATTTTAAGAAAGAAAAGAATGACACGAAACGTCAAAAGTTAATTACGGATGTTAGGAATGATTTAAATGTCATAAAATCAAAAGATCCCTCAAACAAGAGCATTTACGATAATGTACGTAATAAGTTAAACAGCACTACATATACAGGCAATAGTACTAAAGTGGAAGAACTTATAAATATGTTAGAGCAAATCAAATAAAAACAATGATATGAAAACAATTACAATCGGTCGTGGAGAAGGATGTGATATTCAGATAGATGATTATAGAATATCACGACGACATGCGATACTGAAAGTTTATACTTTCGGTAAAATGGAAATTGTGGATATGGGGAAAAATGGCACATGGGTAAATGGAATTAAATTAAGACCAGGTGTCCCCTTCCCTGTTAAACGCAAAGACGTAGTCAATTTTGCAGAGGCTTCCCAATTGAATTGGAATTATGTGTACAATCCTACTAAATATTTAAAATGGGCAAGCATTGCAATTGTCGTGTTACTATTGCTGGTCTTAGGTCTCATCATGATATGCACAAATAAGTCAAGTAGCACTGATGAGAGTTATCAATATCCACCAGCAACAGAACAACCTAAAGAAGGAAATCTTGGAAAAGACTCACTTTCTGAAAAGAAACAGCCTGTAGTCAATCCGAAAGATGACAATGGGAAAAAGGAACCTAAAAACAATGTTGGCAAGACCAACTTTCCTAATGTTAGCAAAGGAGCAAAAACTGCAGAAGAACTTTTCCCACAAAGGACAAATGTGAAGAAGAATGATTCGACAAAGAGTAACAAAAAAGATGACGAGAAGAGAAAAAGTGCAGGAAAAAAGACAGAAGGTAAAAAGTCAGAAGGCAAAAAGTCAGAAGACAATTCTAAGAGAGTTCATGTAATCATATAATAACAAAAAAATATAAAACTATGAAACTGATAAAAATTGGAAGTTCACAGGCTTGTCAACTTGTTTTGAACGAAAACCATGTAAGTAGCTTGCATGCGGAGATTACAATTTTAGATGACGGACAGTTATTCATTGAAGACAAAAACAGTCTTAATGGTACCTTCGTTAATGGAAAACGTATAGAACCTCTAAAGCAAATCCCCATTCAAAGAGGAGACCGCATTACCTTTGCCAACGAGCAATTGGTATGGGCAAGAGTTCCTATGAATGATGATGTATCCAAGTATAAAGCAGTCTACAATATTGGCAGTAATTATCGGAATGACATTATTCTGAACAATCAGACGGTCAGCAGTTATCATGCATCCATACGACTAACTAAAGATGGCAAGGTGTTTATCCATGACAACGGTAGTACAAATGGCACTAAGGTTAATGGCGTAAAGATTGAAAAGAACAAAGATGTACGTATCAAGAAGGGTGACAATGTAATTTGTAGTACAGAGGATATTACATCTGAAATACAGCAATTCTTCCCTTCAGGGTATGCTAAACAGATTATAATAGGACTTATTTCTACAGCAGCAATAGTTCTGTTATTATTTGGACTTTGGAAGTTGATGGATAAGGATTCAGTAAAGCCAGAAGACGCAAGGACTGCCGTTGTGTATGTGAGAACTATTTATCATCCGATAGTTACATTTGATGACAATCCTCTTCCTAAAGAATACTGGGATGGTGAAGTTGCCATGAGTGAAATGAATATGATTTCACAGGCGACAGCATTCTTTATTGATCGGGAAGGTCGTATGGCAACGAATCGTCACACCGCTGCTCCTTGGGAAGAATTGAGTGAGGATGACTTGTCGAAAATCAGAACTTATATTGAAGACAACCTTCCTGTTATGAATATTTCCAACACTACCCAGCTGGCAAATTTTGTTAACAACTCCCTGTTTGGCTCTGTCATATATAAATATGCTATTGACAGATATGGTATGTCTGAAAGGGCTATAACATATATGGTTAAGTTAATAGCACAGTTACGCAAAGCGCATTATACGATTTCTGGAAAAATTGACCATATTACCGTCGGGTATGCAGGTAAGTACTATACACATACTGACGAATTTCAGCGTTGTAATGTTTTGAAGGTTTCTGACAACAAGGATATTGATTTGGCAATACTTCAGTTGAACAACAAAGAAACTCCAAAGGATGTTAAATTTGTTTTTGATGTAAAGAAAGCATATGTTGAGAAGTTAAGGCCATTAAAAGACGATCTTTATACTATTGGATATCCTGCTGGGCTTTGGTGGACGCTTGATGACAAAACCAAGTCTTTGGAACCTTCTATTAGAGAAACAAAGTGCAGTAAAGAACCCAGCAAATACTATTTTGAGATACAGGCTAATTCTGTAGCTGGCAGTAGTGGTTCTCCTATCTACAACAAAAAGGGCGAATTGGTGGGTGTCCTTTTTGGTGGATATGCCATTGCAGGAGGATCGACAAAGGCTATCCATGCCAAATTCCTGAAAAAGATGTATGAGGATGAGGTTAATCTTTAGAGTAAATTGACATGAAAAAACTATTTGTCGCTATCGGAATTTGCGCCCTTGTTTGCTTGGGTAATATCCATGCCTCACGAACGGAAAAAATAAATTTCAAAGGAGGTGTGGTCGTTGAGGGACACATCACAAGTCAGAAACTCGGGGAATCTATCACTTTTTCGGTTGAGCGGACCAATGCAAACATAAATTCCAAGTGGATAGCATCACGACGAGATGCTGGCCGCGCATATAATGAGTTACCTTCTGTTTGGAAAGACTGGATCAAAGAATCCGGGAAAGAGTCTGTATATCAGAATTCAAACAACAAATTCGCCATGCAGAGTATCAGACTATATGACAATGCTAAGCTCAAATCGTTTAAGATGAACCAAGGAGATTCTATTACAGCCAAAGTCTTGTCTACGATTTTTAATGGAGAATCGCATGTGGTACATATTTTAGAAGATGGTGCTATTATTGGGTTCTTAGATCAGTCACCGTCCACTTGTGTTTTCAACTGGTCTGATATCCGTTCTGTAGAATATGTAGAGAGAGAAAGTAACGCCCTTAATGGCATTATTGATGTCGTTGAAGCGAAGTCAGGGGTTTATAAGGGACAAATAATAGAGAAAATATTAGATGATCGTATTCGACTGAAGACATCAGAAGGAATGATTCGAAATATTCTAAATGAGGACATTATTAGTCTTAAAAAAGAAAGGCTAAACCCCAATGTCTCTATTCTTAAGCAAACGCAATATTTTGATGAAGTAAATGGAACTGTTGGTTTGATAGTATCTCAGCAAATGAAACAAAATCCTCCCTATATTATTATCCTTGACGAGAAGGATTGCGAGAGGCAAATTAACATGGAAAAAATCCGAACTATCAAAAGTGTTAAGAACAAGAATTACGAATCACTCACAGACATTATAATAAAAGGGGACGAGGCATATTTCAATAAGGTGGAAATTCCCTCAGTCATTTGTAAAAACAAGAAAGGACTGTTTACTTTGGGGAAAGACAGTGTAGAAAGAATCAAAGAATTGCACATTGATTCTGACGAAAGTCTTTTAGAGGTTCTTCTGGCAAATAACGACTTGAACAAAACGGCAATACTGCTTCCTGTTAATAAAGAAATGGATGGAAAGGATGTTATTCTATCTTTTTCTTATGAAGATGTTCTGCAAAAGGCTATAGCTTCCAAAAGTCAAGATGTAAGTATTAATAACACATTGCATCTTGAATATACAGTTATCCGTGGATATTATGTGCTTTATATCCCAAAAGCAGAAAAGTTTTTTTTCTGTAAAATTAACTAATGGTTAGAAATAGAATCTGATATGATATTACAAGGAGAAAAAGAAAGATCTGAACATATACATTACGAAGTCGATCCATCAGGAAAACCTATTGGAATTGGAGGGATGGGGCGCGTATATAAAGGTGTATGTGTCAACGAACAAACTCGCGAGGCAAAACCTGTAGCAATAAAATTTATGTTTGAGGATTTGCCCGCTCATGCTGTAGAACGCGCACGCCGAGAAGCATCAATACAATTGCGCAGTGATCAACTTGTAGAAATGTTAGGTTTTATAGAAACATCTGATGAAACAGGCAATGGAAACAGAGTAAAGCACTATCATGTTGTAAGTGAGTTGCTGCATGGTGTTTCGCTTTCAGATGTCCTTGAAGGGAAGGATACTGATTTCGAGGGAAATACTATTCCGTTTGCCAAAGAGATGTATCAACTTTATAAGGAAGAGCCAGAGAAATTTGCTTTAATTATTATAAAGAATGTTTTATCCGGATTAATGTCACTCCATGACAATGGGTATATACATCGTGACATTGATCCTTCTAACATTATGTTGACTTCGGATAGGCACGTTAAATTGATTGATTTCGGTATCGCTAAAAAAATCAATCTGTTAGCTACTGGTGGCAACGAAATGAATGTTAAAGAACGGTTAGTCGGAAAGATAAAATATGCTGCGCCAGAATTGGTACAGAGCGATATTGCGCATCAGAACCGAACTACTGATATTTATGCTGTAGGCATTCTTTTATATCAGTTGATATGTGGACACTTACCGTTTGATGGATCAGAATATGAGGTAATGCAAATGCAGATTAAAAAGAAAGTACCTCTAAACGAAATAGAAAATCCGATGATGCGAAAGGTCATTAAACGTGCTACAGAAAAAAAACAATCTAAGCGCTATCAGACTGCATCAGAATTTCGCGTGGCTTTAGAAGAAGAGCATAAAGACTCTAAATCAACAATTCTTATTTTTTACGCTATTATGGCATTATTGGGACTGCTGATAGGAGTCGCTCTGAAAATGTTCTTATAATTTGTATGACTTAGAATGAAACGACATGAAAAGAATTGAAACAATATTGGCATTCGTTTTAGGTATATGCCTTAGCATTAATGCCCAAACCCAAACCATCACAGTGGGTACTCCCGTTGTTACGCATCCAAAACAAAGTAAATTTAAGGCCGTAGAAGCCCAAGACAAGTTGCATGCTATTGAAGGTTCATCAGCCGTCTATAAAATAACAGTTGCCGGGTATGATTCAATAGAGAACGTCATTAGTTTGAAATATAATAACACGGATGCTACATCTTATTATCATTTGAATAAGGGAAAACTAACAATCGATGATATACAGATTAGTGATTTTAAAGCGAATGAAACTATTGACTTTCAAGTAACACTAATCGTTAGAGAGAAAGGGAAAAATGAAGATACAAAACGTTCTGCAAAAGCTGAAACGATAATAGTATACCCTGAACCTGTCATTCAAAAAGTTGAAGCACCATTTAGTGCATTTAAAAAGGAATCGGGTACACTTAAGTGGTCTGCCACAGGAGAAGGTGGTGGTAAATGGGTATACTCCTGGAAGTCTACAGATAATGTAACGAACAACAGCGAAACATATGAACATCCATCGATAAAGAACAATGAACAAACAATAAAAAGTATAGACGTCACTTTGAGTGCAGTTAACTATGCTCCTGATGGAACTACGGAATGGGATACATATAATGATAGTTGGACTATTAAGGTTTTTCCTGAGGTAGTTGTTGCGCCAAGTGTTGAACCTAATGATTTAGAAAACAGTTGTAGAAAATTCCAAGGTAATTCATGGGATTTGGCTGTATCTGCTGCCGGAGGGAATCCTGATGGATGGGAAATAGAATGGCTTGACGTTGACAGCGGTAATAGCTTGAGCAAAAATATGGAATGTAAAGTAACTGGGCAAAATGCTAAGGAAAAAGAAACAAAACACATTAGATTAAATGTGAAAAACAATCCCCCAAAAGATGCAGATCCCGAATTAGGAATTTGGTTTGATGAAAACTATGATTATTTTGTTGATTTCTATCCGATTCCTAATGTTGAGTTTGGAGAGTATCCGCCAAACGTATTAGACGGGAATATAATCCAAATGCAGGTAAAGCTTTCTGACAGTGCATATATGAATGACTATTTATTACAATGTGAATGGAATGACAGTCAAAGTGGACAAACTTATACTTTCAAAGCGTCAAATAACAACAATGAGGATGGTGTACAAAAAAAGGTTGCTGTTAAATACTCGCTTAGCCTGAAGAATTCGGATGAGAGCAATAAGACAGGGGATTATTCCCATGTTTTCACCGTTTGGCCTAATCCTTCTGTTAGCTTGTCGCTTGATGGGAATGAATCTTCCAATCCATACCAACTATTTCAGGATGGAAAAATAGATTTGTCAGTAAGCTCTTACGGAGGATATAAAACAGGTTGGACATATATATGGAAAGATGAAAATGACAAAGAAATTATTCGTGGAAAAAAATATACTTTGGCGTGTGAAAAGCTGAGTGATGAAGTTCAATCAAAGCATATAAAATTAACCGTCACGAATGAGTCACAAAATCCGACGGAAGATTGGTTTAATAAAACTTATGATTATTATGTCAACTTCTATCCTACTCCTATTATAAAGTTTGCAGAGGATTACCGAAAGAATATAAAACATGGAGATGACGTTTTAATGACCCTTACAATTCAGGATGCCAATGGTAACATCTATACTGATAGTTACGATGTCGATTATTCATGGAATAATGGGGAATCACATAATTCTATTTATGAATTCAAAGGTTTTAACACCAATAATAATGATGGAGAATCTGTTTCTGTCACATTGGATGGTGTTGTTAAATTGAAAGGAACGGACTTGGAAAAACCATATAAGCTCAAACATGACTTTGTGGTATGGCCATTGCCTATAGTCTATACTGATAATTTAGGAGACCGTGTTGCATGTGGTGGGCAAACACTTGTTTTTTCCGTCACAGCAAATGGTGGAAAGAAAGACGGATGGACCTATGAGTGGACTGCAGATGATGCACTTTTGGACGACACTACAAATGAATACATTTTGAATCTTAACAATGCACCAATTGAAGGGCATGTTGTTAGCTCATACAAAGTAAAGGTTGTCAATACATGTGATAGGGAAAAATGGTTTGAAGAGACGTATCCATTTAGTGTTACTGTCTATCCAGAGCCACGAATCCCAGAAGATGTAGTTATCATAGACAAGAATCGTGGAGGGGAGGTTTCTACAGGCATACGTGAGGGGAACAAAATAATCCTACACTGTGATGAGTGCAGCGGTGGCTATCCTGACGCATGGTCTTATAAATGGAAACGTAATAACGTAGAGTTGGGATCTGACAAAGAAATAGTAGATGATGTGCCTATGGAATATAAAGGTAGTGGTAAAGCTAACGATATAGTAATAGATTATTCATGTTCCGTAGAAAATTGGTATTACTCCACATTGTGGAAGCAGCATGTCTATCCAAAAGAAATAAAGGTATACCATAGGCCACAGACACCTACTTCAATAGTGAAAAAAGGTAATGGAACATCAGAAACTATAATCGCGACGACAAGTGTCAGTGACACTGACCTTGAAGGACATGAGTACTATCTGGTATTTGGCTATCTTGACAACAATGGACAAACACATGATGCAACAAGTCAAAAGCAACAAAACCCAGGAGAAGTCAGATGGAGCAAACAGATATCATCCTCAGAAGTGGACAATCCCAACAACAAATTATATGTATATGCACTATGGAAATATAATGATGGTGTTGAAATAACAAGTGGTATTCGATATATTGATAGCATAGATGAAGATTGGGATGGTTCAACATACGATGGTACTACAAGAACCGTCATTGCTAATGCAACAGCAATTGACAATGTCAATTTTGATGCAGGAAAAGCTACTCCTATAGAGTATTTCTCTACTGGTGGCAAAAAATCACTAAGTCCCTCTAAAGGATTTAACATCATAAGAATGTGTGACGGAACCGTGAAGAAAGTAATGATTAAGTAGTAGAATCATATGAAGAAAAATATTACAATTTTAATTGGGATAGCAGTCTGGGGATTTATTATGCCCTCAACTGCATATGCGCAACTATCAAGAATAGCCAAGCAAAGGATCGTAATGGATGAAGCTATAAGCACAATTGAAGATTATGAGACTTTCGCAACAATTGCAGATGAAGAAACTCGCTATTCTTTTAAGAACCTTTTTGTGAATGACAGTGCCAGTGTATATAATGACTTACTTGGAATTTACAAAGGAGAGGCTCTTACTGCAAAGGAATACTGCAAACTACTTAGTGACGGTCTGCGTAATAAAAAAGCCATTATCAAAAATATCAAAAAGGATGATATACATTATGAGAATGGCATGTGGAAAGTGAAATTCTCGTTTGACAAAACAATGTCGTACACCAATAAATGTGGAGTCTATTTTTCAAGTACAGAGTTTTTTGAAAAAGATTATCATTTGACGGCAACACTTATATATGATGATATGATAGGGAAATGCAAAATAGAAAGTATTACGGGCACTGTGGATAGCCGTAAGAAATTTCCTGAAACATTCTTTGTTTTCAAAAAAGGGGACAAAAACGACAGTCTGTTGACGTATCGCAATCAAAGAATGAAATTTAATAGTTATGGGCAAGCCTTGCTTGAAGGTTCATACGATGTTGAAGCATTCCGTTATGCTGACCCAGATGTAATATTGAGTCCGGTTATTGATGATTGCAACAACGTATCAATGAGATACAGATCAACAGAGTATCGCATAAAGTTACATTATGACTTGGGTATAGGCGAATCATTGGATCTATCCGAGGCAGATCGTCTGAACAAACATAAAACCAGGTCTTCTTCCTTTGGCGTTGATTTTGGCTATGTAATCCCATCAAAAAGTATTGTAAAATTTGGACTATTCAGTGGATTAGGCTTGTCTATGTCAACCATTGAGACAGCGTTTCAATCACCAGATTACTATTATAGTACAAATGCCGATGTGGATGCTGATAATTATATAAGGCACTATGCAGACTTCAACTTAAGTCAAAAAGTGAAATTAACAGAACTGACAATTCCGTTGTATGCTGACATAAATATCAATCTTCACCAGATGGTATCTTTATATTTTGATCTGGGTGTTAAAGCTAATTTTAATATCGGTCATAAAATAGACAACACGCAAGGCAGTGCATATATTTATGGTGTTTATCCTCAATATGACAACTTACGATTGGATGAGCATTGGGGATACAATGGATTCGGTAATAAAAACTTCACTAACTCAGAATTGGAGAATGCTGATTTAGTCGGCGTGTCAAATTTCACAGTAGATGCTTTCGGTGGTGTTGGTTTGAGATTCAATATTCCAAGTTCTCCATTGACCATAGATATTGGCGCAAACTATCAATATGGGTTCATGGATATTGTTAAATCAGAGGGAGAAAAGATAGATTTGTCGAACAACACGAACTCTCCTTTGGCCTACAACACTATTTCAGGACAGAACAGTACGGAGCATGTTCATAATCTCTCGGAATCATTTTCTAATATAAAAAGAAAATCTCTCAAACTAAGTGTTGGTCTTATCTTTAAATTTTAGAGTCTATGATACGTAAATTTGAATGTAAAAAATGCAAGCATTGTTTTGAAGCCGATGATGACAAAACAGTGCAGTGTCCTAATTGCGGCTCAGATAATGTTGAATATGCGCATTTCCACATACAGAGTAAAGTATGGAAAATCTTAGGTATATTATTGGCTGTTGTTATCATAGTAATAACGTTAACACAGATTGAATGGAGTTGCTCTGGTAAACAAGGAGAAGCCATCCCTGAAGAAAAGGATTCAGTGACTTATGCCCAAGATACAACATATATCAAGGAAACAGGTCTTAGCCTCCCTTCTGTAATAAATGTTGGAGATCTTACATTTGAAGAAAATGGCTATAAATTTGATGTTGAAGTAGAAAACCCGCCATCAGTAAAGTTCTATTATGCTGTAGTGGATCCATACAACAACAAAAAAATAATAGCAAAAAGCGAAAACGGAATTTTCAAAGATGTTCCTTTCAGCAATGCTGATGGTGGTGTTTACGAAGTTTCATTATTTGACGCATCATCAGACACTATTATTTGTAGTATAGAAAAAACTGGGTTTATAAAACAGCAAGCCGTTGCTAAAAAAATGACAGTAGCAGAACTTCAATATAAGATTGATAATCGGGATGCCTCGTTATCGGGCGTTGGCGAGAATGACTATTTGAGTCCAGACTATGACTTGAAAATTATTGGTCTTCAAGGAGATGCTGTGAATGTTCCTTCTACTTTGGGAGAGGTGTTTGAAAAAATTGACAATGGAATCTGGGAGTCAGTGAAAGTCAACACTTTGGAATATGATAAGATGAATCGAATTGTTAAAATTTCAATTTCTATAAAAGAATTATAAATATATTTGTTATGAATACATATAAATATTTAGTAGGCGGCATTATTTTTGTCCTTTGTGCTTGTATTGGTTTCTTTCTGATGAAATCCACCAAAAATGACACAAACGTTAAAGAGGTGGAAAGCATTACAGTCATTCAAACAGACTCTATTAAAGAGAAACCTGTTAAAGTAGATACTCTTGCTAAAGAAGAAAGCAATAGAAAAAAACTTGAAATTATTTCTACAGAAGTCCAAAAGGTCGGTGATTACTATTCTTTGCGAGTTATTTGCATAAATGTTCCTGTCGATGTAGTACTTGAATATGAAATACCAGATCTTCGATTGAAGAATTCTGATGGCTATTTTACACGGATTCCAGGGCGAAAATCAGGTAGTTACATAATTAATGTAACCAATAGTGCTACGGGAGAAGTGCTTGCTTCCAAAACTGTTTACGGTTTCAAACTGAAAGAAGAGAAAATAGCAGAAAAGATGAGTAGCAGCGAATTCCAAGCATTGCTTCTGAATCAAGGAGATAACAGTCTTCTGGGTGGAAAACATCCGAAGGTTGCAAGGTCAATCTCTCTGTCATTTGAAGGCTTACGCGATGATGACAGAAAACCTGGTGACATTTTGGCAGTTCGTGAAAAAATTGCTTATGGCATATGGCGTTCTGCCAAGGTTGTCAGGGTTGGTTATGACGCAAATGGTAAGATTAATTCAGCAAGAATACAACCTATATATTAAAATCCTATTGAAATGAAAAAATTATTGTCGATCATATTTTTTCTTGTCTGTGCTTTATGTATAAAAGCTCAAGACTATTCCAAAGTGAATCTTCACTTTGTATATATTGCCCATGAGCCATCCACGCCAGTAAATCAACTTTGTAAAAGAATACGTACTCTGCGTGATGATGCTATTGAGGTGGAAGATGCTCTTATTGTGTATCTTTCTGACGGACGCCAATCCCTTTTGTCATTTACTAATTTACAAGATGCAGGTGGCCGTAATCGAGACCAGAATGATGCTTTTGTAGATATTATTGCAGCCCTTCAGGATGCGAACTCTCATGATGTGATTGCACAAGAAGACCGAAAAAATATTTTGAACCTTTTTGAAGAGTATAATTTTATTGATGAAAATGGCAAGTTCCTGTTCAGTTCAGTGACAATGGACTTTTATGTCGGACCGGAATATTGGACTTTAGGAAATCAAGAGAAAGTAATTTCTCACTTGTTTGTTGATTTCGATGCTGCATCTTTTCCTAAAGACAAACTGGTTTTCAATGTATTTAAACCAAAAGGCCAATCTTTAAGTTTTCCTGAAGGCATGCCCTTTGGAGACAACAACATAGATGGAATTAATCAGAAACTAAGTATTTTTGAATATTAAAGAATAGAATATTATGAAACGTTTATTAGTAGCATTTATGTTAGGCTTTGGCATTATTATCAGTGTCACTGCTGCTCCTCAGCTTCCTGGAAACTGTACAGCAGGTCTTCCGAATTTGCTGTTGAAAAAAACCATCAAGGAATCAGAGGTCAACGCCCTAATCAAGTCTGGGAAATGGGGACAGACTAACAAATCGCAGAAGTATTGGACAGTATATAGTGACCGTAGTCACAACATTACATATAACTCGCCATCATTAAATGGTGGAAAATGCGACGAACTTGATTTTAATGAACAGGTGCGTATTGCAAAAATAGAAAATGGTTATGCTTTGGTCTATACAGAAAACCAAAAAGGTGCAATCTATCCTCTTGTTTCAAATAATGCTAAAAGTAGAGGATGGATACCGATGGAGCATCTGTTGCTGTGGAGTTCATGCCCAACAGATGAAGCAGGCATTTACAACAAGGCTCTCATCGTATTGAATATAGATGAGGCTAAAAAAGGCAATACGGATATAGACAAACGATATCAGAACCCTATTACAAAAGAATCGCCCCAAAGATTAGTCGCAGATATGAACTTCTACTTTGTCATGAAAAAGGCTGATAACGGGTTAGTTCTTCTTGCAAGAGAATGTAAAATGGAAGGGTACACCTATTCTGTACTTTATGGATGGGTTAGTCCCGGTTCTTTTGTGCCTTGGAGCCAGCGTACTTGTATTGAACCGAACTGGAAGCCCGACGTTGCAGAAGAATTGAAAGGGAAGAGAGTGAATGTATACAAAAATGGTAGCAGAGCTACTGACATCGAATTAGGACGAGTCAATAAAATAACACAGAATCCGACAACCAAATATCGTTTAGAGCCCCAATTAATGCGTTATCCGTTATTGAACAACACTTCAGGAAATGATAATCAATACTTTGTAACGGCTTTTGCCCGTCCTGATGGAACTTCACATGTACCAACAGTACCATCTGGTCATGATAATACCAGCGCGGGAGTGATTAATAATAAAATAATAGGAATGAGTGTTATAAACTTGATTGTTCTTATTGATGGACATCAGTCAATGGAGAATTATTATCAACCCACTCAGAAAATTATACAACGCGCTTATGATTACTTTGGTAAAGAAAACAAGAAAGTAAGGGCTGGAGTTGTAATTTATCGCGACTATACAGATGGGCAATATGTTACAGAACATCTATCTATGAGAGATGCGACAGATCCTTCCATTGCAAAATTCTTGCAGTCAGGCGGAGATTATGGTGTTAAGAGTTCTCCTTCAGACAGGACATTAGCAGAAGCTTTATTTAAAGGCCTTGAAGTCGCGTTAGATACTAAAATAATGGGCTATAGCAAGGATAATAGTAATTTGATGTTTGTTATAGGAGATTGTGGAAATGACTTGGCAGATAATAAATGTATTTCTCAAGAAGAAATCGTTAAGAAATGTATTGAGAATCGAGTTCAGATTTCTGCATTCCAGGTTCGTAATGAGAATGAACAATCATTCTTCTCATTCAGAAAACAAATGAATGCTATTGTCCGTGAAAACATGAAAGCTCAATATGGGAAGGGAGGATTTAAGGAGTTAGCAGATGGTTATGAATATGATGCTAAAGTCGATAAGAATCACAATTTTTATATCGGTTCTACGCGCAATGCAGAATTAGGGCATCAAATGGATGTTGCAAAACTATATGACCTTGTAAAAAATAGTTATATGCAGTTTGATGATGCCATACAAGCGCAAATGAATGTCGTGTCAAGCGTTGAAGACATTATTCGAGAAACAGCAGAGGCAGGTGTCAGTACAAATTCTTCTATAGAGATGAAGCTTCTTGAAGGGATATTCACTCCGGCTCAGATAGCTGAAATTAAGAAGAGTAATAGCTTAATGGCATTCCAAGGGTATACAGATAAAAAAGAAGCCAACCAGAATCTTGAATATTGGCAACCTATTGTCTATATATCTTCTGATGAGTTCGCTCAATTAATGGAGAAACTTCAACCTGTTATGTCGGCTGCAAACACTGGAAATCGAAAGCCATACGTGGATGCTATGAAGGAATTAACGCGTTCAATGATTCCTGATATTACGCCGAAAGAAATGGACGAGAAAGATGTGAGGGAAATTATGGCTCTTGTTGCTGGCCTAAATGTGAAAACAGGCTCATTAGGCGGACGCACACTCATTCAGATTCAAGATGAAAATGTTGTCAAACAAGACGAGTTTGATGGAATGATTGCTGATTTCCGGAATAAATTCTTAAAGTTGAAGAAAATCCGAGAGAATAAATATGACTTCTCAGTTGAACGAAATAAAACGACATGGTACTGGATTCCAGTAGAGGATTTGCCATAATCTTTTGGGTTCCATTATGTTTTAATCATATGCTCTGATTACATTCGCAGGCTCATAACCTGCGAATGTGCAATATGTAAGTTATATCACTATCATGGATAAATTATTTGATATTTGCAAATTACGTTGCTCCTATGACAAACGTTATCGTGAGGGGGTATCGCGAGTGGTGCTTGAAATAGAGCATTTGGCTATACCGCGAGGGCAAAAGATATTTATTGTAGGTGAATCTGGAATAGGTAAAAGTACTATTTTAGAGACGCTTGGTATGATGAATAATACCATTGTACCTGATGTGCAGACCAAGTTTTTTTTCTTGGATGACAATGGGAAGGAAACGGACTTGAAAGCTATGTGGGGAAAGAGTGATAAAATGCTTTCTGACTTCCGTTTAAAGAACTATAGTTTCATATTCCAAAGCACGAATTTAATGAAGAATTTTACAGCATTCGAGAATATTGCTTTTACAAGGATGCTACAAGGATTCTCGCGCTTTTCCAGCTTCCAACGTACTAAAAAAGTACTTGAAGATTTAGGATTGGAACATGTAGACGAGAAACGAATGGCTCAGGAATTGTCAGGTGGGCAGCAGCAGCGTTTAGCTTTTGCACGTGCCATCTTACCAGACTTTACGGTACTTTTTGGTGATGAACCAACAGGTAATTTGGATGCAGAAAACGCTGTTCGTGTAATGGAGATACTAAATGCAAAGTTGAATGAACATGAAGGCGCAAGTGCAATTATTGTTAGCCATGACATGCATCTGGCCGTATCGTTTGCTGATATTATTATTAAGATTCGTAAATGTATTCGCCCCAAAAAACACGAGGACGATGAAGATATCTCTTATGGTATTATTGATGAATCATGCGTTTATTCGCAATCGAATGGATTATGGACTAATGGAAAAGAGTGTTATAAACCTCTCGAATTTGAATCATTCCTTCGCAAAAAATAGAAAATGAAACAGTATCTAAAATTATTATTGGCTCGCGAAGCCAAAGAAGTAATAGGTAAGAAAGGGGCAAATCTGTGGCTACTTACTTTAGTTTTGGTTGCCACATTTGCCAGCATTGCTTTCAGTGAAGGCAGTATGATTTATTTAAGGGATAAGATGGAGGATCCCTTTACAAATTGGGTTAGTATAGCAAAATCAACCGACGAGGAAAGCTTCAAGGATTTCCGTGATTCCCTTTTCTTAGACGAGAACAAGGAAAAATACGACTATCGCGAAGTGTTGATGGATCAATACACAAATTATAATATAATGGGTAAGGGCAAATTCAAATACCCAAGTGTACGTTTCTTTGAGCATATTAATACTCCTCTTGTTAATGCTATACTTGCAGAAGAGAACATCGCAAAGGGTTGTAAGGTGGATTCGTCTTTGCTAATAGACAATACGATGGGGTTTATTATTACGCTGGATGTTGCAAAACAATTGGGATATAGTGAAGATAATTTGCCATCATACATCAGTTATTTAGCAGTAAATGAAGGAGCTGACAGCTTGGGATTGAAATTAGTCATGGATGAATTCTATCCTGTTGCTGTACCTGTCCTCGCAGTTGTGCGAAGATTGCCCAACAATGTTGATATGATGTCAGCTAACTTTTTCTATGAACAGCAGCATGTTAATTCGGATGTAACATATCCGTTCGATTTCAAACATCATGAACCAGAGTATTTACATCGATTAACTTTTTACGTTTCTAAAAATGTAGGTAAAGACTCATTTGAAGGTTTTGTAAAAAAATCTACAGCAGATTCCTTAAAAGCAAGACTACAATTCTTTGATG